>Ga0214473_10003752_pt1 | contig 18328 bp, 15 predicted proteins | sample RVTome_7_FD_203509 | JGI IMG/M metagenome (GOLD analysis project Ga0214473, IMG submission 203509) | Soil microbial communities from uranium-contaminated site in the Upper Colorado River Basin, Wyoming, United States - RVT98D197 | ecosystem: Environmental > Terrestrial > Soil > Contaminated >... | reverse complement strand
AGCGGATATACGATGTGGGCGTGGCCGGCCTGCATCGTCTGCTGGTGCATCGCGGTCAGCTCGAGCAGGCCGAAGCGATTGTGGTGGTGGCGGGAATGGAAGGAGCCTTGGCCAGCGTGGTCGGCGGCCTGGTGTCGGCGCCGGTGGTCGCGGTGCCGACCTCGGTGGGATATGGGGCGAGCTTCCAGGGCCTGGCGGCCTTGCTCACCATGTTGAACTCCTGCGCCTCGGGGGTGACGGTGGTGAACATAGACAATGGCTTCGGTGCGGGGTACTTCGCGGCGCTGTTGGTGAAGAGGAAGAAGTGATCGCGTATCTCGACTGCTTCTCGGGAATCAGCGGCGACATGCTGCTCGGGGCGATGGTGGACGCGGGGTTGTCGCTCGATGACCTGCGCGGCGATCTGGCGCGGCTGCCGCTGACGGGCTATGAACTCCGGGCGGAGCGCGTTACCAAGCAGGGCCTCGCGGCGACGCAGGTGACGGTGGAGGTGGGGCACGACCACGCGCATCGTGGCTTGCACGACATCCTCGCGATCATCGCCGCGGCCGACTTGCCGCCAGAGATCGCCGACCCCGCGACCCGCATCTTCACCCGCCTCGCGGAGGCCGAGGCGAAGGTCCACGACCGACCGGTCGAGCAGGTCCACTTCCACGAAGTCGGCGCGGTCGACGCGATTGTGGATGTCGTGGGAGCGTGCCTCGGGCTGCACCGCCTGGGTGTCACCGAGGTGTACGCCTCCCCGCTCCCGCTCGGCGGGGGGTGGGTGGCCACCGCGCACGGCCGCCTGCCCATCCCCGCGCCCGCGACCGTCGAGTTGCTCAAGGACGTACCCACCTATGGCGGGCCGGTGGAGAAGGAGTTGGTGACCCCCACCGGCGCCGCGATCCTCACCACTCTTTGCCGCGGCTTCGGGCCCATGCCCGCGATGACCCTCACCGCAACCGGTTGCGGCGCCGGGACCCTCGACCTCCCCCACCCCAATCTCCTTCGCCTGCTGCTCGGCGAACCCGTGGTCCCTCTTCCCGCACAACGCCTCATTGTGCTCGAGACGAGCATTGATGACATGAACCCGGAGTTCTTCGATCACGTGATAGAGCGGCTGTTCGCGGCCGGCGCGCTCGATGTCTACCTCACCCCTATCATGATGAAGAAGTCCCGGCCCGGCACACTGCTGTCGGCGCTCTGCGAGCCGGCGCGAGTTGACCCGTTGAGCGAGATCCTGTTCCGCGAAACCTCCACGCTGGGCCTGCGCGTGATGGAAGTGTCGCGCCGCTGCCTGGAGCGCGAGTGGCGTGAGGTGGAGACGGAGTACGGCCGGGTGCGAGTGAAGCTGGGCCTGCTGCGCGGGGAGGTAGTCACCGCGGCCCCGGAGTATGAGGACTGCAAGCGGTTGGCGTTGGAGCGCGGCGCGCCGGTGAAGGCGGTGTATGACGCGGCGCGAGCGGCGTTTCTGCGGGAGGAGGGCAAAGCATGAGAGCGCGGCTGGCGATAGTGTTGCTGCTCATCGCCATCGGCCTCGTGCTGGCCGTGGTTTTCCTCGTCCCGGTCGAGCGGCCCGCCCTGCAGCCCACGCGCCCGACCCCTCCGAAGACCGCAACTCAGTCTCCGACCGAGGTGGTAGTAGCCTACCTGGAGGCGCTGGCGCGCCGGGACTACCGGGCGGCCTACGACCGCCTGTCCCGCGCCTCCCAACAGAAGCACCCCTACGACGAGTTCGCCTCTCTGTGCGAGACAAAGGGAATCACCGCGTATGACCTGCGCACCGCCAGGGAGGAGCGGGGCGAGGACGGCTCTGTGACGGTGGCCGTGCAACTGAAGGAGGACGTGGCGACCGCCGGCTTCCGCATGGTGAAGGAGGAGGAGCGTTGGAGAGTCGTGTTCATCGGGGGGATCCCGTCGTACCCGTACCCATAGCCCGGGATGAAGACTGGCACCCTGACTGCGCTGGATTGCTCCTTCGCTGCCCCTTCCCCTTCGCCGCGCTCCGGGTCAGGGCTGATATGGGGAGTGAAAAGCAATGGCTGACTTCTCGCCTGCAAGGGGCGAGAAGGTGAACCCTCTCCCTCGCCGAAGCTAACGAGGGTGAGCGATGCGGCCCACCCTCTGCACCCTTTCATGGCAGCGCCATTTGCGGTCCATTCCTGGCAGTGGTTCAGAGGCGCGAGGCGACATCAGCTTAACAACGGAGGAAGCACCTGATGAAAGTGATCTTGTTGGAGGATGTGCGCGGAGTCGGCGCGGCCGGCGCGGTGGCGACGGTGGCCGATGGCTACGCGCGCAATCTCCTCATTCCGCGCAAGCTGGCGATTCCGGCCACCGCGGCGAACCTCAAGGACCTGGAGCGCCAGCGGGAGACTATCCACCGCCGTCAGGTGCAGCAGGCCAAGACCGCGGAGACACTCGCGGAGAAGCTCGCGGGGATCACTCTCACCCTCAAGGCCAAGGCCGGAGAGGGCGGCCGGTTGTATGGCTCGGTCACCAATGCGGATGTGGCCGAGGCCCTAGTTGCACAGGGCGTCGAGGTGGATCGGCGCCACATCACTTTCCCCTTCCCCATCAAGACGGTGGGGGCGCACGAGGCGAAGATTCATCTCCACAAGGACGTCGAAGCGACCGTCAAGCTGGACGTTGTGGCGGAAGAAGAGGCGTAGCTGTCGGCAAGTGGCGTGATCGTGAGTTAGGGAGGAGCATCCTGCCGTGAGCGCACCGTTGCTGGACCGAGTACCGCCGCAGAACCTCGAGGCCGAGCAGGCGACGCTGGGCGCCATGTTGATGGAGCGAGACGCCATCGCGCGGGTGGTGGACCTGCTCGAGCCGGACGATTTCTACAGCCCCCAGCACCAGCTCCTGTACCGGGTGATAACGGACTTGTTCAATGAGAGCAAGCCAGTGGACCTGGTGACGCTGCAGGCGCGGCTGCAAGACTTGGGCCGGCTGGAGTCGGCGGGAGGGCGATCGTATCTTATCTCTTTGCAGGACCCGGCCCCAACTGCGGCGGCGGTGGAGTACTACGCGCGCATCGTGCGGGAGAAAGCGACGCTGCGCGCGCTGATCCAGGCCGGGGACGAGATCAAGCGCCTCGCGCAGGAGATCACGGACGAGGAGGTGGAGTCGGTGGTTGACCGCGCGGAGTCCACGATCTTCACCGTGGGGGAGCGCACCATCACGCCGGCCTTCACCCCACTGCGAGACCTGCTGGGGATCACCTACGATCGTATTGATGAGATGCAGGAATCCCATCGCCCCGGGACCGGCCTGCTCACGGGCTTTGACGATCTGGATAGTTATACCGCGGGACTGCAGCCCTCCGAGTTGGTGATCATTGCCGCTCGCCCGTCCATGGGAAAGACGGCCTTCGCGATGAACATTGCCAGCAATGTCGCCCGATCGCAAGGCAAGACGGTGGCGATTTTCAGCCTGGAGATGTCCAAAGAGCAGTTGGCCCTGCGCATGCTGTGCAGCGAGGCGGGCGTGAATCAGCAGAACGTGCGCCAGGGGTTCGTTGACCGCGGCGACATGGACCGCATCGCGATTGCCGCGAACGAGCTATACCAGGCCCCCATCTACTTCGACGACACCCCCGTGATGAACGTGCTCCAGATTAGGGGTAAGGCGAGACGATTGCGGGCCGAGCACGGGCTGGACCTGGTGATCGTTGACTACATGCAGCTCATCTCCGGCCATGGCCGATACGAGAACCGGAACCAGGAGATCTCGCTGATCGCGCGGTCGTTGAAATCGTTGGCCAGAGAGCTGCGCGTCCCCATCATCGCCTGTTCCCAGCTTAGCCGCGCGGTGGAATCGCGCGGCGCGCCGCACCGGCCCATGCTCTCCGATCTGCGGGAGAGCGGCTCCATCGAGCAGGATGCGGATGTGGTGACGTTCCTCTACCGGCCCGCCTACTACGGCGACCAGGACCTGAAGGCGGCGGGATATGACCCGGACGAGCAGCGCCAGGTGGCCGAGGTGATCCTCGCGAAGCAGCGCAATGGGCCGACCGGGGTGGTGCGGCTCACCTGGCTGGACCAGTACGTGCGGTTCGAGTCCTCGGAAGAGCGGTACGAGCCGCCGGAGGGAATCTAGTCTCGTGATCCTCCCCACACAGACCATCGGCTACTATTGCCTCGTCGCGGGCGCGTGCATGGTCGCAGGATGGTGGATCGCGTTTCGCAACCGCCCGTACCTCTTGCTGCTCGGCCTTTTCTTCCTCGCGCTGGGGGCCTCGGTGATCGTGGGGGATCGGTTGCAGACCGGCGCGACCTCGCCCGCATGGCGCTGGGTCCTGCGGGTGGCCATCGTGGTGGCGCTCCTTGCCTTGGTCGCGGCGGTGGTGACCGCGGTGCAGGAGGCGCGTCGCCGGATGGAGGAGGTCAGGCAGCACTATCGGGCGGCCTCGGAGGCCCTGATGGAGATCGCGCGCGCGAAGGAGCAGCAGCGGCCCGGCGCACAGGAGGAGCGCGCAGCGAAGCCGGAGCGGGGCAAATCCAACCAGGATGGGCAGTCATGACCTCGCGGCTGAAGCTACTGGTAGTGGGATCGGGCGGACGGGAACACGCGTTGGTGTGGAAGCTGGCGCAGAGCCCGCGTGCGGGGCGGATCTATTGTGCGCCGGGCAACGCGGGAATCGCGCAGCAAGCGACTTGCGTGCCAATCTCGGCCACGGATTGCGGGGCCCTGGCCGACTTCGCGCGGCAAGAGGAGATAGACCTCACCGTGGTCGGGCCGGAGATGCCGCTGGCGGCCGGAATCGTCGATGTGTTCCAGGAGCGCGGGCTGAGGGCCTTCGGGCCGACGCGGGGCGCGGCCCTGCTGGAAAGCAGCAAGGTGTGGAGCAAGGATTTTTTCGCGCGGCACGATCTCCCCACCGGGTTCTTCGGGACCTTCGATGCAGCAGCGGATGCCATCGCCTACCTCAATACTCAGAGCTACCCCGTGGCCGTGAAGGCGGACGGCCTCGCGGCCGGGAAGGGAGTGACCATTGCGCGCACCCGGGAGGAGGCAATCCAGGCGATCACGGATTCGCTGGTGCGGGGCGTGTTCGGAGAGTCCGGCCGGCGGGTGGTGATCGAGGAGTTCCTGGTGGGTCAGGAAGTCTCGATGATGGCGATCTCGGACGGCGAGCACCTGTATGCGCTCCCGGCCTCGCAGGACCATAAGCAGATCTTCGATGGCGACAGAGGACCGAACACGGGCGGGATGGGATGCTACTCTCCGGTGCCGATCTTCCCGGAGGAGATGTACCAGCACACGCTGGAGGAGATCCTTCAGCCTACCATCCACGCCATGGCGGAAGAGGGGCGGCCGTTTGTGGGATGCCTGTACGCGGGGTTGGTCCTGACCGAGGAAGGGCCGAAACTCCTGGAGTACAACTGCCGCTTCGGCGATCCGGAGACGCAGGTGGTCTTGCCGCGCCTGGAAACGGATCTGGTGGACCTGCTGGAGTCGGCGGTGGAGGGTCGGCTGCCTGAGGCGGTGGCGCCGACCGGTTCGGGCGCGGCGGTGTGCGTGGTGATGGCCTCGGGAGGATACCCAGGCGAGTATGAGAGCGGGAAGCTAATTGACGGTCTCGACGCGGCGGCGAGGATGGACGACGTGATCGTGTTCCACGCCGCCACCAAGGAGACCGACGAGGGCCCGGTGACCGCCGCTGGACGGGTTCTGGGGGTGACAGGGGTGGCCGATACCCTGCCGGGGGCGATCGAAACGGCCTACCGAGGGGTGAACGCGATCAGTTTCGAGAAAGCCCACTGGCGCAAGGACATCGGACGCCGCGGGCAACGGTAGGGCGGGGACACCGATCCCCGCCGCCAAATTGCCGGGCGGGATTACCCAGGCCCGCCGACGGGAGACGCGAATGCAGGACAGCATCAAGGTTTTCACGGGCAATGGAAACCCGGGGTTGGCGCAAGAGATCTGCGATCATCTGGGCCTACCTTTGGGGAGAGCGGACATTCGGCGGTTCTCCAACGAGAACATCTTCGTGCAGATTCAGGAGAACGTGCGAGAGCGCGACTGCTTCGTGGTGCAGCCACTGTCCAGCCCGGTGAGCGAGAACCTGGTGGAATTGCTGATCATGCTCGACGCGCTGAAGGGCGCCTCCGCCCACCGGATCACCGCGGTGGTCCCGTACTACTCCTACGCCCGGTCGGACAAGAAGGACAAGCCGCGCATCTCCATCGCCGGGCGGTTAATCGGGGATCTCCTGGTGGCCGCGGGCGCCAATCGCATCCTCACCATGACGCTGCACTCCGAGCAGGTGCAGGGGTTTTTCCGCTGCCCGGCCGATCACCTCTCGGCCACCCCCATTCTGTGCGACTACTTCCGCAAGCTGAACCTGGAGAACTGCGTGGCGCTGGCTGCGGACGCGGGGTCAGCGCGGCGGGCGGGGGCCTACGCGACACGGCTCAACATCCCACTCGCGTTCATAGACAAGCGGCGCATCAGCGACAGCAATGTGGAGGTGCGCGCAGTAGTGGGTGACGTGCAGGGCAAGACCGTTCTGCTATTCGACGATGAGATCGCCACCGGGGGCTCGCTCCTGGAGGCGGTGAACGCGTTGCGCAAGCTGGACGTGGAGTTCAAAGGTTTCTACGTCGGGGTCACGCACGGGGTGCTCACCATGGATGCGGCGCCGCGCATCATGGCCTCCGATATCAAGCAGGTGGTGGTTACCAACACCGTGCCGCTGCCGCCGGAGAAGTGCTGCGAAAAGATCGTGCAGCTCTCCGTCGCGCCGCTCTTCGGCGAGGCCATCCGGCGGATCCATACAGGGGAGTCGGTGAGTGAGATCTTCGAGTAGGACGTAACGGCATTCAGCACAAAGGCATGAGGAACGGCGAGATCACAGACCGAGGCGAGGGAACGGCATGGGCGAGACGGCGGCTGTCATCATCCTGATGGGTTCGGACTCCGATCGGCCGACGGTGAAACCGGCGGCAGAGGCCTTGGCGGAACTGGGCATCGCCTATGAGATGCATGTCGCCTCCGCACACCGCACTCCCGACCGGGTGACGAAGTTAGCGGGGGAGGCGCGCGGGCGGGGCGTGAAGGTGATCATCGCGGCGGCCGGCAACGCGGCCCATCTCGCCGGCGTCGTCGCCGCGCACACCACGCTGCCTGTGATCGGTGTCCCGCTCTCCTCCGGCGCCCTCGGCGGCCTGGACGCGCTGCTCGCTACCGTGCAGATGCCCAGCGGCATTCCCGTCGCGACCGTGGCGATTGACGGCGCGCGGAACGCCGCGCTGCTGGCAGCCGAAATCATCGCCGTCTCCGACGCAGCAGTGGCGAGGAAGCTGACCGAGCTGCGCGCGGCGATGGCGCGGACGGCGGAAGAGGAGGGGGAAGGCCGATGCTAGACCGCTACTCCTATCCCGAGATGCGCGCCCTCTGGGCGCCGGAGAATCGCTATCGCAAGTGGCTCGAGGTCGAACTCCTCGTCGCCGAGGGGTGGGCCGAGATCGGCCGCATTCCCAAGGAGGCGGCGCAGGCCCTGCGCGAAAACGGCGACCGGATGCTCGCGCCGGAGTTCGACTTCGGGAAGGTAGTACACCGCACGCTGGAGTTAGAGGGCGACGTTCCCGGCTTCGAGCCCAAGCCCGGCCAGCCCGTAATCCGGCACGACCTGATCGCTTTTCTCACCGCGGTCTCCGAGCATCTGGGCGAGGAGAAGCGCTACCTGCATTTCGGCGTCACCTCCTATGACATCGAGGACACCGCGACGTGCCTGTTGCTGCGCGATTCGTGCGATCTGATCGAGAAGGACCTGGCGGCGCTCTGTGACGCCATCCGGGAGCGCCTCCGCGAGCACAAGTGGACCCCCATGATCGGGCGCACGCACGGGGTGCACGCGGAGCCGATCACGTTGGGGCTGAAGCTCGCGGTGTGGCTGGCCGAGGTGGAGCGCGACCTGGTGCGCCTGCGCCAGGCGCGGGAGAGCGTGAGCGTGGCGATGGCCTCCGGCCCGGTGGGGAGCTACGCGAGCGTGGACCCGCGGGTGGAGGAGTATCTCTGCCGGCGACTCGGGGTGGAAGTGCCCAAGGCAACCAGTCAGATCGTGCAGCGGGATCGGTTCGCGCACTACATCACCACACTGGCGATCCTCGCGGGCTCGCTGGAGCGCTTCGCCACCGAGGTGCGCAATCTCCAGCGCACCGAGATTCTAGAACTCGAGGAGCCCTTCCGCAAAGGCCAGCGCGGCTCCTCCGCCATGCCGCACAAGCGCAACCCCATGACCTGCGAGCGCATCACCGGCCTGGCCCGCCTGGTGCGCTCCTACGTCACGCCCGCGCTGGAGAACATGGCGATGTGGCACGAGCGTGACCTCACCAACTCCAGCGTCGAGCGCATTATCCTGCCGGACAGCAGTGTCTTGGTGGACTACATGCTCCGCAAGTTCACCGACGTCGTCGCCGGGATGGTGGTCTATCCCGAGCACATGCAGGCCAACCTGGAGCGGCTGAAGGGCCTGGTCTGCTCCGAGCACGTGATGCTCGCGCTGGTGGACACGGGGATGGGCAAGGACGAGGCCTACCGCACCGTGCAAAGCGTCGCCATGCAGGCCTTCGAGACCGGCGGCGACTTCCGCGCGCTGATCGCACAGGAACCGGCGGTGAAGGAGCGGCTCAGTCCGGAGACGCTGGCGGCGTGCTTCGACTACGCGCGGCACCTCAAAGGGGTTGAGCGCGTGTATGAGCGGTTGGGGGTGTAAGGGCGACCTACCGCCGGATCGCCCCTGCATTTCGCCAACCTCTGACCGGGAATCCCGGGACACACCCCCCGCTACCAGCGGCCTTGCCGCGACAGTGGGCCGGTGCTACAATCGCCGTGCACCATGCTGGACAGGAAAGTCCTGAAGTCCCTGAGAAAAGCGGTCGGCCGGGGGACGGTGCTGAGTGACCCGGTTGACCTGCTCTTGTACAGTTATGACTCCTCCACCGCGCGGGGCACGCCCGACGCCGTGGTCCTTCCCACCTCCACCGACCAGGTGGCGCGGGTGGTGAGGGTGTGCGCCGACCGGCGCGTGCCATTTGTGGCCCGCGGCGCCGGGACGAATCTGTCGGGTGGGTCGGCGCCCGTGCGTGGGGGCGTGGTGATCCAGCTCTCCCGGATGAACCAGGTGCTGGAGATTGACCTCCCCAACCAGCGCTGCGTGGTGCAGCCCGGGGTAGTGAATCTCGACCTCCAGGTCGCGCTCGCGCCGCTGGGCTTCCAGTTCTGCCCCGACCCCGCCAGCCAGAAAGTCTCCACCCTCGGCGGCAATGTCGCGGAGAACGCCGGCGGGCCCCACTGCCTGAAATACGGGGTAACTACCAACCACGTGGTCGGCCTTACCGTGGTTACCCCGCGGGGAGAGACTCGCCGCTTCGGTGGAAAGGCGTTGGACGCGCCGGGATATGACCTGGTGGGCCTGTTCGTCGGCTCCGAGGGTACCTTCGGAATTGCCACCGAGATGGTGCTGAAGCTGCGGCCGCTGCCGGAGAGCACCCAGGTGGTGGTGGCCCTCTTCGACACGCTCGAAGCCGCGGGCGAGGCGGTGTCGCAGATCATTGCCGCCGGGATCGTGGCCGCCGCCCTCGAGATCATGGACCGCAACACCGTGTCCGCCGTGGAGGCCTCCTTCCCGACCGGCCTGCCCACCGATATCGAGGCGTTCCTGCTGATCGAGGTGGACGGCCCGGCCGAGGCCCTCGACCGGCAGGCGGGACGGTGCGCGGAAATCTGTCGGAACCTGCGGGCGCGCGCGGTGCAGATCGGCAAGACCGCGGAGGAGAAGACCAAGCTATGGACGGCGCGGAAGTCCGCGTTTGGAGCCACTGCGCGGTTGAACCCCTCCATGCTGGTGAATGACGCGACCGTGCCCCGCACCCGCCTGCCCGAGGTGCTGCGCGGGATTCAGGAGATCGAGCGCCGGCATGGGGTGCAGATCGGAAAGGTGTTCCACGCCGGGGACGGCAACTTGCACTCGAATATCCTCTTCGACCGCAGCGACCCGGACGGCTTCCATCGCGCCGAGGCCGCGAGCGCTGACATCTTCGCACTGGCGGCCGGTGTGGGAGGCACCATCACCGGCGAGCACGGCGTGGGCGCGGAGAAGCCGCACCACTTGCGGCTGATCTTCTCCGAGGCCGACCTGGAGGCCCAGCGCAAGGTGCGCCGCGTGTTCGACCCGTTGGGAATCGCCAACCCCGGCAAGGTGCTGCCGGAGGAGGTGGCCTCGTGAGCGCGGTGGGAGAGGCCTTGCGGGAACTCGAAACCGTGGTCGGGACCGACCATCTCATCACCGCCACGCAGGGAGTGAGCGCGTACGCGGTGGAGGGGCAGCAGCCACTCGCGGTCGCTCAGCCGGGATTGGAGGCAGAGGTCGCGGGTGTGCTCCGGGTGGCGGCGGAGCGCAATCTCACGATGCTGCTGCGAGGCGGGGGAAAGCATCTCTACTACGGCGCGCCGTGCGGGCCGATTGGGGTGGTAGTCTCACTGGCGCGCTTGAACGAGGTAGTGGAGTACGACGCCGACGACCTGACCATCACGGTGCAGGCGGGAATGACCCTCGGGGCGCTGCAAAGGGTCGTCGAGGCGCACGGGCAGATGCTTCCCCTCGATCCGCCGGGGCCGGAGGACGCGACCATCGGCGGCCTCGTCGCCATGGGACTGGCGGGGCCGCTGCGCATGACCTACGGCTCGCCGCGTGACCTTGTACTTGGGCTGCGCGTCGCGCTCACCACCGGCGAGGTCATCAAGGTGGGCGGCAGGACGGTCAAGAATGTCGCTGGGTACGATCTGGCCAAGCTGTTCGTGGGGTCGCTCGGAACGCTTGGGGCCATCACCCAGATCACGCTGCGACTCGTGCCGGCGCCGGAGGACAGGGCCCTGTTCGCCGTCGCGCTTTCGCCCGCGCGTGCGCGTGAGGCGACTGCGGCCCTGCTTGGCTCGCGCCTGGAGATCGCTACGTGTGATGTGGTGACGTGTAGGGCGGGCATACCAATGCCAGCCAGCCTCACCAATAACCCCGAGGACGTGATCGTCTTCCTCGGCGTGATGGGCGCACGGGAGGCGGTGGTCCGGCAGAACCGCGAGCTGCAGGCGGCCTTCCCCGAGGGCATCGCGCGCGTGGACGACGAGGTCTGGGCGCGGGTGCGAGATGTGGCTTACCCCACTGGCGACGGTTGCCTACTCCGCCTGAACCTCCCGATCGCGAAGACCATGGACCTGATGGAACTGATCGCGGCGCGACCAGGCTGGTCCGCCGCGGCGCGCGCAGGAGACGGAATCGTCTATGCCGTCGGTCCGCCCGATGTCGACGTGCTCACGGCCTTCCGATCCGCCGCCGAGCAATCCGGCGGACACGCGGTGTTGGAAGCCGGGCCGGTAGAGGTGAAGCGGGCCTTCCCAGTGTGGGGCGCGACGATTGCGAACACGGACTTGATGGGGGAGTTGAAACGGAGCTTCGACCCGGCCCGAGGGCTGAGCTGCGGACGGTTTGTGGCATAGCAGGCGGCCACAAAAAGAGGAGGGACAAGCCGGGGCGAGGGGGGGTGTCGGCCTGTCCCTCCGGACGGACGGCGCCGTCCATCTGTATCGAATCTGCCAGCTCTAGTTCCCGGTTATCAGGTACTTCTGGTACGTACTTGGTGCTATCGGGCACCGTCCATGATTATTTACCCCTCCGCTCAGGAAGTCAAACGGACCCGTATCAGCGCCCATACAAGGCTCCCAGGAATATCCCTGGGTTGTCGAGCACCGTTGACAAAGGGCCCGGAAATCGCGCGAGAAGCTGTCGCGGAGAGGTTTCGTTCGGCGGGTCTTCGGTGCTGACCCGCGCGACAGTGCGGGCCGATTCGCAACAGTACCTGCGGACGGCTCGTCCGAGGTATGGCGTCGCGGAAGGTCGGTCGCGGGGAGGCACGGGGATTCGGTCGCTCGTACCACTTGGGAGAGGAGATGGATAGCATGAGCAAGAAGATACGGCGCGCACTACTCGTCTGTTGCCTGTTGGTCGGGGCGGCCGCGTTCCTGGGGTACAGGTTCGCCTCCTCCGATACCAGGTTCGTCTCCTCCGACCCTCGCCCTGAGGGAGACGCCGCGGGGCGTGTTGCCCCGACTCGTCTCACCCAGACCGGGACGGGGATCGTCCGCGTGCCTCCACCCGTGAACATGCAGGCACTCCCAGGCCACGGACGGCTGACCGCGCTGCCGGAGGTTTCCGAGACCGGTGGTGAGGGACCGGCGCTCGACCTGCGTAGCGATGACCTCAGAGAGCTCGACCTCAGCGGGAAGCGGGCCGAGCTGGAGCGCGCGGACTTCGACTCCCAGACGCAGTGGCCCGCGGTCATGCCGAAAGGCTTCGACCCTGCGGCGATCATGGAGCTGGCCAAGAATCCCGGCCTGGGCGTCCGCGCCGTCCACGCGGCAGGCGTCACCGGCAAAGGCGTCAGCCTCGGGATCATAGACACGGGGTTGTTGGTGAACCACCAGGAATACCAGGACCGGCTCAAGCTGTACGAGGAGATCCACTGCTGGGATGAAGTCGCCGACATGCATGGGTCGGCCGTGGCCTCCATTGCCGTCGGCAAGACCGTGGGAGTGGCCCCGGGAGCCGACCTCTACTTCATTGCCGAGACCCATGCGCGCGATGACATGCGGGGGCAGAGCAACGTGAATCCACAGGATATGATGGATTTCACAGTCACTGCGAAGTCCATACGCCGTCTGCTGGAAATCAACCGCACCCTACCCCGGGAGAAGAGAATCCGCGTCATCTCTATCGAGGTCGGCTGGGAGCCTGGACAGAGGGGCTACGACGAGGTGATGGCGGCCGTGAAGCAGGCCAAGGCCGAGGGCGTCTTCGTCATCTCCTCTTCTCTCAGTGAGACGCACGGCCTCAGGTTCCACGGACTGGAGCGGGAGCCGCGAAACGACCCGGAAGATCCCGCCTCCTACTACCCGAGCAACGCCTGGGGGAAGGTGCCCCTAACCGAGCCGACGCTGCTGCTACCGATGTGCTCTCGGACTACCGCGGCGCCCACCGGCAGGAGCGACTACGTGTTCTACCGGCAGGGCGGATGGAGTTGGGTGATGCCCTATCTTGCGGGGCTGTACGCGCTGGCCTGTCAGGTAAGGCCCAGCGTGACGCCTGAGCTGTTCTGGCAGAAGGCCCTGGAGACGGGCGCCACACCCGACTTCAGCAAAGTGCCAGCGATTTCGCCCGCGGCCCGACCGGCGGCCAGGAAGAGGATGGCGGCCCGGTTCGATGCAATTGTCGGGGAGTTGAGGCAGCGCGAGAGCGCGGAGGATGTCAGGCGAAAGCTCACGGCGAAGTACCAGCAGGTGACCGGCAAGCCTGCGCCGGAGGTCAGCGAGGCGAAACTTCGAGACATGATGATAGAGCTGATGACTGATGAGGAGATGCAGCGGTCTGGGCAGTTTACGCCGACGGAGGCGAAGATGGCGAAGATCGTGAACCCCCTCAAGCTCATGGAGGCGTTGCGGCGGTAGTGGAGGGAATCACACCCGTCAGTCCATGCCTCGCCCTGCCACCCGCCTTAAGTGAGAGGGAAACCATGTGAGTGATCTCGGATTGGCCCAGACCATGACCGAGCATGCGGAGGCCGCCTTGGTGAGGGGCCTCGCGGCCCGTGCGCCGGAGGCCTGTGCCACGCTCTATGACCGGTTCGCACGCGGGGTTCACCGGTACGCGGTGGCGCGACTGCGCGGCGAGGTGGGGCTGGCCGAGGAGATCGTAGTGGAGACCATGGCGGAGGTGGTGCGGGACATCCGGCGCCTGGATCCCGGGCGGTCATCTCTGTCGGCCTGGGTGTACGGGATCGCGCGGCGTCGCGTGCTTCTGGAGATCAGGCGGCAGCAGCGCCGCAAGTCCGTCCCTCCTTGGGGCCAGGTGACACTGGAGTCGGTGCGAGAGACGAGCGACGGGCCCAGCCTTGAGTCGCGCGCACTCTCGCGGCTGGAGGCCCAGCGGCAAGTGGCCCTGTTGACCGAAATCTTGTCAGAAGTGGAGATGGAAGCGTTGATGCTCTCCGGTGTCGAGGAGCTCTCGGCCCGGGAGATCGGGCGGGTGATGGGCCGGTCGGAACGAGCCGTCCACTCGATTCTGCACCGGGCGAGGACCAAGGCCCGAGAGAGGCTGGTGGGAGATGACGAATGAGCGAAAGGAAATAGCTGAGTTGCTTTCTCGCGCCGCGCCGGAGTTGGGGGAAGAGGTCAAGGCGCGGGCGATGGAGAGGATGACGCGCTTGCAGGCGGCCGTGGCGCGGCCGCGCCTGCAGAAGCTGGCAACCGCGTTGGGGGTGGCGGTGGTGCTCCTCGCGGTGGGCTTCACCGCCTATTCGGCCAACGACCCCGAGGCTCGGATGGCGGACACCCTTGTCGCCGCGGCCGCGCAGTCACAGCGCACTGCGGTGGAGTCACTACCTGGGGACGAGAACGCGCCTTACGCGCGTCCCCTCCTTCCGTACCGCCCACGCGTGATTGCATTCGTTCGCGAGCACTACCCCAAAGACCTGCAGATGCTGCTCGCGGCCGGGTTACTGGCCGGCGACCGCGCCGCGGGGGAGGCCTTGCTCAAAGACACCGCGGAGAGCACCGGAAAGCCAGAGTTCTGGGCCGCGTACGTGTGGAGACTCCGGCTACGCGGACCACAATACATGCGGGTGGGGCAGATCATCCTGGACCCAGAGCTACCTGATCGAGAGCAGGTGGTGGCGCAGTTCCGCCGGGACTGCCAGCCGATGCCACCGGATCGCTTGCCCTCGGCCGAGGTGGCGCCCGTGCTGGCTGCGATTAGCCGTTGGCAGCAGGCCGACCCGAAGAACGCCATGCCGCTGGTGCTGGAGATGCACTACCTCTACGGGCTCCATCGCGATCGGGAGGCCCTGGCACGCTGGCGGGAAGCAGCGAAGCGGCCTGAGGTAGAGACCTACTACGATGTGGCGTCGAAAGCCAACTGCCTCCTCCTCTACCGGATGGGTCTGTCTGACCCGGATGCGCTTGCCTCCGCCTACACCCAGGCCGATATCCCCAACTTCCGGGCCATACTTCGGGACAGCGCCCGCATCGCGGTCTACGAAGGCCGCGTGGCCCAGCTCGCGGGACGGTCGCAGGACGCCCTCGCGTGGTGGAATGCGACCATCGCGTTGGGCCGGAACACGCAGCGCTCGGCCCGCACGCTCCAGGGCTTCTTCCTCGGCGTGAGCGCCGAGGGTCTCGGCGCGGCGCCGGCCTGGAAGTGGGCGCGTGATTTCCGGACCGGCCCTTCCGGGGGTCCGCTATCCAGGGGACGGATGTTCCTCGGCAAACAGCACGCGTACTACCGGAGTCTCGTTGGGGAAGAGGACTCTAATAAGCTACGTGACGCCTTGGTGCGGAGCAAGATGCGAATCATGCTGCTCGCCGAGTACGAGCGCACTCACAGCCCATTCGACCCGCTCCTGCGGCCGCGAACCTTGGGCGCCCTGGCAATTGCCGCAATGAACCTGCTGTGCGCGCTCGCGCTGATCTACCTCGGTGTGAGCCTATGGCGTCGCGCGGTGGCTGACGAGGCGACCCGACTGAGTCTCGGAGCGCGCCTCCTGCTGGCCGCCCTCGCGCTGATCCCTGCAGTCGGCGGCGGGATCGCGTTCTGGCGACTACCGGGCGTCGTGCAGCAGCCACAGGCGGTGATGGTGTACTTCTCCTACCTGGGCGCGGGCCTGCTCGGCACCCTTCTCCTCGCTGTGCTGCTCCCTCTGTTAGCCGCGCGATGGACACGACGGCCGGGCGCGCCACTCATCACCGCGTGGCGGGGCAACCTGCGGCGCGTGCTGCCGGTCACGGTTCTGCTGTGCGCGGTGGCGGCGCTGGCCCTCGCCATTACCGCCAAGCAGATGCGCAGGCACTGGATTGAGGGCTGGACCTCGCGCGACCTCAACGAGTTGGCCCCTGTCGTCGCCCACTACGGAGACAAGTGGACTCACCCGATCCTCCCGCCGGACGCGTGGAGGGCGGAGACGCCGCCGGGGTGATCTATCGCGCCGACCGGTAACGTACGCCCCAGGACCCTGTTGTGCCTGCGCCCCCGCTCCCGCGGGGGCGCAGGCGCGTCTGTTGCGCGCCGGCCGGCGCGACGTTTCCCGCCGGACTCCGATAGTACCCTATGGACGGCTTCGCTCTGATCGGCGATGATAGCGGAGTCACAGACCCCGGAGGTCGGCATACGGGCGATGGCGCAGCCGGAGGCGATAGGGATCGCGCACAGTCACGCGCAGCAGGCGGAGGCGCGCCTGGTGCGCGGGCTGCGTGAAGCCCGGCCGGAAGCCTGCCGGGAGCTGTGCGACGTGTTCGGGCCGCGTCTCTATCGCTTTGCCGCGGCTCGCCTGCCGGGGGATGAGCAGGCCGCGGAAGAGGTGATGATCTACGCGCTCGCCGATGCCGTGCGAAACATCCTCCGCTTCGATCCCCGGAGGTCCTCCTTCACCACCTGGCTGTTTGGGATCGCGCGCCGCAAGCTGCACGACGCGGTGCGCCAGGCGCGGCGACTGAGGGCACTACCGACCGCGGCGCAGGTACCGCTGGAGCACCTGGCCGAGATGTCGGACGGGCGGGACCTGGCAGAGGACACGGCGACGCGACTGCAGGCCCAGCGGCAGGCGACGGCCGTCGCCGCGGTCTTGTCGCAACTCGAGTTCGAGGTGCTGGCGTTGCACTGTCTCGAGGGGCTGTCGGCGCGGGAGATCGCGCACACCGTGGGCCGGTCGGAGCGAGCCGTCCACTCAGTCCTACACCGAGCCAGGCAGAAGGCCCGAGAAAGGCTGGCGCACGATGGATGATCCGCGCCTGGACGCGCAAATGCGAAACCTATGGGAGCAGGCCCAACCCGAGATGCCACCGGGCTGGCAGGAGCGGGCCCGGCAGTCAGTGACCGCGGCGCGCGTGGAACCAAGGCGACCGCGCCTGCAGCGGGTGGCGACCGTGCTCGGGGTCACGCTGGTGCTGCTGGCGGTCGGTTTCGTGCCCTATTCGGCCAACGACTCCCAGGCCAGAATGGCGAGCGCGCTGGCCGTAGCGCAGGTGATGGCGGCGAGTGAGGCGGAGCAGACCGCGCCTGAGGAGGAGCCGTCGGCCGCCGACAAGATGCTCGCGCCCTACCGCCGGCGGGCGGTTGAGTTCGTGAAGCACCACCACCCCACTGATCCCGAGTTGCTGATGGCGGCAGGGCTGTTAACGGAGGACGAGCAGGTCGGGCTGGAGTTGCTAAGAAAAGCTGTCGCGATGCGCGGTCCCCCCGCACTGTGGGCGGCCTACCTGCAGCGGCTGATGGAGGCGGGGCCGGGCTGGGTGCGGCCGGCCGAGATGGGAGGAGATCCGGCTGATCCCAAGTGGGACGAATACTGGCAGCAGTTGCGGGAGGACACCAAGCTCCCGGACCGGATCCCGGGCGAACAGGCCGCACCCATCCTAAAGGCGGCGCGTGCGTGGCAGCAGGCGGACCCCCGGAATGCGATGCCGGTGATGGTGGAGTTCCGCTACCTCTACGCGCTGCACCGCGACGCGGAGGCCTTTGCGCGCTGGCGCGAGGCCGGGCGTCTGCCGCAGGTGGAAGATCACACGCTTGACATGAGCCGCGCGATCACACGTCTCTTGATCCGCCAGGGGGTGCGCGAGGAGGACGCGGTGATGGCGCCCTACGAGGCGACCATGGTTCCTAGTGAGTACTCTGCACAACTCCGTGGCGCGGCGCGCACGGCCCGCGTTGAGGGGCGCTGGGCCCAACTGCGCGGCCGCCCGAAGGACGCCATCGCGTGGTGGGAGGCGACCATGGAGTTGGGCCGGCACCTGCAGGAATCGTCCACCTCGCATATTGGCGTCCTCGTGGGTATCGCAATCGAAGGGATCGGCGCCGCGCCAACCTGGAAGTGGCATCTTGAATCTGACCGAGCCACCGCCCCAATACTCGGCGGGAGAATCTACTACGGGCCGCAACACGCGTTCTATGTAAGCCAGGTAGGTGACGCCGCGGATCGGCTCACGCGCGACTGCCTTGTCAGGTCGAAAGTGCGCTCCATGCTGCTGCGGGAGCAAAGCAGCAAGCTCACCGCGCAGCCGCGGGTTCGTTGGGGAGTGCTCCTGAGCATCGCAGGAATGGCGGTCGGGATGTTGGTGGTGTTTCTGCTCGTCTTTGCGGCCATCAGCCTCCGCCATCGCCGCGAAACAGATGAGGCGACAGAGCTGTCCCATGCGCTTCGCGTCACGGTCGCGCTGGTCGGCCTGCTGCCAATGGCGGCCGGAATGGTGCTCTACTGGATGGCACTCGACCGCCGGGCCCCACCCGCGGCGG
>Ga0214473_10003751_pt1 | contig 18329 bp, 19 predicted proteins | sample RVTome_7_FD_203509 | JGI IMG/M metagenome (GOLD analysis project Ga0214473, IMG submission 203509) | Soil microbial communities from uranium-contaminated site in the Upper Colorado River Basin, Wyoming, United States - RVT98D197 | ecosystem: Environmental > Terrestrial > Soil > Contaminated >... | reverse complement strand
GACCCGAGGCTCGAGCAATCGGACTACTCCGAGCGGAAGCGGCAGGAGACGGAGGCGGACTGCGCCGACGAGATCACCCATATTCTGCGTGACAACAGCGCCGACTTGACGGATATCGAGCAGGAAGTGATCCACCACCGCTTTGCCGTGGACACCGAGACGGCGACGGACGACGAAAAGCCGCGGCCGCTCACATTGGAGCAGGTCGGCCGGATTATCGGCGTCACGAAGGAGCGGGTTCGCCAGATCCAGAACAAGGCGCTGGCGAAGATCCGCGCGACGCTCGAGGAGTCGTACCTGTCCTGATCGCCGGCCCGAACATAAATTTCGCCGCGGGGAGGAGACCCGTCAGACGCGTTTCGCGGGCCGTGACGGGTCTGCGCGGACCGTCGGCGCGACCTGTAGGCTGCGACGGCAGTGGCGGGCGGCGGATGAGGCGGCTAGGCTTATGACGTAGCGCACAGCAGCCGTCCTTGGGGGCGCCGCTGACAGCGCTGTGGGTGTGAGATTCACGTTGGCGAAGCGCAACCATCAAGCGATCCATCGGCAAGGGGGGTATTCGCGCGCGCGAACGGATGTGCAGCGCACCAAAGGAGCCGGACAGATGCGATTGACCGTTTCACGTCAGCCGGTGTGGTCGGCCGAGATCGACGATCGGGCCGGAGCGCTGGCGAGCAAGCTAACGACCCTGGCTGAGGCCGGTGCGGACCTGTCGTTCGTCACGGCACGGCGACGCAGCGGCGAGCCAAGTCGTGCGAAGATCTACATTGCGTCGCTTCGCGGAGCACGGCAGCAGCGTGCGGCTGAGCAGGCGGGACTAGCGCGCACCAACGATCTGCACATGCTTCGCGTCGAAGGGACGGATCGACCGGGCCTCGGCGCAACGCTTACGCAGGCGCTGGCGATGGCGGGGATCAGTCTGCGGGGGCTGTCGGCCGTGGCGATCGGCAAGCGCATGGTCGTGATGCTGGCATTCGACACCAGCGCCGACGCGGCTCGCGCCACGCACGCGATCAAGAATCTGTAGGACGATCGCGGGGCATCAAGCGTATTGATCGCTGGTATCCCCGGGCGGGCTGCTAATCCACCTGTTGCGCGGCAAGGAACATGGACTTGCCCAGCGCGTCGAAGAACTGCTGGTAAGGTTGCGGGTCCTCGACGGCCTGTAGGTTGTACTGAGCGCTGGCTCGCACGAGGGTCTGCGTTTCACCACGGCCTCGCACCGTGACGGTCATCTTCAGCGCGTATCGATCCAGCTTTGTCCCCGTCACGGTGCCGAGGGCCTCATCGGCGTCGTTGATGACGAAACCGAGATCCTGCAATGTCGCCATGACGGCCCTCAGGACCATAATGCGATCAACGGTGTCAAAAGCACGCGTCTGTATGCTGCGCAGCCGCACCTGACTTTCGTCCGCCGCCAGGAGCTGGGACTTCGACGCCTCGCACCCGAAGAACACGCAGAGACACATGACGCTCAGAACGCCGATGGTCAGCAATCGCGCTGTTTTCATATCTCCTGAGCCTCCAAAAAGATCGCCTTCGAGAGTTTGTCGAAAAACCCCTGGTACATCTCCGGATCGTTGAGCTGCTCCAGCCGCGAGACCTGGTTGTGATTGTTCCACACGATCCGCTGGAACGTGACGCGCACCGCCATGTCATTGCCGCCGGGGTGAGTGACGATGGACACGGCGATGTTCTGATGCGTCTCGATCGGCACCTCAGCGCCGAACAACACCGCGATCGCGATCGCCGTCACGACCTGACCCGGATCGGTCGCGTCGCGGTCTTTCGATCCCACGATCAAACCCAGGCGCGTTTCACTGGACTCGATATTGAACCCCAGGTCCTGCAGCAATCCCGCGCAGGCCGAAAGCACCGTGGCCTCGTCGGTGGTGGCAAAACGTCGTGTCTGGAGCTGGCGCTGTGCCAGGGTTTGGGGGTGCATGGCAAGGGCTTCCGTCGGAACGGTTGCCGCGCAGCCGCCCAGTCCTGTCATCGCCAGCAAGAGCACCGCGATCCAGCTCAAGTACTTCCGTCCCATGCTGTGCCCTCTATTCAGAAGCGTGATGCGTGATAGGCGAAATCTCTGACATTCTTCTGGTCGTCAAACTTGATCACCACGGTCAGCGTGCGTTGGCTCGCGGATCTTGCGCCTGCGGTGACGAACCAGGAGCTTCCGGAAGATACAACATCCGTCGCGAACTTGTCGTAGACCCAGACTTCGCGCCCTTCTTCATCCGTTGACACAATATTCGGGCTACCGAGCGCCTCGATGACCGCCGGCGCGCTCATCCCCTTGGTAATCTCACGCTGAACGGTGCCAACCGTCAGACGATCTCCTTCGAGACCCTCCTGGACCTTCTTCCCGTGGTAGTCGGCCTCGCATCCGACCAGAGCCGTCATCGCCACGACGGCCAACACACGACCCCAACGTCCTGACAAGCATGTGGTCATGGCATGTTCCTTTCAGAATCACAGAAACAAGAACGTAGAACCGACCGAAGCCCCGCGGACGACAATGTGGCCTGTCGGAATCTACCGATATGTCCCGCCCATTGTCAAACAAGGCGCCTGTGGTGAACTACCAGATGGTTGTCAGACGCGGGGGCCAGGATGCCCGCGCCGCCTCATCGTGGACTTGGCCAATGACGGCGATGACGTCACGGATCCTGACGCGACGGTGGTCGAGCATCAGGGCCATCGCGTGGAACTGAGCGTCGACCCCCGTAAGGTCTCTCCCGCAGAACTGATCGCGCGTGTGACGGCCAAGCACGCGATTCGGGATCTATTCGTCGAGAACCCACCGATCGAGAAGATCATCGCGCAGCTCTATGACGAGGTTGGTGCATGAGGGCGTACATGGCGATCTTGAGCGCTCGGTTTCGGATGCTGCTGCGGTACCGTGCGGCGGCGCTGGCGGGGCTGGTCTGTCAAGGGTTTTGGGGGCTGATTCGCGTGATGATCTTTACGGGGTTCTACATGTCATTGGAGTCTGACGCTGCAATGCCGATGACGCTGGGGCAGACGATCACTTACATCTGGTTGGGTCAGGCGCTGCTGGGTCTTCTGCCGTTTCGCCTCGATGGTGACGTAGCGGGGATGATTCGTAGCGGCACGGTGGCGTATGTGTTTGTGCGGCGGTGGGACATTTAGTGGGCGGGGTGGACGCGCGCGGTGGCGCCGCGCGTCGCCCCGACGCTGCTTCGGTCGGTGCCGATGGTCATCATCGCGATGTGGCTACTGCCGAAGAACATGGCGATGGCGATGCCGGCGTCGCTGTCAGCTGCGGCGATGTTCTCGGTTTCGGTCGTGCTGGCGGCGGCGCTGGGATCGGCGATCACGGCGCTGCTCACAATCTCGATGCTCTGGACGATCTCGGGTGAAGGGATGGCGTTGTGCGCGGCCGGACTGACGTGGGTCTTGTCGGGCATCATCATTCCTCTGCCGTTGCTACCGGACGCTATTGCACGCGTGGTGGAGTGGCTGCCATTCGCCGGAGTGATGGACCTGCCGTTTCGGATCTACGTGGGGCAGATTGAGGTGTCCGACGCTGCGCCGGTCCTGCTTCGCCAGTTGGTGTGGGTGATGGTGCTGATGGGCGCTGGGCGGTGGATCTTGTCGCGCGGATTGCGGCGACTGGTCGTGCAAGGAGGCTGATGGTGTTAAGTGCGCTACATCTCTATGGGCGTCTGATCGCGGTGTCCGTGCGCGAGCAGATGCAGTACCGCGCGTCGTTCCTGATGCAGACGGCTAGTCACATGCTGGTGACGGGTACTGAGATCGTGGCGATCTGGGCGATGTTCGATCGATTTGGGTCGCTGCGCGGGTGGACGCTGCCGCAGGTCGCGCTCTTCTATGGGTTGGTGAACGTGGTCTTTTCAATCTCCGACGCGACGACGCGCGGCTTTGACATTTTCGACCGACTGGTGAAGGCCGGGGATTTTGATCGCATCCTGCTTCGGCCGCGTACGACGGTGCTGCAACTGATGGGGTACGAGTTTCGTCTGAAGTGCCTGGGCCGTACGACTCAGGCCCTGTCGGTGCTGATCTGGGCGCTGGCAGCGCTCGACCTGTCGTGGACGGTGCAGCGCACGGCGCTACTCGGCGTGACGATCGCTGGCGGCGTCTGCTTCTTCAACGCGCTGTTCGTGCTTCAGGCGACGCTCGCGTTCTGGACCATCGAGACGCTCGAAGTGATGAGCACGCTCACCTGCGGCGGTGTGCAGACGGCCGAATATCCGATGGCGATTTACCAGACCTGGTTCCGCAAGTTCTTCACGTTCATCGTGCCGCTGGCCTGCGTGTCGTACTATCCGCTGGTAGGCGTGCTGGACCGCGGCGAGTCGATGGGTGTTGCGCCCGCCGTCACCTGGCTCGCGCTACTGGCTGGACCGGCATTTTTCATTGTGTCGCTCGTGGTGTGGCGCGCGGGTGTGCGGCATTACACGTCGACAGGCAGTTAGCCAAGAGAAGACTTTCGTGTGTCGGCATGAAGACTGGATTGACAACACTTACAGGCCGATATGTTGTCAATACAGTGCCTGATGTTTATAATAGTGCGGTTCTATGCAGACAAGCCAGATGGATAGAAGCCCATGACTCGCTCTAAGTCCAGTGACATCCGTGGGTTCCTGCTCGATCAGGTAGCCAGGCACCCGCATGACGTCTTGACTCTGGCTGCCGAGCATTTCAACCTCACGCGGCAAGCGGTGAGCAGGCATCTGCGGCAACTCGTTGCGGAAGGTGTTCTTGAGGTGACGGGGGCCACGCGCAATCGGCAGTGGCGGCTGCGCGAATTGGAGGATTACACGAAGGTCATTGACCTGCGAACGAAGCCTGCGGAGGATCAGATCTGGCGAACGGAGATCAGGCCTCGGCTCCAAGGCATTCCTGAGAACGTCCTTGCCATCTGCGCCCATGGCTTCAGCGAGATCTTCAACAACGCCGTGGCGCACTCCGAGGGGACGGAGTGCAGCGTGGTCGTGAAGCGCACGGGCGCTACTGTGAAACTGGCGGTTAACGACAACGGCATCGGCATCTTCAAGAAGATCCAGCAGGCCCTGCACCTTGACGATCCACGTCATGCGGCTCTGGAGCTGGCGAAAGGCAAGTTAACGACGGACCCATCCGGTCACACCGGCGAAGGGATCTTCTTCACGTCCCGGATGTTCGATCAGTTCTCCATTGGCTCGCACGAGTTCCTGTTTAACCACATCCAGCCAAATGATGATTGGCTCACGACGCACCAGGACCATTTCGAAGGCACGTTGGTTCTGATGCAGATCAGTCTGTCCAGTGATCGCACGGTACGGCAGACGTTCGACCGCTTTGCCTCAGGCGAGGACAATGACTACGCATTCTCAAGGACGCATGTTCCTCTCTCACTTGCGGCTTACGGCGACGAGCAGCTTGTGTCGCGATCGCAGGCGAGGCGCGTGCTCTCTCGGTTCGAGAGGTTCAAGATCGTCTGTCTGGATTTTCGCGGCATCGACAGTATTGGCCAAGCGTTTGCGGACGAGATCTTCCGCGTCTACAGCCGCGAACACCCTGAAATTACCCTCGAGTGGATCGCGGCCAACGAGCACGTGGAGAAGATGATTAACCGTGCGCTTCACACTTCTGCCGAGAACGATTCGCAACAGTCCTTGTTCGAGGGTTCCTCTGAGAACTAACGTCATGGACCGCGTTAACCGCCGAGCTGGGACGTGTCGGCCGGCTCGCTGGTGAGTTGGTGATCGATAATGACGAGCAGTTTATCCTGCAACTCCCGGATGGTGTAGGGATAGACGGGCGGCTTGACGTCGTTGAAGAGCATGGAGAATGCGATGACGCGGCGGTCGCCAGACAGGTCCAGGTCATTGACCCCCGGAAGTTCCGTGTCACTTCCGGCGATGCCTCCGGGGGTACTTGCGGGGTCCCGGCGCGCCGGGATTCCGGGGGCGGGGGTGAGCATGTAGCCGCTGAGTGCGACGACGCCGTTGATGTATCCACTCTTGGCGATGATGGTGCTGCGCGTCCGCCCGGCGAGTTGGCTGCGTTTCTTAAGCGTGCCGTCTTGGCCGGCGACGGCCAGCGATTGCATGAACGGCTTACCGAGCTGCGGGTCGCGGTACATCTGCTCGAGCAAGTCGACCATAAGGCGGGCGGTGACGCGATTGTCACGACTCAGGCCGCTGCCATCGGCGATGCGAACGACCGCGGCTCGGCTGCCGAGTCGTCGATTGAGGAAGAATCGCACGGCCGCAGCGCCGTTGGACCAACTGCCGGCGGTGCCGGTGAACTGCCTACCCATGCGCTTGAGTAGCGATTCGGCGTAAAGGTTGCGTGAGTCTTTGTTGCAGCGTTCCAGGATAAGAGGCATGGTGGTTTGGACGGCGTGCAGCACATGCCCCGGTGGCGCTTGCCAGCTTTCCGAGGCGGCGTCGACGGCGTCGACGCGGATGCCGGCCCGTTGCAGGTGGTCGGCGAGGACCTGGCCGAAGTACAGCGGGGGGTCGTCCACCGCCACGCGCAGTGGCTCGCGTCGTCTGTTCTTGACGTGTCCGCGCAGGATCAGTTCGCTGGAGTCCAGCGCTCGGCTGATGGCGAACGTGTCGTCCCGACCGGTGATGGCACGGTTGATCAGCGTGATGTGGCTGCCGGCGGGGAACAGTTGCACGTCTGGGGATTGGCCGGGCTGCGTCGGCTGGATGTACACCGACAGCGTGTTCTCGAAGAAGTTCAGGCCGGCGACCGGCGCGCAGTAGGGACGGTCCAACTGATCGGCCGGCCAGGTCGGGTGCACACGCTGCCGTTCGAAGATGCGATCGTCGATGATCAGCTCCGCAACGTGACTGACGTTCTGTCTCCGCAACGCGTCGGTCCAGAGATCGAGCAGCCAATCGAGGTCCTTACCGCCGTCGCCGTGACGCGCGAGGATGACCGGATCGCCGAAGGCCGGATCGCCATCGCCTTTGACCACGAGCGTCGGCGCCTGATCGGCCGACGTGACCGGCCGCGCGCCGGTTGCCGGCGGTTCGATCAGTTGCAGCTCGGTGCGAAACACGAAGTCGAGGCCGAGCACGTCCAATGCCGCGGCCGTGGTCAGAAGCTTCATGTTGCTGGCGGGGATCATCGGCTCGTTATCGTTGAAGCGAAATAGCGCCTCACCCGTGGCAAGGTCGACCACGAGAATGGCGCAGCGCGCTTGGCGCAGGTCCTTGGCGGCCAGCAGCCCCTGCAGTTGTGATTGAAGCCCTGCGAAGGCCGGTCCCGCAACGGTGGCGATGAGCATGCCGGCAACGAGGCCGAGAACGGAGCGATTGCGTTTGGGTTGACCATGGGCCACGGCGATTATCCTCACAAGACTCGGGTGCGGCCACGGGTGACCCGGCAGAATAGCGACAACCCTTCCGCCGGTCACGCACTGATAAGAATTATCGGCCGGGTGTGACTGGCGCAGCCACTTACTGCAGTAGTTCACGGTAGAGTTCGGCGTAGCGCTGATGCATGCGGGCCTGGGTGAACTGCTCGATGAATCGCTGGCGGCCGGCGGCGCCCATGCGCCGGCGCAGATCCGCGTCGCCGATCAGGGTGCTGAGGTGCTCGGCCAGTTGCTCCGGGTCTTGGCGCGGCGAAAGTAGACCCGTGGCGGGGTGCTCGACGACTTCCGGATTACCGCCGACGTTCGTGGCGGCGATGGGTAGACCGCTGGCCATCGCCTCGAGCAGTGTCACGCAGATGCCTTCGCTGAGACTGGATAAGCACAAGACGTCGGCGGCCGCCATCAGATCGGCGACGTCCGTGCGTACGCCGAGAAACTGCACGCGGTCCGCGACGCCCAGTGCCGCTGCGAGACGCTGACAATCTGACCGCTGTTCACCGTCGCCGGCCAATAGCAAAACCGCGTTCGTGTGCCTCTGAGCGACGGCCGCAAAGGCGCGCAGAGCCGTCGCATGGTCCTTGACGGAGTGAAATCGTGCCACTTGCAGGATCACCGGCTGATCGTTGTTCAATCCCATCGCCGCGCGGACCCGCTGACGCGCCGCCGCGGCCACAGACGACGCAAAGTCCGCCGGAATGCCGTTGGTGATGACTTCAATGCGTCGTTCGGGGATGCCCTCATTGCACACGAGCGCCCGCTTGATGAACTTGCCGACCGCCGTCACGCGATCGCCTCGCCGAAGTAGAGTGTGATTGACGATGCGATGTGACAGCTTCCGGGGGTCGGGGTAGTGTCGGCCGTGCTCGGTGAACACGATTCGCGGCCCGCCGAACAGTGGGCCATAGCGCGTCGGCCGGGCACGTGACAGTGCGGCGTAGAAGAACGGCGTATATTGATGCGCGTGAATAAGGTTCACGTGATGCGCCCGGCACGCGTCGCGAAGGGCCCTGGCGACGGACAAGTCAACGCCCGGCCGACGGCCGAGCGACTCGACGGCGAAGCCTTCGCGTGAAAGCTGTTCGGCCAGCGGGCCCAGGCCGTCCAGACAGAAGAACACGAACCAGAATCGATCGCACAGCGCGCGGGCCAGATCGGCGGCGAGTTTCTCAGCGCCGGCCAGATCGAGTCGGTGCAGGACGTGGGCGATCACACGTTGATGGCCGTCCGCTGGGGGCATGGCGAAGATCGCTCCTCGGGGCCAGGTCGCGCCTGAAAGCGACGAGCCGGCCCACGGCTACTGGCTGGCCACTGGCAATATGATGTGGAACGTGCATCCCTGCGCCGGCCGACTGTCGACTTCAATGCTCCCCCCCGCAGCGCCGACAAGATCGCGACAGATGCACAGGCCCAGGCCGGTCCCCTTCGCCTCCAGATCGTACTCGCCGCCGGTCGGGCAAGTGACGAATGGCTCAAACAGGCGATCGCGGATTTCCTCGGGGATTCCGGGCCCGGTATCGGCCACGTGGATGCGCGCGACGTCACCATCAACCTCGGCTGTAATGCTCAGCTTCCCACCGCCGCAACCCATCGCCTTGCGCGCGTTGAGAAAGAGATTGAGCAGGATCTGCTGCAAAGTCAGCGGCTCGATCGCCAGCTCAACGGCCGGCACGTCGACGGTCAATTCAATGCCATCCTTCGCCGGCTCCCGCCCGAGGCAGTTCAGCGCCTCGTCGATCACGTGCCGCAGCGATGCGATATGGCGATCGTCACTCTGCGATGCGAAGCCCAGGATCGATGACGACAGTTTCGCCGCGCGCTCGGCGCCGCTGAGCGCTTTCTCGATCGCCTTGCGGGTCAGCTCCGCGTCGTTGGGTTGGCCCAGCGCGATTTGAGCGTAGCTGATGATGGGCGTGAGGATGTTGTTGTATTCGTGTGCAATGACGCTGGTGAGCGTGCCGAGGGTAGCCAGACGGTGCGAGTGCGTCAGGCCCTGGCGGAGCTGATCGAGTTGGCGCTCGAGCCGTTCGAGTTGTTCAAGCAGATCCGCGACGTCCTCGAGGGCAACCTCGCCTTGAGCCGGCCCGTGGTCATCGGCCGCCAACGCCATCGCAGAACCGGCTTGTTGCGAGCGCGGATCTTCCTGAGAATGTGGGGCCCTTACCATAGTCAGTCACCGCAGGGACTATCGGCCATGGAGCGAAGCGCCCTTGACCCACGTGGCCCGGGCATCTGCGGGGGGTTGCCAGTAATAGATCGTATAGAATATAAGAGTGTGTTAGCACGTGGTTTATACTAATTGCACAAAGTGCGCGTGTTGTCCGGAGGGTCATGAACTTCGTTCACTGCAAGTCTCGCGTGTCGCATTTGTGCTGAGCGTGTTTACCCCTGCTGGCACGAAGTGTCGTGGCAATTACGGCATCACTTGAGTGCGTTCCACGTGAAACGTATGCAGTGGGCGCGTAGCGTCAGCCCGCACGTGACCGGAGTGTGTTTCACGTGGAACGTGAGTCGTCGTCAGCTTGCGGCCGTGCGCTGCGATGCTAGACTGATCGCCGGTAGTCGATCCACATCCAAACTCCACGCCCGACACGGAGGTCAAACCGTGGCTACGAAAAAGCGAATTCCCCGACTCGGCAAAGGTCTGAGCAGCCTCATGGGTCAGCCTGTGAAGGTGTCTGTCTCCGCAGGCGAGCCGGCCGGGAGTTCGGTCGAGACCTTCTCCGCGCCGACCAGTCCGGCCACCGAACTGGGCGGCGGCCTCCTGTCGATCGCCATCAATGCCGTCGACGTCAACCCATTCCAGCCTCGCCAGCGGTTCACCGATCAGACGCTCAAGCAGCTGGCCGAGTCCATCCGCGTCGACGGCGTCATGCAGCCGATTATCGTTCGCCCGTCACCCGCCCACGAGCGGGCCGGTCGCTATGAGCTGGTCGCCGGCGAGCGCCGCTGGCGCGCCGCTCGCATCGCCGGCCTATCGGCCGTACCGGCGATCGTCCGCCAGCTCGACGATCGGGCGGTCGCGGAATGGTCGCTGATCGAGAACTTGCAGCGTGAGGATCTGAATCCGATCGAGCGAGCCGAGGCGTTCCAGAGGCTCGTCGAGCAGTTCGGCCAGAGCCACGAGGCGATCGCGCAGCGGGTCGGGTCGGACCGCTCAACGATCACCAACACCCTTCGTCTGCTGAGCCTCGATCCGGACGTCCAGTTGATGGTGCGGGAGCAACTACTTTCCGCCGGCCAGGCTCGGGCGCTGGCGGGGCTCGGCGACGGCGAGATGCAGGTGAAGCTCGCCCAGCACGCGGCTAGGCGGGGCTGGTCGGTCCGGAAGGTGGAGGCCGAGGTGCGGCGACTGACAGCAACCGTCGATGGTGGACAGGCGGCATCGCGCGAAAATCGTAAGTCGCGTTCCCCCACGTACTTACGCGATATCGAGGGCCAGATTGGCGAGCAATTGAACACGCGCGTCACGATCCGCCCCGGCCGCAAGAAAGGTAGCGGCAAGCTGACGATCGAGTTCTATTCCCTCGATCAGTTCGACGCGCTCATGGCCCGCCTGGGGGTGCATACGGAGTAACCGAACGCGCCGCGGCACAATCTATGCTGTAAAGCCAGCATATGACCGGCCGCGGGTCGACCGCCCGGACCACGGGCGACGCGCTACGGCTGCGGTAGCGCCGCGCCGGTCACGGAGACGATTTCCGCGTGAATCGAATCGACGCCGAGGTTCGGAATGATCGCGACGGCGTACGGATAGGTCACCACTTGGGCGACGGGCTGATCGGGCGCGGGGCGGTTGGCGATCCCCTGAACGTAGAGCACCCCGGTGCGATGTTGCACGGCCGTGATCTGGCACCAGTAGCCGCTGCTGCCCTGCTCGCCGAGCGTCAGCAGCAGCAGGGAATAGCGGGCGAACTGGATTTCGTGCTCGAGCTGTGCGACCAGCGCGGCGCAGTGCATGGACTGCAGTTGCGTGGTGCTGGTGATCAGCTTGACGCTCGGTTCGGTGAGCGCGCAGTCGCTACCGAGGTATTGCACGACGATGGGAATGGGCTGCGTCTCCAGGACGGTTGGTAGAGGTCGCGGCGGGCTTGACGCGGTCTGGCACCCGAGCGCGGTTAGCAGCAGGGGTAGTAGAAAACGCGCAGGATGACATCGCAAACGGCTTGTGTGACTGTGGAATGCAGCGGTCATAATGTGTGCTCCGTGACATGCGGAAACAGACGACTACAGCTTCCTCAGGATCATGGCGTGTAGCAGCCGACCCTCACGACGATACTTTCTTTCGAAGTTGCTGCCAACCAGTTCGCCGCGGTCGGCCGACTGCGGCGGCTCAAAGGGCTGCGGGGCGAACAGATCGGCGACCTCGGCGACCTGCTCGAGCATCCACTGAAAATAGTCATCGTGGTCAGTTGTGATCCGCACGAGGCCGGCCGGCTCGAGCGCGTGATGCAGTTGGCGCAGAAACTCGGTCTGGATCAGTCGTCGCTTGTGGTGTCGCTTCTTCGGCCAGGGGTCGGGAAAGTAGATGTGGATCTGGCGAAAGGTTTGATCGGGCACACGGTATTGCACGAAGCTCGCGGCTTCAGCGTGAACGATCCGAACGTTCTGAAGATCTCGCCGTCGGCATCGATCGGCCGCGTAGCGCCAGTAGGCGTTGGCGTATTCGAGACCGATGAAGTTGACCTCCGGCCGCTCGGTCGCTTCCTGCACGAGGAACGTCCCCTTGCCGCAGCCGATCTCCAGTTCCAGCGGCCGGTCGCGCCGATCGTCGGGGAACCACCCGCGCAGGTCGATGGGGCCTGCGTCGATCGACGGCAGATCGTTCTGGTCGATGCCGACGTGGCCGACGTCGATGGGCTTTCGGTGTGAGAGTGAAAAGGTCATGAGCAGGACAAGGATATCCGCTGCAAGCCCTGGCGGGAACCGCGCCGCCGGCCCGGGACTGGCCAGGCGGGATGTTCTGGCCTAGGATGCCCGGCCGATTTCACAGGAGTTCACCGATGGCCATCAAGGTTGCCTTTATCGGGGCGGGTAGTGTCACGTTCACGCAGACGCTGTTTCGGGACATGCTGACGGTGCCGGAACTTCAGGACACGCACTTTGCGCTACACGACATCTCGAAGCGCAATCTCGACATGGCCGCGCACCTTTGCCGCAGGGACGTGAAACAGAACAAGCTACCGGCGACAATCAGCACATCGATGGACCGCCGCCAGGCCCTCGACGGCGCCGACTACGTCATCAACTGCACGCGCATCGGCGGGCTCGAGGCGTTCAAGGCGGATATCGACATTCCCCTGAAGTATGGCGTCGATCAGTGCGTGGGCGACACGCTGTGCGCCGGCGGCATCATGTACGCACAGCGAAATATCCCGCAGATCCTCGCGTTCTGCAAGGACATGCGTGAGGTCGCCGCGAAGGACGTGCTGTTCATCAATTACGCAAACCCGATGGCGATGAATACGTGGGCGGCGCTGGATCACGGCGGCGTGAACATGCTCGGCCTGTGTCACGGCGTGCACGGCGGCCATCACCAGATCGCGCAGGTGCTCGGCGCCAAGAGCATGGACGAAGTGGACATCATCTGCGCCGGAATCAATCATCAGACGTGGTACATCCAGATCATCTACAAAGGCGAGAGAATTAGCAGCGAGAGACTGCTGAAAGCTTTCGAGGCGAACAACTACTACTGCAAGACCGAGAAGGTGCGGATCGACGTGCTGCGGCGGTTCGGCTACTACTCGACCGAGTCCAACGGACATTTCTCCGAATACGTGCCGTGGTACCGCAAGCGCCCGAAGCAGATTCGTCAGTGGATCGACCTGTCGAGCTGGATCAATGGCGAGACCGGCGGATACCTACGCGTCTGCACCGAGGGCCGTAAGTGGTTCAAGACCGATTTCCCCAAGTGGCTCGCCAAGGAGCAGCCACCGATCACGCCTGCGATCCGCAGCCACGAGCACGGGTCGTACATCATCGAGGCGCTCGAGACCGGCCGAACCTATCGCGGCCACTTCAACGTGCGCAACCAGGGCACGATCAGCAATCTGCCGGACGACTGCGTCGTCGAGGTGCCCGGCTACGTCGATCGCAACGGCATCAGCATTCCGAAGGTGGGTGATCTGCCATTGGCGTGCGCCGCGACGTGTCAGGCGAGCATCAACGTCCAGCGCATGGCCAAAGACGCGGCGCTTGCCGGCGACGTGACGCTACTCAAGCAGGCTATGCTGCACGACCCGCTGGTCGGCGCCGTGTGCGATCCGAACGAAATCTGGCAGATGACCGATGAAATGCTCGTCGCCCAGGCCAAGTGGCTGCCGCAGTACCGCCGTGAGATCCCCAAGGCCCGCAAGCGTCTCGCGTCCGAAAAACGCCTCGGCACGCGCAGCACACGCGGCGCGGCGAGACTGCCGTCCAAAACGAACAAATAGCCGGGAATCGGCCTGAGTCCGGAGGTCTTTCATCTTGACAGCTCGCCTGGCCGATGTATCGTTAGCTCAGGTTAGTGAACACACAGCGGATTGAGCCATGAAAAGCCGCATCGCAACCACGACCACCACGACGACGACCACCACGACCACATGGTGGCGATGGGGACGCGCCGGCTGATAGCGGCTCAATAGAGTCATAGGCAAACAGCGACGGCCGCCCCCGATAGGCGGCCGTTTTGTTTTGGCGGATAGCGTGGATGACTTATGTGCGTGCGATTGGATACACTGAGGGCCCTTGGGCCCGGACGAAGGTAGAACCAGACGATGAAGATCACACTCCCCGACGGCAGCCAAAGGCAATATGACGGGCCGGTGACAGCCGCACAGGTCGCCGCCGATATCGGCGCGGGCCTGGCCAAGGCGGCGATCGGCGCCAAGATCGACGGCGAGCTTACGGACTTGCATCGGCCGATTGAACGCGATTGTGAACTGGCCATCGTCACCAAGCCGAAGACCGACAAGCAAGGCCGCAGCAAGGGCGAACCCGACACCGACGCCCACCACCTATTGCGCCACACCGCCGCACACGTCATGGCCGAAGCGATCTGCCGTCTTTGGCCGAAGGCGCAACTTGCATACGGCCCGCCGCTCGATAACGGCTTCTATTACGACATCAAATTGGATGATCCGATCAGCAGCGATGACTTCTCACGCATCGAAGCAGAGATGAAGAAGATCATCGACGCCGACGCGCCGCTGTCGCGTTACGAGTTGCCCGTCGACGAGGGCATGAAGAAGCTTGAGGCCGAAGGCGGCAAGTACAAGCTCGACAACGCCCAGCGTGCCATCGACGGCGGTGCGGAGCAACTCTCGTGGTACGCCACCGGCGAGAAGGGCACGGGTTTCGAAGACCTCTGCATGGGTCCGCATCTGCCTTCTTCCGGGGGTATTGGTGCGTTCAAGGTGATGAGCGTCGCGACCAGCCACTGGCACGGCGACGTCGACAGCGATCGCTTCCAGCGTGTGTACGGCACAGCCTTCTTCACCCAGGCCGATCTCGACGCGTATCTGCACCAACTCGAAGAGGCCAAGCAGCGCGACCACCGCGTCGTGGGTCAGCGACTAGGCTTGTTCGCGATCGACGAGCAGGTGGGCCAGGGCCTGATCCTCTGGAAGCCGGCCGGGGCGGTCGTGCGTAATGAACTACAGAAGTTCATCAGCCAGCACCTGCGCCGTCAGGGTTATGCTGAGGTCTACACACCGCACATCGGCAAGCTGGATCTATTCAAGACGTCGGGGCATTACCCGTACTACCAGGACAGCCAGTATCCGCCGATGCTGGAGCAGCAGCAGCTCAAGCAGCTCGCGTCGGACGGCTGCTCGTGCGCGGAGCTGGCGAATCGTATGACCCAAGGCGACATCGACGGGTATCTGCTCAAGCCGATGAATTGCCCGTTCCACATCAAGATCTACGCCAGCGAGAAGCGGTCGTATCGTGATCTACCGATTCGTCTGGCTGAGTTCGGCACGGTGTACCGCTGGGAGCAGTCGGGTGAGATCGGCGGCATGACGCGTGTGCGGGGGTTCACACAGGACGACGCGCATCTGTTCGTCACGGAGCAGCAGCTCGACGCGGAAGTGCTGGGGTGTCTGAAGCTGGTCAAGATCGTCTTTTCGACGCTTGGCATGAACGACTACCGCGTGCGTGTCGGCCTGCGCGATCCGGATTCGAGCAAGTACGTGGGCGACCCCCGGCAGTGGGATAGTGCCGAAACAGCGTGCAAGCGGGCGGCCGAGTCGCTCGGTGTGCCGTTTATCGCCGAGCCGGGTGAAGCGGCGTTCTATGGGCCGAAGATCGACTTCATCGTGCGCGACGTGATCGGGCGCGAGTGGCAGCTCGGCACCGTGCAGGTCGATTACCAGTTGCCGCGGCGGTTCAACCTGACTTACATCGGCGCGGATAACACCGAGCACCGGCCGGTCATGATTCACCGCGCGCCCTTCGGCAGTCTGGAGCGGTTCGTCGGCGTGCTCATCGAGCACTTCAACGGTGCCTTTCCGCTCTGGCTGTCGCCGGAGCAGGTGCGTGTGTTGCCGGTCAGTGACAAGTTCTCGGCCTATGGTCGAAAGGTGCTCGCCGCGCTGACCGACGCGGGCTTGCGTGCGACGGTCGATGAATCCAACGAGCGTGTGAACGCGAAGATCAAGGTGGCGCAAGACCTGAAGATCCCCTACATGCTCGTCGTGGGCGGCCGCGACGAGCAGGCGGCCGCGGTTTCCGTCCGCGATCGCGCCCGCGGCGATCTCGGCGCGCTACCATTGGAGAAGTTCATTGAACAGGCAGGCGCTGAAGTGGCGAGCTATGGGCGGACATCGGTGAATGTGTAATCCGGGGCACCCTGAAAGGAAATGGAGAGACGCGATGGCCACGGACACAGCCGACCGAAGCACCATCAGCCGCCGGGAGTTTCTGAAGATCGCGGGTGTGACCGGCGCCATGGCGGCCGGGTGCACCATTAGTCAGGGCTCCGGACCCGCGGCGGCCTCGAGTGGCGGCGGCGCTTTTCGCATCGTGCACATGACCGACATGCACCTGAAGCCGGAATTGAACGCGGCCAAAGGTTTCGCCCGGTGCATGAAGACGATTCAAGAGCTTCAACCCCGCCCGGACCTCATCGTCTCCGGCGGCGACATGATCGAATCGGCACTGCCCGGCGATGAGGCATACTCCAACAAGATGTTCGACCTCTACCTCAACGTCGTCAAGGACAGCGACATCCCGATCCACAACTGCATCGGCAACCACGACATCTTCGCCTGGGGCTCGAAGGGGGCGGTGTCACCCGATCAACCTCTGTACGGCAAGAGGATGTTCCAGCAGAAGCTCGGCCTCGACAAGCTCACCTATGCGCTGGACCACAACGGCTGGAAGATCCTGATCGTCGACGACATCGTCCAGGGCAGTGAGAACCCCTACCTCGGCACGTTCGACGACGCGACGATGGACTGGGTCGACAAGCAGTTCGCCGCCGCTGCCGGCAGGCCGAAGGCGATCTTCACTCACATCCCGGTCTTCACGCTCGGTGCGCTCTACTGGCGGCCGTCCCGCGGCGAGGAGCTACCGATCCCGGGCAACTTGGTCTGCTTGAACGTCGCACACATCCTGCGCCTGCTGGAAAAGCATAAGGTCGAGCTGGTCGTCACCGGCCACATCCACCAATACGAAACGCACCATTACCAATACACGACACACATCGGCAGCGGCGCGGTCTGCGGCAACTGGTGGAAAGGTGTGAACCTCGGCACGCCCGAAGGGTTCACCGTCATCGACTTCAACGCCGACGGCACCGTCACCCCGCAGTACATGGACTACGGCTGGCGCGCCGAGGCATAACGGTTACCCGCCCAGGATTCGCCGCGGGTTTTCGATTAAGTAACGGTTGATCCGCTGCAGGCTCACGCCTTCGGCCATGAGCATCGGCACCGCGTGCGTGATCATGTACGCGTAACCACGCTTGCCGGTCTCGGGATGATTCTTCTGCTGCTCGTGCCAGATGTTGCCATCCTCGTCGAACTCCCAGTTAACGTCGATGGTCAGCAGGATCTGCCGGCTGTACCCGCGCCGATCCAGCTCGTTGATCAGGTAGACCATGTCGGGCCAGGGCGTGTCGAACTCGAAATCGAAGTTGTTGAAGACCAGCGATCCGCCCGCTTTGAGCACTTCCTCCAGGTAATCGGCTTCCTGCTCGGGACCGCGCCCCTCCCAGCCGAACTCCGCCTCGATATGGGCATAGAACGTCTTGGCGATGTTCGCCCCGTGCTCAGCCAGATACTGCATCTGCTCGCGCGCCCCGGCGCAGGAATGCAGGCCGATCGGCACCTGGCCTCCCATCTCCCGCTGCGCACGCGCCGCGGCCCTGAACGTTTTCTTCTCCCAATCGGAGAGATTGCCGTCGTTACTACCCAAGCGAATCAAGAATGGCCGGATCCCCTGGCTCTCGAATCCGTCGTAACCCTTGCTCAATTCCTTGACGAACCGTCGCACCAGGTCGTCCTCTGCCAAGTCCCGCACGGCCGGTGGCGTCATGGGCCGTAGAAACGTGCCGGTCGACATCAGAAAATGCATCTGCGGGAAACCTTCGGTCGCCTTTAGGCACTTCGGAATGTCCAGCCAAGGCCAGAAGATCGCCAGCGTCGTCATGCCGACGTCGGCCGCCCTCCGCAGCAGACGGATCTGGTAGTCCATCGCCTTCTGCTGATAGGCCGGCTTGGTCGTAAAACACAACCCCTCGTGCAACATTGTCACGCCCAGGTCATTCACATCGACCGGGCCGCGCAAACTCGGAATGGTGGGCATGGAAAACCTCCTGGTCCAGGAATATAGGCCGGAAGGTTACCACAACCGTGATTCCCGCGATCCATGCACGGCCGCTGCAGTTCGCGGAAGACGTGATCCAAGAAAAGACCCAGGCGCGGCCGCGCCTGGGTCTTGCTCACTTATCGCTCATTCATTGGATCGACGCCAGGGATCAATC
>Ga0214473_10003750_pt1 | contig 18331 bp, 16 predicted proteins | sample RVTome_7_FD_203509 | JGI IMG/M metagenome (GOLD analysis project Ga0214473, IMG submission 203509) | Soil microbial communities from uranium-contaminated site in the Upper Colorado River Basin, Wyoming, United States - RVT98D197 | ecosystem: Environmental > Terrestrial > Soil > Contaminated >... | reverse complement strand
TCCGAGGCTTCAGCCAAGATTCCTCTCCCCGAAGTTGCCAGAATCTTCAAAAAGGTGGCCCGGCAAAAGGAGTCTAACATAGCAAGACTGAAGGGCCTTGAATCCATCAAGGCATGAAGAATGTCCCGTCGAGACCGGGAAATTCGTTGGCGGAAATTTTTCTGCCGGAAATTTTTCTTGACAAGAAAACGGGATTGTTGCAGAATGGGTTGGCTATTTCAAGTTATGATACCATATCTCACATGGTGATAATCGAATGGCTACGAACAAAGCGAATGCAGTCGAAAAAGCATTAGAAATCCTCATGGCTTTTAGCCCGACGAACCTCGAGCTGGGGACGACCGATTTGACCCGGTTGACCGGCTTCCATATTGCCACCGTCAGCCGGACTGTCCAGCTCCTAACCCGTAAGGGTTTTCTCCAGCAGAATCCACAAACGCGCAAATTCAGACTCGGACTCTCCATTTTTTCGTTGGGGCAGACTGCGATGGAATCCGTCAGTGACGGCCTGACGCGGATCGCCATACCGGTGCTTGAAGAACTCGGCAAGAAACTGGGAGAGACGGTCGCCATTGAAATGGTTTCCGGCAACAAGGGGATTATCGCTTACGTCGTTCAAGGGGCCAAGGCATCGAGCATCCGGGGCCATGTCGGCGGTCGCGTCGCAATTCATGCAGGAGCAGGCACGAAGACCATTCTGGCTTATTCGAGTTCAGCCGTGGTCGAGGATATCCTTAAGGATAAATTGCCCCAGCTCACCCATAAAACCATCACGGACCCCGAAAAAATCAGGAGACACATGGAAAAAATAAGAAAACAGGGGGTCGGATTTTGTCAAGAAGAGGTCGATATCGGTATCAACGCGATCGGCGTGCCGATCTTCAACCATAAAAACGAACCCATAGCCTCCATCGTGGTGATCGGCCCCTCGCCGAGAATCCGATGCGAAATCGACTCCCCGATCGTAACCGAGTTGCGGGCGTCGGTGTCGGAAATCGAAGCCCAGCTTTTTAGTCAGGAATCGATAAGGAAAATTAATTCTTTTGGAAATGGAAAGATATGATAGATCGAATGAACCCCACAAACTGCCGAAGGTGACAATGGGATTCATGCGTCCATAAAAGCGATTTAAAGCCCATACGGCATTTGTTTTAGACAACGACGATTTCGGAAATCGCCGACATGAAAAAGGAACGAATCAGATAGCCCAGGGGGTATTTCATGGGATCAATGTTTCCGACCTTTATCATTCAAGCCCTTCACGGGTTGGTTTACGGGATGCTGTTGTTTCTTGTCGTTTCGGGTTTTAGCCTCGTCTTCGGAATGATGGGGATAATTAACATTGCCCATGCGGGTCTGTACATGCTCGGAGCTTACCTGGGGTATACCTTTTTTGTAAAGACGGGCAGCTTCTGGCTGGCTTTGATTCTTGCTCCAATCATCGTAGGTCTCCTCGGGGCGCTGGTCGAACGTTTTTTCCTGCGGAAAGTCCATGCCTATGGTCACGCCTACGAACTTCTGATTACAGTCGGGATTTTCAATGTCATCGGAGAAGTGGTGAAGTGGATCTGGGGGAATTTTACGCTCCCCGCGAGAATTCCCTCTGCTCTTTCAACTTCCGTCCACATCATGGGATTGACCTATCCTGTTTATCGCTTGTTCATCATTCTCATCTCCTTTGTCATCTTGCTCGTCCTTCTATATATCTTTTTACGTACCCGTGTGGGAATTGCCATCAGGGCTGGAGTATCGGACGCGGATATGGTCAATTGCCTCGGGATCAATGTCCCCAGGCTGTTTTTTTACGTCTTCTCCGGGAGCGCGGCCCTGGCCGGGCTGGCCGGGGTTGTTGCCGGACCCTTTTTGAGCACCTACCCGGCGATGGGAATTGACATGCTGGTCGATCTTTTTGTGGTCGTCGTTGTCGGAGGGTTGGGAAGCCTGGGGGGAACTTTTCTGGCGGCCCTGATCATCGGCGAACTTCAATCCTTCGGCGTCCTGTTTATTCCTCAACTGGCCCTGGTGTTTCAGTTCCTTTTGATGGCCATTGTACTAATCATCAGACCCGCAGGCCTTCTGGGAGAGGAAGTTTGAAGAATTTGCTGGTTCGACAGGTGGCTATCATTGTTGCGATCCTTCTCCTGCTGGGGATAGCCCCTCATTTTTTAAAAGTCACCCAAATTAGAATGCTGAACGAGATCGCGTACTTTTCGCTTTTTGCCATCAGCTTCAATCTGCTATTCGGATATGGGGGACTTTTGTCCTTCGGTCATGCGGCTTATTTTGGCCTGGGCGCCTATACGACGGCTATCTTGCTAAAACGTATCGCCGGAATGCCCTTGCTCTTGTCTATTTTTTTGGGAGGGATGGCAGCCGCTATCGGTGGAGCCGTCGTTGGCTTCTTCTGCGTGAGACGGAAGGGCGGATACTTTGCCTTATTGACCTTAGCCTTCAACCAACTGATCTGGGCCGTCGCATGGAAGTGGCGCACTGTCACCGGCGGCGATGATGGAATCGGGGGATTTGTTCCAAAGAGCCTCGGCTTCGGGATCGCCACCTTCGATCTGACAAAAACCGCGACGATGTATTATCTTACCATGACCATTGCAGTCGTCCTTCTTTTCCTGGCCTGGTATCTCACGAAAACCCCCTTTGGCAATACCATCTGGGCCGTTAAGGTCAATCAGGAACGGGCAGCCTTCCTGGGATATGATGTCAATTTTTCAAAACATCTGATTTTCACCATTTCGTCATTCTTCGCGGGGATCGCAGGAAGCCTCTTCGCCGTGTTCCAGGACTTCGTCGCCACAAACGTGGTGAATCTGCTGCTTTCCACGGAGATCATTTTGATGACGATTCTGGGGGGGACCGGCTCCTTTTTCGGTCCTATCCTGGGAGCAGCGATTTTTGTTTATTTCAGCGATTGGTTCAGTAGTCTGACAGATCGTTGGGAATTCTTCATGGGGGCTCTTTTCATTATCGTCGTTCTTTATTTTCATCAGGGGGCAATTGGTTTGATTCCAAAAAGGCTGAAGTCCATCTTCAGAAATTAGAGGAACAACTATTCATGGCTCTCCTTGAAATAGAGGATTTGCAAAAGGATTTCAGCGGACTCAAGGTCATTTTTGGAATAGACCTGCGCGTTGAACAGGGGGAAAGACACGCCATCATCGGACCCAATGGGGCGGGGAAGTCAACCCTGTTTAACTTGATCACGGGAAAATATGTGCCCAGTCGAGGGAAAATCGTTTTTAAGGGGCATGACATTACCGGCTTCTCACCACACCGAATCTTGCATTTAGGTGTCGCCCGATCCTTCCAGATTACCAATATTTTCCGCAGCATGACCATTTTTGAAAACTTCCGGAACGCCATTCTTTCCAGGCGAAAGATGCGGAACAACCTCTTCTCTCCCCTCTCAAGGATGGGGAGTATCGTGGAAGAGACCGAGAGGGCCATCTCGCTGGTCGGGCTTCTGGAAAAGAGAAACGAACGAGCGGGGGAACTTGCGCATGGACACCAACGTGCCATTGAGATCGGTCTGACCATGGCCATGGAACCTGAGTTGATTCTCTTGGACGAGCCTACCGCCGGGATGTCCAAGGGTGAGACCATGGAGATGGTTCAACTGATCGAGAAAGTGACGGAGGGAAAAACCCTGATCATCGTGGAACATGACATGGATGTCGTTTTCAGGCTTGCCAGTCGGATCACGGTTATCTATTACGGGAAGGTCCTGGCGTCCGGGCCGCCGGAGGAGATTCGAAGGGACCCCCGGGTGAAGGATGCTTATCTGGGCAGAGAAAGAAGCTGATGCAGGGGTTATGCTGTTAGAGATTTCTCAACTCAATACCTTTTACGGAGAAAGCCACGTCCTTCAAGGGATCAGCTTAAACGTGGAAGTCGCCGAAACCGTCTGTATACTCGGAAGAAACGGGGTAGGCAAGACCACCACGCTTAAGTCGATCATCGGCCTCGTGGTGCCTCGCTCCGGGGATATTCTTTTCAAAGGGAAGCGAATATGCGGACTCTCTCCCCACCAGATCGCCAACATCGGCATCGGGTATGTACCTGAGGACAGAAGGATCTTTCCAAAACTCACCGTGAGAGAAAATCTGGTCATCGGGATCAAGCCGTGGCAAAAGAAGGAAAAGAAGGATGGGTGGACCGTGGATAAGTTCTACGATTATTTCCCGAATTTGAAAGAACGGGACAGACAGAAGGGTGCTTTTCTCTCGGGAGGGGAGCAGCAGATGCTCACGATTGCGAGATCCCTGATGGGAAACCCAGAGATCTTGCTCCTGGATGAGCCGACAGAGGGGCTGGCTCCAATGATTGTCGAAAAAGTGGAGGAAGTTGTCCAGGACATCCACAAACACGGGGTGGCCATCCTCCTGGTAGAACAGAATATGCGGGTCGTCCTGAGGCTGGCAAGCAGGTTTTACATTATGAGCAAAGGGACCATTGTCTTCCATGGGACCGCGAAGGAACTGGAGGAAGATCACGAAGTGCGCCAAAAATATCTTGAGGTATAGAAGGGGGTGAGAGGAAGACATTTACGAGGATGACCCGATGGTGAAGCGGTTTTTGAGGGTGGGTTGCCTGATGTTTCGACTGTATCGCGTGCCTTGGCCAGGGTGGACCAGCAGGGCAGGCAAAAGAAGGAGAATGGAAAGGTATGAAGCTCCAAGACAAAGTGGCCGTGGTTACCGGAAGCGGGAGGGGGATCGGTCGTGCTATCGCCATGACCTTTGCAAAAGAGGGGGCCAGACTGGTTCTCATGGCCAGGACCGCAGCCCAGGTGGAGGAAACATGCAGAGAGGCGGTGAGGATGGGGACCGAAGCTGTTTCCATGGCGGGAGACATCTCAAGAAAGGATGACATTCAAGCCCTTGTTCAAAAGACCCTGGATCGTTTCGGGCCTCCTGACATCCTGGTGAACAATGCAGGCATCTCTAAGAGGGCCTTTACTGTCGATTACGATGACGACGTCTGGAGGGAAGTCATCGAGATCAACCTCATTGGAACCTACCTGTCTACCAAGTATTTTCTGAGAACGATGATTCCAAGAAAGACGGGGAGAATCATCAACATCTCTTCCATTGGCGGAAAGATCGCCCAGCCTTTTAACAGCGCCTACGGCGCATCAAAACACGGCATCCTCGGTCTGACCAAGACAGTGGCCCTTGAAATGGGTATGCTCGGCGTGAGGGAGATCACGGTCAATGCCATATGTCCTGGCCCCACGAAGACAGAGATGCTTGAAGGCGAGGACGGGATGTTCGAATTCTTGGCCCGCCGCTTCAAGGAGACCAAAGAGGAAATCTGGGAAAAGCGGTTGAAGGAATTGAATATCCAGGCCCGCATGCTGGATCCCTCAGAGATTGCAGCCATGGCCCTTTTTCTCGCCTCGGATGAAGCCAAGGGAATTACGGGCCAAGCCATCAACGTTGACGGCGGATTCATTATGCATTAATCCCATCGTTCTGTTGGCAGACCCAACGGGAACACTTCCCTGCCTGCGGCAGGCAGGCGACGCTTTGGAATGCGGGTTTCATTGAGATTGGATGGGTAACCAAGGACTTCATCAAGAGCGGGGTCCAGAAAGGCGGCGGAGGGTCGTCCTTGACCTTCAAAAGGTTCCGGTCCAAGGCTTATCCCAGTGTCTCCGCCGGGTCTGTCGTGGCGGTTTTCATGCAACATTGAGGTTAAGAAAAACTATCAGGAGGTGTCATATGAGAAAAAGTAGGTTTATAGGTTGGACAGCGGTGGTAAGTTTGACGGTGCTCAATATTTTGGTTTTTTGTGGGAAACCCGCGATGGCGGCCGATGGGAAGATTGTCATCGGATTGGTTGAGGTCACCTCCGGGCCGTTTAAAGCTTCTGGGGAACGTTTTGCGATCGGTGCAAAGTACGCAATTGACGAGCTCAATGCGAAGGGGGGCCTCTTGGGAAAGCAGGTGGAGTTGGTCGTCGAGGACGGGGCTTTCAAGCCCGATGTGGTGGTCCGGAAAACCACAAAATTGGTTCTTGAGGACAAGGCGGATTTACTGATGGGCACGATCGGGAGTCACACGGCCATGGCTATGATGAAGGTGGCTGAAAAACACAAGAAGATACACCTCATTTATAATTCTACCGCAGATAGCATTACGGGAAAGGAGTTCAGCCCCTATAGCTTCAGAACCACGATCTCTACCGCTCAGCGTGCCAATGCGATTATGTCGTATTTCGCCATGTACACCAAATTTAAGAAATTCTATATTCTCTGCACGGACGTTTCAGCAGGCCATGAAGTTGGGGAAGGATACAAGAAAAACCTGAAGAAGATTCCCGGCGGGCAAATTGTCGGAGAGGACTACCATCCGATGGCCATGAGAGATTTTGCCCCTTATGTCAGTAAGGTGATTGCCTCTGGAGCAGAAGTTGTTCTTACCGGAAACTACGGGCCGGACCTCAGTAATCTGATTAAGGCGGGAGCTCAGCTTGGCTGGAAAGCCATCACAGGCGGGGGATATCTATTTGACCCATACATCATGCAGGACGTGAAGGAGGCGGCATTGGGCCATATGGTAGTCGAACATACCTTGATTGATATGAGCAACCCGATTCAGAAAAAATTCGTCGAAGACTTCAAGGCAAAGAACAAAGACCTGGACCCGGTTGTTTATAGCCCTGTGTTCGGGGTCAATGACATCTATTGGGGAGCCCAATGGCTGTTTGATGCGGTGAGGAAAGCCGGGAGCACAGATTCAGAGAAAGTCATCAAGGCGTGGGAGGGGGCGAGTTACAATATGCCCTGGGGCAAGGTAACCATGAGGGCCTGTGATCACCAGATCATCACACCGGCCCGTGCTGCTGTAATGGTGCGAGACAATGATTTCTTCCCCTTTCCTTATACGGAGAAGCCGGTCGTTATTCCGGAAGAAGCGGTTACAGTCTCACCTGCGGATACAGGAAACCCGAGGTGCAAATAGAGGCTTCTCACTGAATCAAGTTCAATCTGAAAGATTCTCGAACGGTGATTTAGAAGTGATCGGGATGGAAACGTAGAAGCTGCCAGTGGAAATTGCTGGATATTCCGTTTTAACGGCACAGAACGCTCCTGTACCGTTTTCTGAGGAAACATCCAGTTTCGAAAAGAGCCTCAGCCGATCCTGGAACCACGCCCGTAAGGCCCTGGGGTTAGTAAAGATCCTGGGCTTGCGGGGCATGTTCCGTCATAGGGCGGTTATGAGGAGGTGAGCTTTGTGAAAGTGATCAGAGGGTTTCCGTCAACCTCGAACGATGATTACCCACTGAACGTGACCACGATTTTGAGGCACGGCGCCCGGAATTTTGCGGGCCAGTCCATCGTCTCCAGAAAACGGGGGGCGGTTTTTCGATACACCTATCAGGAAGCTTATGATCGGGCAAGAAGGCTTAGCCAAGGATTGATCAGCCTGGGGGTTCAACCCGGGGATCGAGTCGGTGTGCTCGAGTGGAACACACACCATTTTTTTGAGCTCTATTTCGGGATTCCCGGAACGGGGGCGGTCCTTCTTGAAATGAATGTGAGGCTGCCCCCATCGGAGTTGGTCTACGTGGCCGAGCACGCTGGAGCGGAATTGCTCTTTGTTGATGAAACACTCGTTCCAGTCGCTGAGTCCATGGCATCCGCGTTCAAGCCAGCAAAAGGGTATGTCATCCTGACGGACCGGAAACTCAATGAGATCACAACCGGACTGGCCCCCTTGTATCGTTACGAGGATCTTCTGAAAGAAGGAACATCAGGGTTTGACTGGCCGATGATCGACGAAAGATCCGCCTACAGCGCCTGCTATACCTCTGGAACGACCGGAAGACCCAAGGGTGTTTTTTATTCTCACCGGGATACCTACCTCATGAGCGCAGCAGCCGCGCTGATACTGGAACTGACTTCGAGGGATTGCCTGGTTCAGATCGTCCCCATGTACCATGCACTGGGATGGGTCAATCATATTGCAGCACTCCTCGCAGGTTCAAAACTGATTCTTCCCGGCAGATATTCTTCAGGAGAGATAGGGGATGTGATTGATCTACTGGCTCAGGAAAAGGTAACCGTTGGCATTGGTGCGACTGCGGCGTGGATGCCTATTTTTGAACATATCAGGAAGATGAACGGAAAGCCGGATCTGAGAAATGTCCGCCTTTTCTCCGGTGCGAGCGAGCCCCCTCTGTCCATGCTCAAAGGTTTTTATGAACTGACCGGCGCCAGGGTTTATCATGTATCCGGTTCAACTGAAAATACGGCATGGTCTACTATGAACAAACCCAAGCCCTGGCTGGAAGCGAATTTATTGGAGAGCGAAAGGTGGGAACTGCAGAAAAGGCAAGGGCTCGAGGTCCCGGGTTGTGACGTCAAAATCGTCGATTCCAACGGAAACGAACTTCCCCATGACGGCACATCAGCGGGCGAACTCCTGTTGAGAGGGCCCTGGGTGATGAGCAGTTACTACAAGGCTCCGGAGATGTCGGATCGATTTACCGATGACGGTTACTGGAGAAGCGGGGATGTTGCGACGATCGATTCCGAGGGATACATCAAAATTGTGGATCGACTGAAGGACTTGATCAAGAGCGGGGGAGAATGGATTTCGTCTGTTGACATGGAGAATGAGATCATGTGCCACCCGGGGGTCCTGGAGGCCGCTGTCTGCGGGATCCCTCATCCGAAATGGGAAGAGAGGCCCCTTGCCCTGGTGGTTTTGAGAGAGGGATACAGGGAAAGGGTGAGCAAAATAGATATCCTTGAGCACCTCAGCAGGAGATTTGCGAAATGGCAACTGCCCGACGAGATAAAGTTTGTCGATGAAATTCCAAAAACAAGCGTTGGGAAGTTCAAGAAGAGCGCGATTCGAGAGTTATACAAGAATGAATACGGCATCGGTCAAGACCAAGTGCCCGCTAAGAAGATGGTGTGAGGAAGAAAAATGAGCAGGAAAGTGAATCGGAAGGTCTACCATAATGAAAAATATCCATCGCACTTGCTGTTGCCCATCATTCCCCAAGACTGACCGGACATCCCTCCCGGGGAAAAAGCCCCAGTCAGGAACGTTTAGGGAGATAAGAAATGGATAAGAAATTTGAGATGGTCCTAAAACCCATATCCGTGGGGAAACTGGTGCTGAAGCATCGAATGATCATGGCTCCGATGATGAAGATCTTCGGGGCCGAGAACGGCGAGTTGACGCAATCCGTGATCGATTACTATCACGCCCGGGCCAAGGGGGGAGCCGCGCTGATTACAACCGGACTTTTTGAAGTGCTGGGTCGGAAGATAGAGAGATACCCCCGGATTGACGATGATAGATTCATTCCTGGATTGCAGAGGTTGGCCGAAGCAATTCACTCAGAGGGGGTTCCTATTGTGGTCCAGTTACACCATGGCGGTTCCTCTGCGGGTGACCCGATCTCACCATCCGGAGTCCCATGCTTGACGGCTGGGCAGGAGATTCTCCAATCAAGGGCGATGCACCTGGATGAGATCGAAGAGATCAAGCAACTCTTTGTCCAGGCCGCGCTGAGGGTGAAGCAGACAGGATGCGATGGAGTTGCGCCCCACGGGGCTGCCACCTACTTGCTGCAGCAATTTTTCTCCCCGAGGATGAATCTAAGAACAGACCTTTACGGGGGGAGTGTTGAGAACCGCATGAGATTGCCTCTGGAAATCGTGCGGGGTATCCGTGAAAGGTGCGGCCCTGAATTCCTCATCGGGTACGCCATGGTGGTCGATGAGCTTAGCCCCGGCGGGATTGTGCTGGAAGACAGCGTCCGTTTCGCGACGGCACTGGAAAAGGAGGGGGTCAATTACATCGATGTCAGGGCGGGGACCCATGAGTCTTTTGCAGTAACCGAGAGCGGACGGGGGCATAGCAATCACCAGCCGAGAACAGGGATATGGGAGTATTCGGAGGCAGTCAAGAAGGTCTTGAAAATACCGGTTTTTTGCTCTACCTCGGGGTGCTATGACCCGGTCCTGTGGGAAGAAGCCCTTAAGAACGGGCGGGCCGATGTAGTCTCACTGGGCAAACCGCTGATCTGCGACCCGGATATGCCCAGGAAAGTCCTTGAAGGCAGACTTGAAGATATTCGCCAGTGCATCCTCTGTATCGAATGCCTGGGATACGGAGCAAGAGGCTGCAGTCTCAATCCGGAGGTGGGTAGAGAGAGAGAGTATGCCATAAAGCCCGCAACTGACTCCAAGAAAGTACTGGTGGCTGGAGCGGGGCCCGGGGGGTTGGAAGCAGCCCGTGTAGCGGCGCTCCGGGGTCATCAGGTCACGGTCATGGATAAGCAAGCGGAGATTGGTGGTAACCTGCGAATCATCGGCCTGTGCAAGGGGAATGACCTCTTATTGAACTTCCGTGACTGGCTGATCAGGCAATGTACCAAAGCCGGTGTCAAGGTCGAGCTGGGAAAGGAAGTCACCCCTCAGGTGGTCAGACAGGTCAAACCGGATGTGGTAATATCAGCAACAGGTGCCCCCGTGCCTGTGATTCCGCCTATTCCCGGGATCCAGAAACCCCATGTCTTAACGGCCGTCGATGTCATCACCGGGAAAATGCCTATCGGCAAAAACGTCGTTGTCATAGGAGGAGGCCGAGCGGGAGTTGACACGGCCTATACCCTTGCGGCGAAAGGACTGGCTGAACATGTCACAATCGTTGAGCCGCTTCCTGTTTCTGCATTGGCTTACGATATGTCAATTCTCTGCAGGACTTACATGTTGTTTGTCCTCCTCCCTAAGTATGGGGTACAGGGGTTGACAGGGATGCGGATTGAAGAGATTACGGATAGAGAGGTGGCAGTCGTTGATAGGGAGGGGAGAAAACAGAAGATCAGGGGCGATTCAGTCGTGATCGCCCTGGGGTATCGTTCCAACATGAGTCTTTATGAGTCCCTCAGGGGGGAGAATATAGAGCTTTACGCGATCGGAGATTGTGAAAAGGCCCGAAGTGTCGCTGATGCCGTGGATGAAGGAGCACGCGTGGCCCGGCAGATTTAGAGGATTCGATTTTGAGCATTGAAGGAAAACGGCCGAACGTAGCATAAGCGATGGTGGAATAGAGGGGATTGGCGGATATGAAAATGAAGGTCAGTGGACTTCAGAATGTGGAATTGGTGGGTGAAATAGCAGGGATCCGCGAGTCGGATGGCTATCTCACGATGACAGTCAGGCTCACTAAGCCGGTAGGATGGCAGGCCAGCGCAGCTTTGACCCACAAGGATTTAATGAACCTCGTCAAACTGCTGTTGCTCAAGCCTTCTAATCTCCTCTATGTCCTTTTTGGGTTTGGTCAGCCGGGCCGGTCCAAGCCTCGTGGCGTTTAGCATAGCAGAGCAGAGAAATAAATTTCCAGGAGGGACAGCGGCTTTGCCCGGGGGGACGGACCGGACTCCGCCTGCCTTGGTCAGCCAGGTCGCAAGGTTTTACGTGATAAACCGGATCGCACCATTCGAATGGATGGAGAAGCGTTGAATGACGCAAATAATCAATAAGAAAGGAGTCTAGAGATGGAAATCAAGAAGTTTCAATGGAAGGGCAGATGGACAGGTGTGAATGTGTATCCCATAACAGTCTTTACAGAGGACTTGAAGGTGGACTACGACGCCATGCGGTCTCTTTTCCGTTTCCTGGTGAACGCGGGCGTCTCCGGTATCGGAGTGAATGGTCATACCGGAGAGGGAGAGTGCCTGAAGAGGGAAGAGAAGAAGAAGGTTATTCAAATCGCCCGGGAAGAGGTGCAGGGCAGGATCCCGATCTGCACCGGAATACATACCCACACCATCGATGAAGGAATCGAGGAGGCCAGAGAGATGGAGAAGGCCGGAGTCGATACGGTGATGATTCTTGCTCCTGCCTATTATTTGCTGAATACGATGGAAGACCCGAGGTACGGCATTGAATACCATAAGGCCATTGCCAGAGCCGTAAACATACCGGTGATCATGCACCAGTCCTATGATCATCAGGGGGCATGTGAATATCCCACCTGGGCCTTTGCAAAGCTGTTTAGAGAGATTGACAATCTCGTGGCGGTGAAATTGGCGAACGGTTGGGATACCAAGTGGCTCAAGCTTGAGGCAGACATGCAGGCGGCCCGGGCCATTGGCCGGGACAACATTTCTCTTTTCCCGGGCACGGCGTCCATGATCACCTTCCTGTGGGGATGTGACGGGTGTTTCACGGGATACGCCAATTTCGACCCTGAAGGATTGATCGATTTGTGGAAGGCCGTCCAGAGGGGCGATCTCTTCGGGGCAAGGAAGATCCATAACGAGCGCATTCGGCCGCTGGAGGAAGTTATCTATGTTTCCCCGATGGTTGACCTGATCACCAAATATAAAGAAGTCTGCTACTGGAGGGGCTTGATCCCGTCAGCGAGGGTGAAGCACCGGCTGCCTCTTGCTGAAGAAGTAAGAAGGAAATTATACGATGGCCTGAAAAAGACGACCATAAAATTCGAGCGAGGCTACGAATAGAAGATGAAGGGGGCCCAAAGACTTTTTGAGAGGTAGGGATGGTTTGTCATCCCCACCCCTCAGGGGTTTGAAGAAATATCTGGCTGCGGCTAAAGGAGTCCCTGTGGAGGCCAGGGTCAAGATTCTCCGGCTCATTGAAAACATGAGTGGAGGAACTGCCCTGGTTGAGTCCATGCACGGTGCAGGGTCCCCCAGACCCAGGAAGTGATGGGAATATCGAGCAGAAGAAACGCTGGGCCAAACGTCTGGTGGGAATCGAATAGACTATCAGTTTTCTGAAAAAGACGGTTTCCACAGGCTGCTCAAAAATGCCCAGATGCAAGGCGCCCGAAATACTGAGAAGTGAGGTACCTTAAGGTATCACGCGCTACCTTAAGGTACCGCAACGACGAAGGATGAGGGCAACGCCGCGGATGGGCGTTTTTCAGCAGCCTGATAGAGAACCAACCATCGTATAAGGAGGTCATCATGGAAAAGAAGAACAAATGGGCTGGCATTTGTCCGTCCACAAACGTGGTATGGAAAGACAAGAGTTGCAGGGAGCTCGACCAGGAAGGTCTCAGGGCGCAGATCAGAGACTTCATTGAAGCCGGAGCAGACCGCATGTTTATTGGGTCAGCCCATGAGGGGCTGTCAATGGAAGAAAGATTGAACATGTTCAAGGTTGCGAAGGATGAAGCCAAAGGCAGGGTCGCGCTAGGGCTCAGTGTCCCTGAGGGCGGGTGGACATGGATGGCAATTGAGCAGGGCAAGGCGATTCGCGATGCGGGGGCCGACTTTATCTATCTGATGCCCCCGATCATATACGGATTGACCCCGGAGCTTGATGACAAACCCCTGCTGGATTACTACCGGAGCTTTGACAAGGAGGTGGGAGCTCCGTACATCGGTCTTGCCGTGCCGAACCCGGCTGCCGGCACGATGGGGTATATCCCTCCGCAGACCCTCAAAAGACTTGCGATGGTCACGAAAAACCTGGTTGCTTTTAAGCTGGAGTGCATGTATAGCGTCCGAATCATGCATGCTTGCCTGAGTGCCCTGAGAGAAGCAGAGAAAGAAACGGGCAGACATGTATGCGCACTTCTTGCGGGAGATCACGGGTTGGCCGAAGCAACCGTTGCCGGGTTCGAGGGAGATGTAAACTCCGGCGGGGTCTACCGGGTTAGAGAAGATCTTGCAATATATAACGCTGTTAACCGGGGAGATCTGAACGAGGCATTTTCCATTCAGGCACGATTAACCTCGTCTGCGGATGCGGTAAGGGGGGTATTCGGCAGCACAACGAGGACCTATACTCATTTCCCATATCGCTTTAAAGTATGTGCCTGGCTCACGGGGAAAATACCCAGACCTTACATGAGAGCCCCGTTGTTGCCGATTCCCAAAGACGAAGTGGAATGGCTCCGAGAAGCCTTGATCAAGTCAGGATTCAAAGTCGTCAGGGAAGCCCAGGAATTTGAACCACCTGGAATGTAGACTTAACCTCCCAGTTGTAGGGAGCAGCCGACAAGGCTGCAATCCAGCGGGTGAAAGACCCGCCATGATAATTGTCCGTTTCGGTCATGTAGTGATACCACAGTTCTGGAAGGCAACTTCCAGTCCATTGCGTGGCGTAAACGCCCTGGCTGCCCGCAGGACATAGAGCCGGCGCGGTAGGTGCAACCTGGGGGGCTAACGACCATGGGAGCCTGAACATAACGAAATGACTGCCGCCCCGTAAAGAGGTCGTCGTTGAAGTTGCATTGCGGCGGGATAATGGATGCGCCGAAGTAGGTGCAACGTGGCTGAGGCTGTAACTCTCTGGGAAGAAATGGACGAAGGCACCAGAGAGGCATCCCGGGGTAAGGGTCCAGGCGCCTATGGAGGGATTGCGGAGATAGCGTCGGGAAGGGCCATCTCCCAGCAGGGACTGGTGACAACCTGCAAAGACCCGTCGAATAAGAACCAAATAAGACGGGAGGGATGTGGTCTGGCGCATGAGTCCGTAGGAGCGAAGAAGGAGGGGTAACGCCCTCTGACGTGATGCAGAAGACATCGCGCCGAAAGAGGTAACGCCTCAATCGGGCAAAGGGGCTCTGGGCGCGTGGCGGGCCTTGGATAGTGCTGGACACAGAGCCAGGGGTCACTAATCCATTAAAGAGGGGCATAGACTCACAGGCAAACCTTTGGAGGATGGGGCGGATATGGGCCAGCATTTAAGCTTCACCTCCGACGGAAAGGCAGTGAGAGTAAACGCCACGGTCAGAACCGGATTCGGGAAAACCGACTGTCCGGGATCGCAGGGGGGCTTGGGGAAACGTGAGATAGGAAGGAATTAGGAACCCGTGGTGCAAATCGAAAGAGCACATGTCGGTAACTCTCCTTCTAAGTTGCGCGCGCCTCATTTCTATCCCGACTACCCAGACCCACCGGGGACACTTCCCTGTCTGCGGCAGGCAGGCAAAGGCTTGTAATGCGGGTTTGGTTGACATTGAATGGGTCATGAAGGACCTCACCAAGAGTGAAGTCCAGCAAAGTTGGTGTATCGTGGTGTTTCGCATCCAAAAGGTTCCGCTACAAGCCTTTTCCAGTGTCCCCGATGGATCTGTTTGGGGGTTTTTTCTGCAATGTTAAGGTTAAGTTGTGGAAGTTATCTCTCAGCAAAACGGAGATGACCATGAAAAGACTTTTGGGTGTCGGCTGTGGACGAAGGATGGGCAACAGTGAAATCCTTCTCAAGGAGTCCATGATGGCCGCTGAGGAGAAGGGCGGGATTGAGGGAGAATATATACACCTTCACGACCTGAGTCTGAACCCCTGCACGGGATGTGAAAGCTGCACCCGAAGTTTGTCGAAAGGAGGTACGAGCGAGTGCTGGCAGAAGGACGACATGGTCTTCCTGAAACAAAAGTTCTCCGAATGCGACGCACTGATCTTGAGCGCTCCTGTCTTTGAGTTGAGACCTCCGGGGCTTTACTGCATCATGAGCGACCGTTTCTTCGGGTTCGGTCCCGCCTATCTCATGGATGTCTTCAAAAGACCTGCGAGACCGGGCGCCCTCATCTCCGTGGGCGGCTCCGATTGGGTCCAGCTTGGGCTTCCGCAGATGGGCCTGGCCCTGTTTATGCTCAATTTTAAGGTTGTCGATCAGATGCAGGAGATGTGGGCGGCCAGGCAGGGTCATACACTCTTCCATGAGGACACCGTGGCCAGGGCCCACAAGCTTGGTGAAAGCGTGGCCGAGGCCTTGACGAAGGATCCCAATGAAATGGAGTTCGTCGCTGAGGACAAAGGGATGTGCCCCTTCTGCCACTCCAACCTCCTCCTGACGCGGGGAGGGAATATCGTTGAATGCCCCATCTGCGCAATCAGAGGAAACCTCGACATGGAAGGAACCAAGATACGCGTTAACTGGAACCCTGATGACATCGAGAAGATTAAATGGAGACCTTACGGCAGGGGAGTACACTACAAACGCATCATGGACCTTCATGTCTTCTTTGAGCAGAACAAGGAGAAGCTGAAACCGCAACTGGAGAGGTACAGAAACTACAAGGACTATTCAAAACCTACCAAGGTCAAGGGAGAAGCAGATAGGAGTTGAAGCCGAGCATTGGAAATATCTGGGGTCACCCTTGATTTTTGATAAAAGGTCAGATTTCCGAGGCGGGTCTCACCAAGGTCTGGCGGCTGGGGCAACGATTGACGGTCCACGGAGCGTAAGAGATCAAGAGTTGTGCAGAAAAGATCCCGGGATAAAACTAAGAAATTGAACCGGCAAGTGGGGGTCGGTTGAACGAATATCAAATGTCAAGGGCTGACCCCAAATGTACACATGAGGATCGAAATGAACAAAACTCGAAAATATTTCGATGCAGAGATCGAGACGATGGATAGGGATAAGCTGGAGGCCCTTCAACTCCGCCGGCTCAGAGCACAGTTGAAAAGATGCTATCGAGATTCGGAATTCTACAGACAAAAATTTCAGAAAGCTGGCGTTAAGCCTGATGATGTGCGATCTCTAAGCGACATCAAATACTGTCCTTTCGTTACAAAGACAGAACTTCGTGATGAACAACTCGCTTTTCCTCCTTTCGGCCGGCATACGGCGACCCCCCCGGAAACCTGGGCGGAGCTCCACCCCTCCTCTGGAACGACGGGTGCTCCGGTCAACAACCTTTGGTCTTTTAGAGATGTAAGAAATATCTCCCGCTGGACCGCTCGAACCATGTGGACTTTTGGCGTTCGGCCAGGGGACATTATCCAGAACGGATTCAGCTATGGCCTCTGGGTGGCTGGAATGTCCACTCATTACGCAGCTCGAGAATTGGGTTGCTTCGTCATTCCTATTGGAGCCTCCATGACCGAACGTCAGATCGATTACCTCCTTAACCCGGGCTCTACGGTCCTGCTCTCTACACCCTCCTACGCCCTTCATATTGCTGAACGCCTAAAGGAGAGAGGGATTTCACCTGAGGACATCCCTCTAAGGATAGGATGCTTTGGTGGAGAAGGGGGCGCCGAAGTCTCGGCAACGCGGGAGAAGATCGAAAAGGGGCTGGGCATTGAAGCGTTCGATTACTTCGGCCTTGCCGAGATCGGTCCAACGGTTGCTTCAGAATGTTCTGAGAAGGCAGGGATTCATTGGGTAGAGGATCATCTCCTGATTGAGGTCATTCATCCGGAAACGAAGAAGACCTGTGCTCCCGGCGAAGTCGGGGTCCTAGTGATAACCCACCTGACAAAAGAAGCCACCCCGATGGTCCGCTACTGGTCGAATGATCTCGGCTCGCTCGACAAGACGAAGTGCAAGTGCGGCCGAACCCATGCCCGATCAGTGGGAGGCATCCTTGGAAGAGCAGACGACATGGTTATTTACAAAGGGGCAAAATTCTATCCTGTTCAGGTGGAGAAGGTTGTCCGAAGTTTTTGTGAGCTTTCCGACGAATTTTGCATCGAACTCACCACAGATCCAGAGCTACATATCGATAGATGCACCGTTATCGTGGAGTGCAAGAGAGAAGAGGATATCCCCAGGATCAAACCCTCATTGAAGAAGGGATTAAAGGAGGAGTGTCAGGTGACACCTGGGATCAAATTTGTCCCATTCAATACCCTCGAACGAACTACTTTCAAGGCAAAAAGAATTCTCGATAGGAGGGAGGGGAAGCGGGGTTCGATTGGAGGATAGCGAGTTCCTTGCAGAGGTTCGAAATATGGATGGATTGAAGGTTTTCAATCTGGAGAGAAAGACAGCGATTGTAACGGGAGCGAGCCGGGGCATTGGCGAGGCCATTGCGAGGGGTTTTGCCCAGGCTGGAGCTGACCTTGTTATTGTGAGCAGAAATCTGCCCGCCCTTGAAAGGGTGGCAAGAGAGATAGAGGCCTTTGGGGGAAAAGTACTACCCGTCTCTGCTGACATTGGGAACCCTGAAGAAATCCAAAAGGTCGTAGAAGCGACTCTGGATGTCTTCCCGGGAATTGATATCCTCCTGAACAACGCAGGAATCAGTCCGGTCTTGAAAAAGGCGGAAGAGATGACCCTCGACGAATGGGAGGGCGTTGTGAAAGTCAATCTCACTGGGACCTTCCTCCTCTCCCAGGCTGTAGGGAAGGTGATGATTCAACAGGGAGGAGGAAAGATTATTAATATGGCCTCTGTGGGAGCTGTGGTGGGTTTTCCCCGACAAGTCGCCTATTGTGTCACAAAAGGGGGGATTCTCCAATTGACCAAGGTCCTCGCCATCGAATGGGCGCGGTATAACATCCAGGTTAATGCCATTGGCCCGGCCTATCTCGAAACGGAATTGACGAAAGGGATGAGAGAATCGAGGATCATCTCAGAAAA
>Ga0214473_10003749_pt1 | contig 18335 bp, 15 predicted proteins | sample RVTome_7_FD_203509 | JGI IMG/M metagenome (GOLD analysis project Ga0214473, IMG submission 203509) | Soil microbial communities from uranium-contaminated site in the Upper Colorado River Basin, Wyoming, United States - RVT98D197 | ecosystem: Environmental > Terrestrial > Soil > Contaminated >... | reverse complement strand
TTCGCGATCGCCCTGTCCGGCTCGCGCGGCGGGGCGCTCGCCGCGGTGGTCGGGGCCGTAACGGTCCTGGTCCTGTTCGCGCGCTGGCGTCCGTGGCAGCGTTTCCGGGTACGCCGGGCCGTCCGCGGAGTCGCCGCCGGATCCGTCGCCTTGATCGTCCTCGCGGTGATCTCGCTCAGCCTGTTCCCCGAGAGCCGGTTGTCGTCGCTGTTCGAAAGCGACCCCGTCCAGCGGCTCGTCGAGACCGAGACCGGGAGCTCCGGGCGCGCCGAGATCTGGACCACCGGCGCGCTGGCGTGCCGGGAGCATTGCGCCGTCGGGGCCGGGCTCGGCAACTTCACCCGCGTCTACACGGAGGTCTTCGCGTTCTCGAACGTGAGCCGCAACGTCGGGCTGGAGCGCCCAGGGCACAACCTGTACCTCGAGATCGCGGTCGAGACCGGCCTGGTAGGGATCGTGCTGTTCTTCCTGGCGATCGGCGCCGAGTGGCGAACGATCCGCTCGGCACGGACGTTCCCGCTCGCCGCGGGCATCGCCGCCGGCGTCGTCGCGTTGCTCGTCGCCGACGTCTTCGAGGGCTTCCTGTGGTTCAAGCACGCGTGGCTGCCCTTCGTGATGATCCGGGTGTTCGAAGCGGCCGCCGCCGGTTCGGAGCGCGGCGCGCGAGCGACCGTGCACCCTCTGCGGGCGCCCCCGTCCTCCGAGGTCGCGAGGACGTGAGCCTTCCCGATCTGCTCGTGATCGGCGTGCCGAAGGCGGGGACCGGCTCGCTGTTCGCGTACCTCGCCCAGCACCCCGATGTCTGCGCATCCAGCGAGAAGGAAACCGGCTACTTCACGGCCGCATCCCCCGACGGACGGTCGAGGCCGGTCGCCGACTACGAGCGGTTCTTCGCGCACCGCCAGCAGGAGCGCTACGCGATGGAGGCGACCCCTGCCTACTGCTACGGGGGACCTCGGGTCCGCGCGGCGATCCGCGAGACCCTGGGCGCCCCTCGGTTGCTGCTGATCCTGCGCGAGCCGGCGGAGCGCCTGTGGTCCGCCTACACGTTCCAGCGGAGCCTGGGACACCTGCCGCCGGAGGTCCGATCGTTCGCGGCCTACGTGACCGCCTGCGAGCGGGAGCGGGTGGTGCATCCCGACATCCACGACCAGGGCTTCCTGAAGGGGCTGTCGATCGGGATGTACGGCGCGTTCGTGCCGCCGTGGGTCACCGAGTTCCCGGACCTGCTCCGGGTGCTCTTCTTCGACGACCTGCGCGCCGATCCACATGCGGTGGTCAGCGACGTCTGCCGCTGGCTGGGCATCGACAGGGAGATCGCGGCCACCTTCTCCTACGACGCGCGCAACCCGACGGTCCATCCCAGGAGCCTCGCGGCGGCCCGCGGTGCCGCGACGGCTCGGAGCCTCGGCCACCGTCTTCTCGGACGGGCACCCGGGATCCGGCGGGGTCTTCGGGACGCCTACATGCGTCTGAACAGGGGGTCGATCGGTGAGCGCCCCTCGACCGAGACACTCGCGCACCTGGCCGAGCTCCACGCGCCGTCGAACCTCGCGACCGCCGAGGCGCTGCGGGCGCTCGGCGTGGGTCGCCTCCCCGGCTGGCTCGACGGGGCGGAGGTCGCCAGCGGCGGTTAGTCGGTCGAACCGGCTGCGTCCGGCACGGCGTTGCCACCGCGCCGGACCTTCAGGGACGCGAGCGCCGCGCGATCCTCCTCGCTGAGCCCGAGCAGCCACACCGCCGGGAGGTAGACGGCCGCGATCGCGATACCGGCCGCGGCCGCGGCCAGGACGCCGTCGCCAAGCGGCAACACGCTCACCGCGACGCGGGCTACGACGGCGGCCACGAGCGCGGCGGCGGCCGGCTTCCAGAAGTCAAACCCGAACGGCAGCACACGCTCGGACAACCACACCTGCCACAGGGGGACGATGTTGTTCAACGCGGTCCCGACCGCCTTCGCGATCGCGCCGCCGAGCAGCCCGTACCGGGGGATCAGCCAGAACGCGAGCACGAGCTCGATGACGATCACCACGACGTAGTCGAGGAGCGCGAGCGTCGAGCGTCCCACGATGATGAGGGTTACCGTCACCGGCCCGGTCCCGAAGTGGAACAGCATCCCGACGGCAAGGATCACCAATGCCGTCTCACCCTCCCGGAAGCTCCCCCCGAACACCGAAAGCAGCTCCACGGGGAACGCGAGCATCAACACCAGGAGCGGCGCCCCGAGCGTGAACGTCCATTTGGTCGCGCTCCGGTACACGGTCGCGAACTCATCGCGTCGTCCCTGGAGGTACAGGTCGCTGCCGATCGCCGTGTAGACCTGGTTGAGGGAGTTGACGACGGAGGTCAGCGCGCCGGCGATCCGGTTCGAGGCCGTGTAGACGGCCGACGTGGCGATCGCGGACAACGAGCCGAGCAGGACCGGCATCAGCTGCGCGCGGCTCTGGCCGGCGAGGCGCGAGGCCCACGCCGGGATCGCGAAGCGCAGGAGCTTCCCACCCTCGACGGGTGCGACCGGACCGGTGAGCGAGATCCTGCGCTGGAGCACGACGACCGAGATCGCGGCGAGGGCGATCTCGGCCACGAGGAGCGACCCATAGGCGATCGTCAGGTCGTCCGCCACGACGACCGCGACGGCCACGAACGCCAATCGGAGCGCCGGCTGCAGCAGGTTGCGGATGAGCGCCGCATCCTTCATCTCCTTGAACGCCTGCGTCGAGTACACGATCACCTGTCGCACGCCGACGATCGGGGTCATCACGGCGGTGATCCGCAGCAAGGGCGCCAACGCGGCCTCGTGGAAGACCGTCTCGGCGACGCGGTCGGCGAGAGCGAACAGCCCGATGCCGAGCGACACGAGTCCCACGCCCGCGATCAACAGCGAGAGGTGGATCGTGCGCCGCAGCCGAGGCTCGTCCCCGATGCCCTGGAAGTACGAGCCCTGGCGCATCACGATCCAGTCGGCCCCGAGCTGTCCCACGATCGAGAGCAACTGCCCCAGCGAGAAGGAGATCGCCCAGAGACCGAACGGCACCTTCCCGAACGTCCGCGCGACGAGGACGGCGAGTGCGAAGGCCCCGACGAAGCTCACCACTCCGCTCGAGACGAGCAATGCGGAGCCCTGGGCCATCTGTCGGACGTGTGTGAGCGGCTCCTTCGTCTCGGACGATCCGCCGGTGCGCTCGTCCGAGCGCGTCACGAGTACCCGAGCTCCGATAGGACGGGCTCGCACGCCGCGCGCACGCGTGCATGGACCTCCGGCGGCCAGGCCCGATGGGTCCCCGAATTCGGCACGATCCGCTTCAGCTTCGCCACGTCCGGGTCCTCCACCCCCGCGTGGTGCTCCACGCTCGCGTAGTGGACCACCCTAGGCTCCCACGGCTCGTGGAGGAACGCGAACATGGGCTCGAGCGTCGCCTCCGGCGACGTGGTCAGGTCCTCGTACCGCAGGACGTGACACGCATCGGGGTGAACGGCCACGAAATCGAGGATCTTCCGGTTCTGCGCCGCCCAGAAGCCTCCCGCGCCGGTGGGGACGTCCCCTCCGGCGGCCGCCACGCTCGCGTCGATCGCCGGGTAGCGGCGGCGCGGATCCGACAGGGAGTACGCGACGTCGAGCCCGTGGCGGACGATCACGACGAAGCGAGCCGACGGTCCGAACAGCGTCCACAGGTCATCGAGGCAGTCCACGTAGTGCGGGGTCTTGTCGGCCCACCGGGGCTTCCCCTGGGCGGCGGCGTAGCCTTCGTAGAAGGACGCCACGAAGCTCGCCAGCGCCTCCGCCACCTCCGCCGGCCCGTACCCCATCGCGTGGAACCCGCGGGTCGAGCGGCGATCGTGCAGCACCTCCACGAGCGGAAGGACGAACGACGTCTCGGGGGGGCACGCGATCCGCGAGTGCGAATCGACGATCCGGCGCAGCAAGGACGTCCCGCTGCGCTGGCATCCGATGAGGAAGATCGCCGGTGGACGATCCTGTGCGCGGTCGGCGCGAGGCGCCGGAATCGGAGGCGCCGTGGGATCACCGGCCCGCAGCCGCCCGACGAAGCGTCGAACCGAGCGTGGGGCGGGCGTCACGGACCTGACCTCGATCGATCCTGATTCATTCGATGTAGCCGAGATCACGCAGGTGTTGCGCGATCTCGTCCTGTTCCTCGCGGGACACGTCGCCACCGGGAGCATCGGCGGTCACGGTCGCGAGCGGAGCAGCTTCGCCCGGCGATGCGCCGCCCGCCGCGATGCCGGCGATCGGACGACCGTCGCTCAGGGGGGCGGAGAGTCCTTGGGTCGCGAGCAGCGTGGGAGCGATATCGATGATCGACGGCGCGCCGAGATCGAGGGCGAGCGCCTGCGACGCGACCAGGATGCCCTGCTGACGGTGATCGCCGGAAGGCCAGCGAGACTCTTCGGCGACCCGGTCGATGTTGCCGAAGCTCCATAGGGGCGCCGGGCGCGCGATGAGATCCGGCGCGACGTCGGCGTGGGCGCCGCCGGGCAGGTCCTCGCGATGCATCACGCTCGCCACGGGACACTCGCCCGAGCCCGGATCCCGGTAGTCCAGCAGGGCCTCCGCCACCTCGCGACGCACGCGGTCGTGGTCGGCCGGCCCGACCGTCCCGTTGATCTCACGGCCCTGCAGGTTGACCGAGATGGCCCCACCCGAACCGGCCGGATACGCGACGGTCCTCGACCAGTCGAGCGTCGCAGGAGCGCGCACGCGCTGCTTGAGCGCGTACCCGGCGCGCGTCCGCGTGAGCGCCCGCGTGGGTGCCCACCGGCGGAAGGACCGCGCGAGATCGTTTCGCGAGCCGGCCGACGCGAACCCGAGCGCGCGCAGGATGCGGGCGAGACTCGCGACGCGCTCGACCGGGCGGAACCCGTGGTCCGACAGCACGATCGTGAGCGCACCCGGGCCGGCGAGCATGCGCAGGCGCCCGAGGGCCTCGTCGATGAGCCCGTAGACCTGCCGGAGCCCGTCCGCCAGGTCGGAACCGCCGACGTCTGCGTGCCGCGGGTGCGTCGGCAAGACGTACGCGCCGAGCGGATGCTGGAGGCGGTCGGGGGCCACGAACACGCAGACCGCGACGTCCCACGCACCCTCCAGGAGCACCTCGAAGGACGCCGTGCGCGCCTCAACCAGACGGCGGGCCTCCGCCACCAACACGTCGGGCTCCTCCTCGAACCGCGTCCACTCCAGCCCGTTGATCGGGAAGGGGGCCCGGGACTCGAGCTCGGCCGCGAACGTCTTGGGCGTGACGAACGACGCGCCGCGCGGCACCGCGACCCCGCCGATCATCCGCCCGTTGACGTCCCACGCGGGAAACGTGACCGGGATGTTCGCTGCGCGGACCTCGATCCCGGCGGCGGAGAGCTGATCGAGGAACGTCGGGCGGCGGATCGAGGTCGACGAGACTGGAACCCGGCGATCGGGATCCGTGGGATGCCGCTCGACGAAATCCCACACGCCGTGGCCGGCGGGGTTGTACCCGGTCAGGAACGACGACCACGCGGCCCAGGAGTGCGACGGGATGGTCGACAGGAGCGTCCCGCGACCCCCCCCGGCGAGCATCGCCTCCAGGTTGGGCATGGCGCCCCGGGCGAGGAGGTCGTCGACGATCTCCCAGTCCGCGCCGTCCCATCCGACGACCAGTACCCGCTGCCGCACCCGACCTCCTGATGTCATCCGCGTGTCGGCCGGCCGAGGCGCCCGATCGCGCGCGCGGCCGCATGCCCCGTCGCTCCCAGCATCGGCCGCGGATCGTCGAGGCTGAACAGCGCACCCTCGTCGACCCCGGCGAGCGATCGGATCCACGCGCCCGCTGTGATCCAACCATCCCTACGGTACGCCACGCCGGACGCCGCGACGTGGGTCTCGACGAGCCACGACCGTCCGTCCGGGACGGAGGACGCCGGGACGCCCTGCCCGGTGAGATCGAGATAGGCGGCCCGCACGACGTCCATACCGTTCGGTGCCACGAACAGCCGGAACGTGCCGCCGACGCGCGGATTCACGTCGACGATCTTGTAGCGGCCGTCGCGCTCGTCGTGGCGCAGGTCCACGTCGACGGGCCCCACGTAGCCCACGTCCTGCAACAGCGCCAGCGCCACGCGCGCCACCTCGTCGTTGCGTTCGCTCACCGCCGAGGTCGCCATGCCCGAGTACGCGGGATACTGACCGGTCTTGCGTCCGGTCGCCCCGAAGCGACACACGGACCCCGCGTCGAGGTACCCGTCGAACATCCAGTTGACGCGCCTCGGATCCCCGGGGATGTGCTCCTGGAGCAGGATCCGTCGCCCGTCCGCCGCTCGGACGGCGTCGAAGACCTCCTCCCGGCTGGTGGCGATCGTGACGCTTCTGCCGACACCGGCGACGAGCGTCGCGAGGTCGGCCTTGACGACCACCGGCATCGCGACCCGTGCCACGAACGCCTCCGCCTCGTCGAGGTCGGAGACGGCCGCCGTGGCGGGAGCCCGCCCACCCGCGTGCTCGCATCGCTCCGCGAGCGACAGCTTGTCGACGAGCCCCGGGAGCACACCTGCCGCGATCGACGGCAGACGGAACACGTCGCGCAGCGCCTCCGCGTGCGCGTCGACGAGGACCGCCGAGAGGTCGTCGGTCGGCAGCAGGATGGCACCCTCGTGCGTCTCGCCGACCCGACGCAGACCCACCAGCGCCCCCGGGTCGTCCGCGTCGTGAGGTTCCCACGACTCCCAGCCGGCAACGTACCGCGAGCTTCCGGCGATCCCTCCGGCGGTCGGGCTCGCGAGCACGACGTGCACGCCGAGGCGTCCGAGCGTCCGAACCACACCCAGAACCCCGTGCTGAGGGAACCCGGCCCGCTGGGAACGAAGGACGACGGCGGGCACGGTCGTGTCGATGTCCGCACCGGGGGACTGCTGCCTCATGGGCTGACTATCATCGCAGCGACCGGGGACCTGGCGCGGCCCGACGTCTCGCCAGACGTGTCCACACGCGACGGGCGGTGACGAACGTGACGATCCTGACCTACCACGCCGTCGATCCCGGGTGGTCGGCGCCCCTGTCGGTGCCGCCCGCGCGGTTCGTCGAACAGGTGCGCTGGATCGCCGCCCACCGTCGTGTCCTGTCCCTCGAGGACCTCCTCGCCACCTCGCCGAGCGGCGCGTCACGAGACTCCGTCGCGCTCACGTTCGACGACGGGTTCGCCTCGGTGTACGACCACGCCGTCCCGCTGCTGCGGACCCTCGGGCTGCCCTTCACCGTGTTCCTGATCGGCAAGATGCACGACGGCAGCGGCGCGACGGTCGACTGGGTGGACCGCCCACCCGCCCACCCGCTCAGAACCCTCGAGACCGCTCAGATCCGCGAGCTCCAGGCCGAGGGGGTGCGGTTCGGCTCCCACAGCTACGCGCACGCGGACATGACCACCCTCGGCTACGAGCCGTCTCGTGTGGACTTCCTCCGTAGCCGCGAGGTCCTCGAGGATCTTCTCGGCCGGCCCGTGACGACCCTCGCGTATCCGCGGGGTCGCCACGACGAGCTCGTCCGGCGGGCGGCCGCCGACAGCGGGTTCACGTGGGCGTTCGGACTCGCGGTTCCCTCCGGCACCGTCGGGCCCACGGCCGTGCCGCGGGTCGGCGTCTACCCGAAGGACCGGTCCCGATCGCTGCGGGTGAAGACCGACCCGATGTACGCGCGCTTCCGTGCCAGCTCACCGTACCCGTGGCTCCGCCGAAAGATCGAACGGATCCGGCCCGGCGCGCCGCCTGGGTAGATCTATCGCTGTAGGGCGCGTATCTGGCGACCGAAGCGGGAAGGACAGCCCGGCAAAGGGGAACGCCGGTCTAGGTCCAAAGATGGGGTTCCCATACGACATAGCCCGGCCGTATCATGCGCCTATCCCCCAGTGGATGACCCCCAGATGGCCTACGTTGAACCTCCAACCGCTCACCCTGCCTCCGGGGCAACGGATGTCCTTCATGGACCGCTGACGCCGGTCCGGGCTCGCCGGGCGGAGGGATTGTCCGTTCGGCGGCTCGCGCTCGCACTCGATGTCGTCGTGCTGACATCCTTCGTGATCCTCCAGGGTGATATCCCCGCGACGATCTACGCGGTGCTCACGCTCCTCGCGCTCAAGGGCGCGGGGATCTACGGGCCCCGTCTGCGGCCTCGCACCGGCGACGACCTGCCTCGCATCCTCGCCGCGGTGGCGGTCCCCATCCTCGTCCTGCCGTTCGTGGCGTCCGATCAACGGGTGCTGCAGATCGTGTCGATCCTGCCCGTCGTCCTGGTGACCCTTCTCGTCGGACGCTCGGTCACGTACGCGATCTTGAGCCGCGCCCGCACCACCGGACGCGTGCGGGAGCGCGCCCTCATCGTGGGTGCCGGGGACCGGGGGGTCGAGATGTCGAGGCTCCTGGACGAGCATCCGGAGTTCGGGGTAGAACCGATCGGATTCATCGACGAGGCCGCCCTCACGACGCTGCCGCTTCCGCTGCTGGGCGGGATCGACGACCTTCCCCGGCTGGCGGCCGCCCACGGCGTGGATCGCGTGATCGTCGCCGAATGGGAGGGCGAGGACCGCGACATCGTGCCGATCCTGCGGGCGTGCACCGAGCGCCATGTGCACATCCACGTTGCGCCGCGGTTGTTCCAGCTGGGGACGGCCCCCACCCACCCGTCGACCGACTGGCTCTGGACCACCCCCGTCGTTCGGCTCCCCGAGACACCCCAGCGGACGCGCGCCTGGCAGCTGAAGCGTGCCGCCGACGTCGTGCTCGGCGGCCTCGTGCTCCTGTTCGCGACGCCGGTATTCGCGGCGTTCGCGCTCGCGATCAAGCTGACGAGCAGGGGTCCGGTGTTCTTCCGCCAGACGCGCGTCACACAGGGCGGGCGCGAGTTCGAGCTGCTCAAGTTCCGGAGCATGCCGGTCAACGACACCTCCGACCAGCGGTGGGGGGCCGGCGAGATCCGCCCGACGCGGGTCGGGCGTCTGATGCGTGCCACCGGGCTCGACGAGCTGCCTCAGCTGATCAACATCGTTCGCGGCGACATGTCGCTCGTCGGACCACGGCCCGAGCGGCCGTTCTTCGTGGAGCGCTTCGGCGAGGAGATCCCGGGCTACGAGGATCGACACCGTGTGCCGGCCGGCCTCACCGGCTGGGCGCAGGTCCACGGGCTCCGAGGAGAGACGTCGATCGAGGAACGAGCGATGTTCGACAACGAGTACATCGAGTACTGGTCGCTGTGGCGCGACGTCGTCATCCTCGTGCGCACCGTGAAGACGTTCCTCGCGGGAGAGGGCCGGTAGTGCGGGCCGGCGCTCCGGAGACCGCACCCCGACCGGCTGCCGCTCCCCGACCGGAGAACGGCGACCTCGCCACGGTCGTCGTGCCCGCTTTCGACGAGGAGGCATGCATCGAGGGATGCCTGTCCTCGATCCTGGGGCAGGATCACGCGGCCCTGCAGGTGGTGGTGATCGACGGCGGATCCACGGACGGCACTCGGCGGATCGTGGAGGCCCTGCGGGCGCGGGACCCGCGGATCGAGCTCCTGACGAACCCCTCGGGCCGGATCCCCGTCTCGCTGAACCTCGGACTCGCGGCCGCCCGAGGCCGCTGGCTCGTCCGCGTCGACGCCCATTCCACCGTGCCACCCGACTACGTACGCGTGCTCGTCGGGCACCTGGTGTCGGGCCGCTGGGGCGGCGTCGGCGGGCGCAAGGACGGTGTCGCGGCGACGCGGACCGGACGGGCGATCGCAGCCGCGCTCGGATCGCGGGCGGGCGTAGGAAACTCCGCCTACCACTATGCCGAGCTGCCCCAGCAGACCGACCACGTCCCGTTCGGCGCCTACCCCGTGAGGCTGCTCCGCGAGCTGGGCGGCTGGGACGAGGACCTGGAGGCGAACGAGGACTACGAGCTCGATCTGCGGATCCGTCGCGACGGTCACGAGCTGCTGCTCGACCCCGCGATCCGCATCCGCTGGCGTTCGAAAGAGACGATCGGTGCGCTCGCCGGCCAGTACCGGCGGTACGGACGCGGGAAGGCCGACGTCGCGCGCAAGCACCCGAGCTCGCTTGGGCTTCGCCACCTCGCCGCGCCACTGTTGGTCGCCGGGGCGATCCCCTGGTCGATCGCGCTCGTGCTCGTCCCCTGGGTCGCGGCGGCGCTCGCCGCCGTCTACGCCGCGCTGATCCTCGGGGCCTCGATCGTCGCGGCGACGAAGGCGCGCGACCTGGGACTCGTCCCCACGATCGCGGCCGCGCTCACGACCATGCACGTCGCATGGGGCGTCGGGTTCTGGGAGGGTCTGCTCCGCGGCACGAGCCGCACGGAGACCCGCACGCGCGACGACGGAGGGACACTGCCCGCATGAAACAGCACCGCACGAGGGGTGGGACCCGTCTCGTCATGGTCGCGGTGATGATGACCGCCGCCACGCTCGTCACGTGGACCGCGCCGGCGATCGCCGACCTGATCGGAGCGGATCACCTCCCCAACATCCGGACGCGCCGCCCGCTCGGCCTTCGTATCACCCAGGAGTCCGGCGCGACGTTGTTGCGGTTCACGAACACGGTCGCGAACGGGGGCAAGGGACCGCTCGAGCTGAGGCCCGACAACACCGGCGAGACGACGACCGCTTTCCAGCGTGTCTATACGCACGATGCATCGATGGATTGGGAGCTGAAGTACGAGCGCGAGGTCGGGACCTTCGTGTTCCACCCGCAGCACAACCACTGGCACTTCGAGGCGTTCGCCGAGTACCAGCTGCACGAGGTCGCGTCCGACGGCGAGGTCGGCGAGGTGCTCCGTGAAGCCGTGGACAAGGTCAGCTTCTGCGTGGCGGACTCGCTCGCGGTCAGCCGCAGTCTCGAGCACTACGACTCCGCCGCCTTCTATCCGACCGCGTGCGACCAGGACGCGATCCAGGGCATCTCGGTGGGGTGGGCCGACCGCTATGGCTGGCGCCTCTACGGGCAGTGGATCGACATCACCGGGCTCCCGGACGGCACCTACTGGCTCACGTCGGGGGCGGATCCGCTCGACCTGATCGACGAGACGAAGGAGACCGACAACCGGTTCGACCTGAAGATCCAGATCACCGGCGACAAGGTCGTTCGCATCTAGTTCGCCGGCTCGCCGAGCTCGTACCCACGGGCCTCGAGGTGCCGGCCGAGAACGTCCTCGAGTTGTTCGATCTGGCGCTCGCTCAGGTCGCGGCGGAACGCCTGCCGGCGCGACGTCGCCACCGGGTAACGGCGGTACGCCTCATCGAATGCCTCATCCCACTCCAAGCCGGCGAGCCCGAGGATCCGCTCCCAGTTCGAGCGCGGATCGGCGACGATGTCCTCGTAGCGGAGCTCGAGCCATCGTCCGTCGTCGATCCGCGCGGCCGCCAGGTCGAAGGCGTCCATCAAGATCCGCCACTCGAGCCCTGCGAGCACCACGAGCGAACGGCCGTGCCGCTCCCACCCTTCGCGCAACTCGTCGGGCAGATCGCCGAACCCCCACGCGGGCACCCCAAGGTAGCCCTTCCACCACGGGCGCTGGACGATGGAGCTCGCCACCGCGCGCCCGTCGCGCACCACGTGCAGGAACCGCGCGTTCGGCATCACCTCGTCGATGAATCGAGCGCGCGGCCATCCCGTGAACTTGTGCATGAACACCGGCACGTCTTGCGCCTCGGCGCGCTCTTCGAAGAAGGTCCGGAACCGCCCCGCGAGCCACGGGGTGGCGTCGTCCTCGGTCAGGTCGCGGAAGGGCTCCGAGATCGTCGGGGCGATCTGGCGGCTGAGGATCTTGTACGCCTCCGAGGGACCGAAGTGGACCCGTTCTCCCAGGGTGAACCGGAGGTTCTTGAGGTACGCGCGGTCGCGGCGGCCGAGCGCCGCGGGCAAAGAGCCGTAGAGGAGATGGTTCGCTCGCCCCTTCGGATTGAACGCGGCGAGCGTGGTGTCGACGTTGGAGATGAACCCCACCCGCGGGTGCCGGGCGATCAGCTCCTGCACGAGGGTCGAGCCGCATCTGCCCGTCCCGATGATGAACAGGTACGTCCGCTCGCTCACGAGCCGGCACCGCGTTTCACGATCGACTTGAGCCGCTCCTTCGTGGCGGAGGAGACTCGGTTGCTCACGCCGCGGGACGCCAGTCCGGGCACCACGCCGGCCCACACGCGCGGCGACGCGAGCGAACGGGAGGGCACCAGGGTCAGCCAGTCGAGCTGCTCCGCTTCGGAGGTGAATCGGCTCTTGTACTCCTGACGGCCGGCGCCCAGTCCGATCTCGGTGTCCCCCGCACCCAGGGCGTGCTCGACCCCGGCAAGGAGCGTCACCATGGCCGGAGAATACCGCGACCACGCGTCGTCGAAGCCGCCGAGCCAGTAGTTGGCGCGCCCGCCCCCGCACACGAAAAGGTGTGTGGAGATCGACTCGCCGTTCACGTCGATCGACCACAGCCGGTACCTGCCGAGGGGCAATAGCTGGCTCGCCAGGTCGATCAGGAAATCCTTCGTGGCGGGCTTCAGCCGGCCGGAGCCTCCCCGCCAGTCCCAACGGCTCCCGTGCAGCCGGATGAACGCGTCGAGGTCTTGGTCAACCTCCTCGAGCGTCTCGGACATCCGGATCACCGCGCCCCGATCCTCGAGCTGCCGGCGCTTGCGGCGCATCTCCTGACGGAAGTTCTTGCTCTTGGCGGCCATCCACTGGTCGAAGGTCATCCCTGCGGCTCGGATCGTGGGGGTGGGACGTTGGGCGTCACGCTGGACCATCGGACGACCTGCCCCGGACCAGGCGCTGCGGATCAGCGCCGGCCACGGCGAGCCCGTGGGGATGCCGTCGAAGTGCAGCACCTGTGGCGCCGGGCGCATGTCGCCGAGATACGCCCCGAGCAGCCGGGCCACCTCCTCCTCGGCGCCAGGCCGGGCGATCGGCCCGAGCGGTGTGCCGCCGTAGCGGGCAGCCAGCAGGCGTGCGTGCCGAACGCCGCGTGCCTCGGCGGCGACGTACATCGCCGCGAGCCCGACGAGATCCTCGCCGTCGCGGACGGCCAGCACGCGCAGCTGGGCGCCGGGCGGGGCCATGTGCCGCCACCACGCCATCATCCACGCAGGGGTGCCGTAAGGACGGCGGCAGGACAGCGCCAGCTCGTCCCAGGCAGGCAGGAACGCGGCGATATCGGCCTCGAGCTCGATCGGGTCGCTTCGGAGCATGCGTTGCATGCTACGGCGGCCGAACGCCACACCTTGAACCGAGGGACGCGTTCGACGTTCCGGTTCGGCCCTTCCGGCCTGCCGCGCGCCACGCGGGGGCCGGTATCCTCGTCGGACCACCCGCGCCCGATACGCCCGTCCGAGGAGGTCATCCTGTGCACGTCGCCACGCTTGTCCGCGCGGCCGCCGCCGCCGCGGCGGCGGCGCTCGTCGCCGCAGCCTGCACGGGCGCTCCGTCGGTGTCGACCCGCTCCGACCGACCGGCGGGCTCCACGTCCTCACCGACCGTCGACACGGGCTCGGACGACCCGACCGGCGGGAAGATCGAGCACGTCATCGTCATCGTGCAGGAGAACCGCTCATTCGATCACTACTTCGGGACGTTCCCTGGCGCCGACGGCATCCCGGTCGACGACGACGGGGAGTTCTCGGTCTGCATCCCGAACCCACAGGTCGCCGAAGGATGCACCCGTCCCTGGCACACCACCGAGGACATCAACCAGGGCGGGCCCCACACGAACGCCGCCGCGCTCCAAGACGTGCGCGACGGCGCGATGGACGGGTTCATCACCACGTGGCTCAAGTCCGGCCTGTACTGCAAGCGGAACCCCGACGCCGAGGTCTGCGTTCGCAACCGGCAGCAGCCCGACGTGGTCTCGTACCACGACGCCGAGACGATCCCGAACTACTGGGCGTACGCGCAGGAGTTCGTGCTGCAGGACCGGATGTTCCAGCCGAACTTCGGCTGGAGCGAGCCGGCGCACCTGTTCCTGGTCTCGGGGTGGAGCGCGAGGTGCATCCCCCCCGACGATCCGTTCAACTGCGAGAGCTCGAACGGGTTCGTCGACGTCGACCGCGGCGCATCGCGGTTCGCCGACGCGAACAGCTACCAGTGGACGGACCTCACCTACCTCCTTCACGAGAACGGGATCGACTGGGCCTACTACGTGGGTCCGGGCACCGTGAACGACTGCAACGACGACTGTCCGAAGGAGGTGGGCACCCCGGAGATCTGGAACCCCCTGCCCGACTTCCAGACGGTGCACGACAATGACCAGCTCGGGAACATCCGCGAGCACGACGAGTTCTTTCGGGCGCTGGAGGACGACACGCTCCCTGCGGTGTCATGGGTCAAGCCCGACATCGAGCACAGCGAACACCCGCCGGGCAACGGCGTGGCGAAGGGTCAAGCGTTCGTGACCGAGGTCGTCAACGCGATCGGGCGGTCAGACGCGTGGGACAGCTCCGTGATCTTCATCACGTGGGACGACTGGGGCGGGTTCTACGACCATGTCGAACCGCCGAAGGTCGACTGGGGCGGCTACGGCCTGCGCGTCCCGGCGCTGATGATCAGCCCCTACGCGAAACAGGGCTACATCGACCACCAGACGCTCAGTTTCGACGCCTACCTGAGATTCATCGAGGACGTGTTTCTGGGCGGCCAGCGGCTCGATCCGGAGACGATGAGCCGTCCCGACCCCCGGCCGACCGTGCGCGAGGAGGTCGACATCCTCGGCGACGTGATGGGGGGGCTCGACTTCACCCAGGAGCCTCGTGCGCCTCTGATCCTCGAGCCGATGCCGAACCCGGGGCAGGCGAAGTGCATCGGCGAGTGCCCCGAGACCACGATCGGCGACATCCTTCGCGGCTGATTCGCAGCTCACGCATCCGTTGCGCGCGGCTCCGACGAGTGCGGCCGTGCGCGTCCACGAACCCCCGTTGCCGGTGGGCCCGGTCACGGCGGCCGAGCGGCGGCCGTCACGACACCGGGGACAGACGCGACAACCGGGTGCCGGCGAGATCGACGGCGCGCACGCGACCGTCGACCTCACGCTCGAAGGTGACCCGCTCCCCCGACTCCCGGACCCCGTCTTCCACCACGAAGACGTCACGATCGTCCGTGGGGTTCAGGACCGGCCGCCAGGTCGGCTCCTCCGGATCGACGACGGTGAGCTTCGCGTCGCGCCACTCGAGCCGCACGATGAGCCCGTCGTCGAGGTCCGCGTAGAGCCCCAGGAGGTCACGGTAGGGCTCGGGGGTCGGGGTGGGCGGCTCGATCGCCGGCGCGGCCTCTCGGACCGCCGTCCGCGCCACCGCCCCGAGCGCCATCGCGAGATCAGACGCCGGCCCGTCACCGTTCAGCAACGCGATCGCGCCAACCTTCTCCTTCGGGTCGAAGCAGATGTTCGTGATGAAGCCGTGCAGACCCCCCGAGTGCTGGACCCAGATCACGTCGTCCTTGCGTTGGGCGTACCAGGCGATGCACCACGCCTCGGTCCAGGCATCGTCACCGAGGTAGCGCGCCGCGTGCATCTCCTTGAGCGTGGCGCCGGCGAGGATCTGCGCGCCGTCGCGCGCACCGGCGTCCTCCCGGAACTGCAACGAGATCCAGCGGCCCAGGTCCTCGACGCACGACCACAGGCCGCCCTCTGCCTGGACGGCCGGCGGCACGATCGCGGGCCCGAGCTCGTCCGAGAAGGACCGCCGGTGGTACCCGACGGCGCAGCGAGCGTCCAGGTCTTCGCGCAACGGCTCGAACCCTGTCGCCGTCATCCCGAGCGGATCGAGGACGTTCGCACGCAGGTACGACCCGTACGACGTGCCGGCGACGCGCGATACGGTCTCGCCGAGGAGCTGGAACCCGAGGTTCGAGTACTTCTGCTGGCGGTTCGGGGGGATCAAGGTGCCGAACCCGTCGGCGCGCGCGAGGTTGGCGGCCGGGTCGCCCTCGTACGTGGCGCTCAGCCACTCGGTGCCCGGCGGGTCCCCTCGCAACCCCGACTCGTGCGACAGGAGGCGGCGGATCGTCACGGTCTCGATCGCGCCGAACGGGCTCGACGAACGCCGGAGCTCGGGCAGGTACGCCACCACCGGGTCGTCCAGATGCAGCTTGGCGTCGTCACGGAGCTGCATGATCGCGGTCCCCGTGAACGTCTTGGTGATCGAGGCGATGCGGTGCAGCACGGCGGGATCCTGCGACCGGCGCGCGGGCACATCGGCGAACCCGACCCCGGCCGACCACACGAGCTCGTCGCCGTGGACCACGCCTACCGAGGCGCCGGGGAGCCGGTGCTCCTTGACGAACGCGGCGGCGGTCGTATCCAGCTTCGACGCGACCTCGTGCACGGGGCTCGCCATCGTCAGATCCCTTTCAGGTAGGCGACGGTCTCGGCGAGACCGTCCTCGAGGTGGGTCCACGGCTTCCAGGCGATCGCCTTGGCCGCGAGCGCGATGTCGAGCACGCTTCGGCGAAGCTCCCCGGGAGGCAGCGGCCCATGGTCCGGCTCCTGCTCGAACCCGATGATGTCGGCGAGCATCCGGTAGAGACCGTTCACGCTCGTCTCGAGGCCCGTTCCGACGTTCACGACCTTCCCCGAGCCTCGGTCGACCGCCTGCACGAACGCGTGGACGACGTCGTCGACGAACACGTAGTCGCGGGTCTGGTTGCCGTCGCCGTAGATCGTGGGACGATCGCCCGCCAGCATCTGTGACGCGAACACCGCGACCACGCCGGCCTCGCCGTGGGGATCCTGGCGGGGCCCGTACACGTTCGCGAGCGCGCAGGCCATGGTCTCGAGCCCCCGATAGCGCTGGTAGAAGGCGAGGTAGTCCAGGACGGTCTTCTTCGAGATGCCGTATGGGCTGAGGGGCAAAGAGCCCTGCGCGGCAGACTCCTTGGCCGGCAGGCGTCGCGGCTCGCCGTAGAGTGTCCCGCCGCTCGCGGCGTAGATGACCTTGCGCGCCTCCACGCGCGAGGCGCACTCGAGCACGTTGAGCGTCCCCATCACGTTGATGCTCGCGTCGCGGATCGGGTCGGTGAGCGAGGGCCGGACCCCCGCTTGCGCCGCGAGGTGGAACACGACCTCGGGGCGGTGCCGTTCGAACAGCGACGCGAGTCCGTCGGCGCGCACGTCCATGTTGAAGAACGTGTAGGCCTTGCCGTACCCGCGCGCCTCGGCGAGGTTCGCGATCCGCCCGGTGGACAGGTCGTCCACTGCGATCACCCGGTGGTCTTCGGCGAGGAGACGATCGGCGAGGTTGGAACCGATGAAGCCGGCGCCCCCGGTCACCAAGACGGTCGTCACGCGGGCAACCTTAGGTTCGGGTCGGCACCGATGTCCAACGTCGTGCGCTCACCCCGGGCGAGGCGCGCGGAGCCCAGACACGCGACCATCGCGGCGTTGTCGGTACACAGACCGAGCGAGGGCACGAGCACCCGAAGGTCTGCGGCCTCACCGGCCTCGCGCAGACGTTCGCGCAAGCGGGTGTTCGCGACGACGCCGCCGCCCAGAAGCACCGTCGGGACGCCGGTCTGCGCCGCCGCCTGGATCGTCTTCGTGACCTGCACGTCGACGATCGCCTCCTGGAAGCTCGCGGCCACATCGGGCAGGTGCAGATCGCGGTCGGCGGCCCGCTCGGCCTTCACGTGACGCAGCACGGCCGTCTTCAGCCCGCTCATCGAGAAGTCGAGGTTCCGCGAATCCTCCATCGCGCGCGGGAAGCGGATCGCGGTGGGGTCGCCCTCGGCCGCCATCGCATCGATCGCCGGACCGCCGGGGAACCCGAGCCCCAGCAATCGCGCCACCTTGTCGAAGGCCTCCCCGGCCGCGTCGTCGAGCGTCTGGCCGAGCACGACGTGGTGGTGGAGCTCGGGGACGTGCACGAGCATCGTGTGACCGCCGCTCACGATCAGCGCCACGTAGGGCGGTTCGGGCGGGCCGTGTTCGAGGAAGTTCGCCCAGTAGTGCGCTTCGAGGTGGTGCACCCCGATCAAAGGGACGCCGGCCCCCAGCGAGATCGCCTTCGCCGCCGCCATCCCGACGAGCAGCGCGCCCACGAGCCCCGGCCCGACCGTGACCGCGACGCCGTCGATATCGCCGAGGCCGACCTCGGCCTTCGCGAGCGCCTCTTCGAGCAGGGGGTTGAGCGCCTCCACGTGCGCGCGGGCCGCGACCTCGGGCACCACGCCCCCGTACCGTTCGTGAAGATGGACCTGAGAGGCGATCAGGCTCGATCGGACCTCGAAGGTGTCCTGGACGACCGCCACCGCGGTCTCGTCGCACGAGGTCTCGATGCCGAGCGTGATCACGCGGGCCGCGTCCCTTCCGGGAGGATCTCCGCGAGCGTCTCGAGCCGCTGCCGGTAG
>Ga0214473_10003748_pt1 | contig 18342 bp, 17 predicted proteins | sample RVTome_7_FD_203509 | JGI IMG/M metagenome (GOLD analysis project Ga0214473, IMG submission 203509) | Soil microbial communities from uranium-contaminated site in the Upper Colorado River Basin, Wyoming, United States - RVT98D197 | ecosystem: Environmental > Terrestrial > Soil > Contaminated >... | reverse complement strand
CGGAAAGTGATAATATTATTCCAACCGCCGTTCGGCGGTTAATTTCGCTTTACGGCAACATGTTAGAGGTCGTGGTTGGCTGGTTATTAACATTTCAACCCCCTTTAATATGACTATTAGAATTATAATAGAATAATAATAATGTTCCTCAAAGAAAGGTATCCCCTGAGGAGGGAAAGATGAAGTTCAAAACGGATAGGGCAAACCTACATAAAGCGGCCGCAAAACTTCTAAGCGTGGTACCGCCGAAAACAACTTTGCCTATACTTTCAAATATATTATTCGAGCTGGATAATGAAAAACTTTCTTTGAAAGTTACAGATCTCGACGTCTCCATGACAGCTACCATCGAGGTAGAGACGCAGAAAACCGGTTCTATAGCTGTGCCAGCCAAAATATTCTATGAGATAGTTAAAGAACTTCCCGATTTTGATCTGGAAGTATCCAGCTTTGAGAACAGGTTGGAAATCAAATGCGGTTCCGGTATTTATAAGATGTCGGGATTGCCGCCGGACGATTTTCCCAAGCTTCCGGACGTGCACATGGGACGTCAGATAAAAATGTCCGGAGTAATTCTCAACCGCATAATCAAAAAGGTTCTGTTTGCGGTATCCCGTGACGAAACGAGGCCATCATTAAACGGCGTTTTCTGGCATACCAAAGAAGATAGCCTGAATCTGATCGCCACCGATGGTCATCGTCTGGCGAAAGTAGGCCGCACGGATTTGAAAATCGGGAGTCATGCCAAAGATATTATTATTCCTCCGAAGGCGCTGGATAATCTCGTGAAACTCATGGGCGAAGATCCGGGAGAAGTCGGGATAATCATTAATGAAAGCTCTATAGTTTTTGTACTGGCGAACGAGATATTGACATCGAGACTTCTCGAGGGGCCTTATCCCAATTACGATCAGGTGATTCCGAAAGACAACAAGAAGATACTCCGGGTCGACAGGGAGCTGTTGAATGCCGCCCTCAGACGCGTAGCTATTCTCTCGAATTCCCTGACGCACCAGGTGAAATTCTCGTTGAGAATGGACGAGCTGGAACTTACAGCCACGAATTTCGATTTCGGCGGGGAGGCCAAGGAAAAGCTGGCCGTATCTTACAAAAACGAGGATCTGGAGATCGGGTACAACGCCAATTACGTTCTGGATATCCTCAAGCAGGTCGACGGCGATGAGGCGATATTCGAATTGAACACGTCCACGACCGCCGCTATAGTAAAATCATCGAAAAAAGAAGATAACGAGGATCATTTCTTCCTTGTCATGCCTTTGCGATTGCTTGATTAGGGATAAGCGGCTCAGGCCATGGAAATGGACGGCCTGGTTTTAAAGAACTTCAGGAATTTCAGAAATATTGTTGGACAAAGGTAAGGCTGATGTTTCTGGCCATAGATATTGGCAATACGACCACCATGATCGGATTTTTCGAGAGGGATACGCTTAAGGGTTCGTTTCGGGCGGCGTCATCGCACGCGGTTACGGCCGACGAGTGCGGGATACTGGTTCATCAGCTGTTGCAGTACCATGCGGGAAAAGACAGGAAAGTCAGAGAGATCGGCATATGTTCGGTGGTGCCGACCCTGACCCAGATTTATGTCTCCATGGCCGTGAAGTATTTCAAGATCGAGCCTTTGGTCCTGAATCATGCCACCGCGAATCTTGGATTCAAGATCCTTTACGAGGATCCTCGGCAGGTGGGGGCGGATCGTCTGGCCAACGCCGCGGCGGCTCGGGCGATTTACGGATATCCGGCCATTGTTGTGGATCTTGGCACGGCGACCACTTATGACGTGCTGGACGCGGACGGCAATTACGCCGGCGGGCTGATCGCGCCCGGAGTGTGGACGTCGGCTTCGAACCTGTTCAAGAAAGCGTCGCGCCTTTTCCCAGTGAAACTCGAGAAGCCGGAAAAATTCATTGCCACAAACACGGCCGATTCGGTGAAATCGGGGATTTATTATGGCTTTATCGGCCAGATGGAATTTCTTGTGAAAAAGATAAAGGAATTTCCGGGATTGGCCGATAGCCGGGTTATAGCCACCGGCGGCTATTCCGAGATATTCATGGAGGGTACGAGATTCATTGATACGGTCGACGTGGAGTTGACACTGAAGGGATTGCAGATAATATTCGATGGTAAAAAATAGGAAAAAATAACTTGCAGGCCGACCCCCGACCGTTTAACTTCAGATTGGATGAACTTCAGGCGACAACCGGAGGGTTTTTATGATGATCGACGACAATGACTCTTTAGATAGAAAAAACTGGGATGAGATTAAAATCGACGGCTGGTTTACGGCTCTGATACCGCCCGACTGGGAAGTCGAGGATGATAACGAGGTAGTCATATTCGATCCGGACGGTTTCGGCGAGTTGACTATCAGTTTAATCGCCACCAAGAGCCGTCGGGGCAGGAAAAAAGAAAAAGCATTCGGGGTTATATCCGGCTGGGCCGAGGAATTGGGATTTCTCGACAACAGCGAGATCACCATGTTCAAGCGCAGCCGCGCTCTGTTGATAGCATCGGCGGAGTTCACGGTCGACGAGCCCGAAGGAGAACTTGCTTACTGGAGAATATTCCCCGTCATCGGCGAAAAGATCGCGTTGGATATAAGCTACAGCTGCCCGGTGGAGGATCGCGACCGCGAAGAGGCGGTTATCGAGGCGATTATCGACTCCATCAGGCTGATCGAGCCCAAAGAGGAGCCGTTGACACAGGGTCAGCGGAGCTGACCGGGGAGCCTCTAAAAGCTCGAAATACGTTCTGGTATTGAGATTTTTATTTTATAGGTATGGAGCGGCATTTTGACGTTTGAGGAATTCTGGCAAAAGGGGATAGACCTCCTGCGAACGAAAATCTCCGATCCGGGCGGCAATAAAATCGTGATAGATAACTGGCGGGCGGATCGGGGGCTCTCCGGCCAAAGATTCCCGCTGGTCAAGGCCTCCGACGCCGGGATCAAATGTCTTTCCATTCACGCGTCGAAAGAAATCAACATCCCCAAAGAGGATATGGAAGTGCTGTATGGCATGTGGGGTGACTATTTATCCGGCGAAGTCAACAGGATGGATATCATAGACAGCATCCCCCGCCCCGCCTATTGCCTTTCGCTGATGAAATATTTGAAAGACAACGTATCATAGCCTTATTCCCATTGCCAGGACAAATAGCGCTTTAGAATTTCCCCGATATTGCGAATATTCCATACGACGGTCCGGTCATGTCGGGATTGTCCATTCCGGAGAATTCGAAGTCGTAGGCCAGCCGATAGCCGAATCCGATTCCTGCACGGATATGTTTGGAAAAATTGATAATGAAATTGGCTCCGGGCTCGGCAATGAAATAGGTATCCCTTTCCGACGTATCGTAAAATCGCTCTTTCTTCAGGGAGATCGAACCTGCGCCCACTATCATATCCAGGGAGAAATGCTCGAGCTTGTCGGAGTTGTGGAGATACTCGAGCAGGACGCGCCATAGTTCATCTTGAGTCGAGCGCCCATGAAGTCTCCGTCGGGCGGCCAGTATATAATCGATCTATCCGAGACCATGGCATAGGCGGCGGCCCCTATGACAAATTTATGGTTGATAATCCATCCGGCGCGTCCCCCGGTGAAAATCTCCAATTGACCGAGCGCCAGGCAGATTTTGGTTTCCGGACCGACATAGAAACCTGATTGCAGCGGGCCGCTGATGAAAGTTTTATGCTGCGCGAACACGGCCTGATTGGATGTAATAAGTGTGGCAATGATAAGCAAACGTACCATAAAACCTCCGGGAAGATCAGCGCTTTTTATTATCATTAAATTATCAATAATAGGCAACTGGCGCAAGTTTTTTCGGCAAAGATTATCGTTCACGTCGAGGAATTAGTCCTTCAAATTACTATCGACCATAGCGTCGCCAGCCCAGACTTGGGATTGATATTATCAGCAAATGGCATTATAATTCAGCCGTGACGTTCACCGACAATAAACGAGGCTGGTTATACCGCCCGCTGTCCATATTCGTGATCCTGCGGGTCGCGTTGCTTTTTATCGAGTACACATTTTCCGGCGGATCGGAGTTCGCCATGGACCCCTGGAATTTCGAGCTTGGACTCAAACCTCTCTCGGTCATGACGTTCGAGACGGATATAAGCGGCTATTCACAGCCCCCTCTCTATCCGTTGGCCATAGCTCCCCTGGCGTATCCGCTGGCGAAAATTTTCAATCAGTTTCTGGCTCCGAGAATATGTTTCACCATATTGGAGCTTATAGCCTTTTTGCTTACGGCCGCCTTTCTGGCGGAATCATCGGAAATCAGCGACCGATACAAATTCTCGATCATGACCATTATGGCCGTTTCCCCTCTGGGCTTCATGGCCGGGACTGTCATGAAACAGGAGGAGGCCATAGTTATGATATTTACCGCGGCGGTCCTGTTAGCCTGGAGAAGAGGATCGATCAAATGGGCCGGGCTGTTGACATTTTTTGGAATGCTCACCGCCAAGATACTGTTCGGAATCACATTTTTGCCGCTTTTGCTTCAAAGTAGAGACCGTCAGAAAGTCTTCTCCTGGGGAATAATACCGTCCATAATATTTTTTTCCGTCTACGGGCTGGCCGGACACCTGAAAACCGGCACCATACCATTTATCGATTTTACCCCGATCGGCATCTGGTTCTGCGTCAGCAGTTATTCGTTGATCAGCAGACTTGCTTACATGACGGGGCCTCTCATGAAATGGTCATCGCTGTCCCTTATCGGTCTTTCCTCCGCGGGATTATTGGCAACAGTTAAAAAAATGAAAAGGCCGGACTTTCCCCTATTGTACCTGCTGTCTTATTGCATTCTTTTTCTTTTGTTTTACCATATCAACACGGAATATCATATATTTTTCCTGCCCCTTCTGGCGTTGATTCCTTTCAAAACGTACGCGTCGAAATTCAGGATTCAGCTGATAATCCTCCATTTCATATTCGCGATCTGCTCCTGGAGTTATGGTATTATCCACGGTATCAATGTCTATTCAAGAGGCGATAGTTTCTCCTCGCCCTCCAAACAACTGGTATTGGATCTCTACAACCGGCTGCTCGGTTTCATCCCGGCCGGCAGCGCGGAGTTATTTATGCTTGTCGCAACCCTGCTGGTTCTGATGCTGATAACGTCCTATACAGTCCGGCTTATATACGCCGACTCCTGACGCGCGATTGCGTCGGTCCCCCCGCCTGCGGCGGGGAGGACCGGCGATGGCAATTCCCGGGGACCCCTGTCCGCTCGCTGAAAACAGACCGAGCATAATTCAGGAAAAACTGTCGTACATAATTTTTGATATGGAGATAACTTAGCAGCGAAGCTACGGGAATTGCCATCGCGCATTCCGACCTGCGGTCGGAATCACGCAATCGCGCGACGAGGCCCGACTGGCCGAAAAAAACCCCGATCGAAATGATCGGGGTTGATTGTCGGGTACCATCATTGGTGCGGCGCATCGGATGTTATCCCGACAATTTATTTAATACCTCGTCGGCGTGGATATCGGTATTGACTTTATTGAAGATATGGCTGATCCTGCCATCCTCGTCGATCAGGAAAGTTTTGCGGGCGATACCCCATTTTTTCTTGCCGTACATATTTTTCTCCACCCAGACGCCGTATTTTTCGACCACCTCTTTGTCGGTGTCGGCCAGAAGGTTGAAGGGCAATTTGTATTTATCGCGGAATTTCGTATGGGAGCTTTCATCGTCGATTGAGACGCCCAGCACCTCGATGCCTTTTTCCCTGAAAGCCTTGAAATTATCTCTGAAGGAGCAGGCTTCTTTGGTGCAGCCGGGGGTATCGTCCTCGGGATAGAAATACAAGACTATTTTCCTGCCTTTATAGTCGGTTAATTTATGCAGGCTGCCGTTTTGATCGGTCAACGTGAAATCGGGGGCTATTTCGCCTATTTCAATCATCTGTTCTCCAGTCCGCGGATGTTGGGTTTTCGTGTGATTAAACTAAAAGATCGGCTGTCGGGTTTCATAAAAAAACGCCGGTGGCTTACGGCCGCCGGGACAAGAAATCGGCGAATTTTTTTGGTTTGATTTTATATAGATCGAAAAACGCGGTATTGTCGGTGAAATTGCCCTCGAGCAGCATGGTGATCTGTTCATTGGTGACCGGGAACCAATCGAATCGTCCGAATATCCCGGCCAGGGTTCTCATCATCCAGACCGGTTGATGGATCTTGCGCGGCCGTATTTTACCGAGAGCATGACCGATCAGGTCTATGATTTGATTGAATGTCAGGATCTCGGGGCCTCCGATTTCGAAAATTTGTTCGGCGCTCCGACTGTCATCGATCGATTCAGCCGATCCTTCGGCGATATCATCGATATGCACCGGCTGCAGCCGGTAGTGGCCGTCGCCGATAACCGGGACCACGGGGAGCCGCCTGATCATATTGGCAAACAGGTCGGTGAAATGATCGCCCGGCCCGAAGATCATCGAGGGCCGCAGGATTGTCCAATTCAGCCCGGAGCCGCGGACGTATTCTTCCGCGATATGTTTCGATTTCTGGTAAGCAGTTTTGCCCCGCGGGCCGACACCGAGAGCCGAGATCTGTATAAATTTTTCTATCTTGTTGTATTTGGCCAAATCGACCAGGTTTCTCGCGATATCGATATGAATTCTGCTGAAAGTCACCCCTTTTTTGGGAAACTCCCTGATTATTCCGATCGCGTTTAATAAAGCATCCGCCTTAATATTAATATGATCGAGGGGGCCGGTGGGGTCGGCGGAAATTATGTCAACCGTGTCGGGCAACCCATCTCCGAGCCTGGAACCGGGTCTGACCAGATAAGCGACCTGGTGGCCTCTTTCGACCAATTTCCGCCCCAGGTTTGAGCCGACAAACCCGGTTGCCCCCGCGACTATTATCCTCAAAATTTCCCTCCTTTGCGCAAAATATAGCCGAATGACAGCCGGCTGCCAATTGAATTATCCGGGATGTTCGAGCAATTGCGTATTACTTAAAATAACCTTATATTGTATGGACAATACCCGACAAATTTCTTATAATTTATGCAAAAATAATAAATTCAAGCAACGTTTCTTTGATAAAAGGAAGGACCTTTTGCCATGGCTGATATTATCGAAAACGTAAAAGGCAAATTAGATGGGCCAGAGCTTGATCCTGAAATGAAAACAGCTGGTGCCCTCTTAAGCGAGCTGGTAGAGGAAGAAGCATATGTGGGCGAAGTATATTCACTTGGATATGATACGGCATTGGTTCAAATTCATGATTTTCATCGACGAAAAGTCGGAGGTATTCCTGCGCTTTCATTTCTTCTTGCAACTCGCGTCATTTCTGGCCCGATTGATATACGAGAGGAAGATGCTTCAATCATATTACTGCGTGTGATGGATAAAGCCGATTTGCCTAACGCTGAAGAAGCATTGAGGGTAAGAGTCGAAAACGCCCAAAGAGTCAGCGGCGAGATCGGGAAAAATTGGGATGATCGGGAAGTAATGGACCCGACTACATACCACCTTCTTAGCTACGCGGGGATAAGATGCCGGGTTATGGGTACTTATTACATTTCGGAATTTCAAGCGGCGGGAAGATCCGAGTATTGTTTGACATTCGGATCGGATCTGAGTAATTACTACCCCAATAGGGGCCTCAAAGTTTTTAAGCCTCGTTCTAAGATCCTTGAAACTATTGCGAATTTCAGACATGTGCTTTCTGGCGATCAGCGTGTTGAACTTGTGCCGGTCGGTGCGGTGCGTTATGCGTCAAGCCACAGACCTTTTCAAAAAATTGATGGTGTATCTGTGAACTTGGTCCCCACCGATCTCCTGGGCCAGAAAACTGCGCTTTTTGGGATGACGCGTACAGGAAAATCAAATACAACAAAGATTATCCTCAGAGCTATTTTTGCACTCAGGTGGCAAGAGACTAAGAGAAAAATAGGCCAGATTGTCTTCGATCCCAATGGCGAATATGCTAATGAAAACGTACAGGACGCTGAGGGAAAAGACCTAAATCCGGAAGCAATTAAGAACGTCTGGAAATGTGGTCCGGCCGAAATACAGGATTCTTTAAAGAATGATGTTGTCACCTACGGAATAATGGCACATCCTTATGATCCAGACCGAGAGCTCATGCTTCTTAACTTCTTCCTTGATGGGAACCTTCAAATTGGCAAAGAAATTATTAATAATGCCCTATCTGGCCAAGGTTCTACTTATATTAATAACTTTCGTGATGTGAATTTTGAAGAGCCCGACCCCACGGATTATTCAGAGTCTACGAGACACAGAAGGAGAATATTATGCTATAGAGCGCTCTTGTCCAAAGCAGGTCTCCGCCCACCTAAGGATCTTCTTCCAGATATATCGGGACTTTTTAATCAGCAACTTAAAGACGCGATGCAGAAAGAATATGAGGAAAAGATCGGAAAGGACTCTGCATCTTACGGAAATTGCGTGGAAATCCTAGGAAAATCTAATCCTACTTGGGGCGAAATCGAACAGGCTTGTAAGATACTTAGAGATTATATTAACGATAGCAATTCAGGTTTTAGAGCATTCGATAAAGATTATGTAGCATCTCATACTTCAGGATCGTGGGCGGATGATGATTTAAAGAAAATACTCGAAATGTTCAATTATCCAAATGGATCTAGACTAATAGGGCGCGTTAAAGACCAGCACACTGATTCTACCACTACCGATTACGCTGACGATATTTATAAGCATCTTCAGGATGGGAAATTGGTCATAATCGACCAATCCAGCGGGAACACCGAAATCAATAAAGCTGCCGCTGATCGAGTAATGAGATACATTTTTGAACAGAACCAACAAGCATTTCGCAAGGCGGAAACTCCACCAGAAATGCTGGTTTATGTCGAAGAAGCTCACAATATTCTTCCCTCTTCAAAGGAACTCGATTTTCAGGATATTTGGGTAAGGACGGCAAAGGAAGGTGCTAAATATCATATTGGTCTAATTTATGCAACACAGGAGGTAAGCTCTATTCAGAAAAATATTTTGAAAAATACGTCAAATTGGTTCATAGGACATCTTAACAATACCGACGAGACAAGGGAGATAAAAAAATTCTATGATTTCGCCGATTTTGAAGCGAGCATCCTTAGAGCTCAGGACAAGGGATTCATAAGGATGAAAACCATGTCTAACCCTTATGTAATTCCCATTCAAGTAAAGAGATTTTCAATTGACACGCTGGGTAAATAGGGTCAGTGCTGTATATGCCTTATGAAGGAGAATATGCCGGGTATAGTCCGCTTCGTAGAATCGCTGAAAGCGACCGCGTAAAACAGCTTCTTGGCCGCTCTAAAACGCTGGATGCGAAAGCGGTCGCAACGTCTATAGTTCCTCTTATGGCCCCTGACTATAATGACGATTTACCTAAATTCATACTTGCGATCGATGGCAGTAAGGCCGAAGTAGATGTGCGGACTGGGTATCCTGGGGCCAAAATCGGCTATTGCACTGTCGCGGCTGTATTGCTCGATTTACATCTAATGGAAATATTGGACCAGCAACGTCCTGCAGATCCAGTGAAATTCCGCGAGACAGAGAGTGCATCGACTATTGATGCCGCTTTACCCGGCAGCAATGTAGTTACTCGACGACAGGTTTCCGCTCGAGCCTCATTTAGGGAAGAGCTATTTGATTTGTTTCAAAACATCATTATAGATGATGAAGATAAGCTCCCTCTAATTAAAACGTATGAGGTCCTTCTGGCAAGAAAGCCCCTGGGCAACCCCATGACCTGTCCATATTCAGAGACAAATGGATGCGATGCTAAAATTATCATCGGAGCAGGTTGTGTCGAATGCCCAAAGTGCAAAAGTCCAATTTATTCCACCGACGCACTAAGAATTCATGAGAGGTTCAATGATCTTGGTTCTAATGGTGAAGCCTTTGGTTTGGTTATGCAGGTGTGGGAAAGGATTCTGCTTATCCATTTACTTCAATGCTTTGAGAAAAAAGGGCTACTGGGACACATGAATAAGCTTGCTTTCTTCCTCGATGGACCCTTGGCGGTTTTTGGCCCCCCTGCATGGCTTAGCGCGGCAATCAGCTCCGAATTAAAGAGGGTTAATGCTATAGTCCGTTCCAGTATGGGAAACGATCTCATTATATTAGGAATAGAGAAAAGCGGCGATTTTGTAGCTCATTTCGATGAAATCGACCAGACCGAATCCGCCGGTGAATCTCGATTCCCCCAAAGATCCTACTTGCTCTTGACTGATTCCTATATAAAAGAAAGGATACAGAAGACAACCAGTCAAAAGCGCTATGGTATAGACACTTACTTTGGAAGAAAGTTCTTTTACAAGACCAAAAATGGAGCTCGCCTAGTCGCCACGTTGCCATTTTTAGATGATAATCAAGATACTCTTGATTCAGAAGATATTTCATTATATCCTCAATTTAGTTTAGAATGCGATCTTCTGGATCGCCTAGCCTGCTCCAGATATCCAAACGCTCTTACCCCCATAGTATCTGCACATGCTCAAGCTGCTATTCCTCTTCAATTGGGAACAAAAGTCCTAAAGCAACTTGCTCAAGCTCTTATGGCGGAATGAAAATTCATGATTGGAAGATTTGACACTCCTGAAGGTAGATGGGCAGGCATTGGACCGTATTACGCCATGTTCCCAATGGTTTTCGCCAATGAAGTAATCTCAAAATATAGTCAAAAAGGTGATATTATTGTCGATCCCTTTGCAGGTAGGGCGACTTCAATTTATAGTGCAGCCTTACTTGAAAGAATCGGGTTAGGAATTGAAATAAATCCCGTCGGATGGGTATATGGTCAGGCTAAACTCCGCCCGGCCCGAAAATCAGATGTAGAATCGGCATTTGAGAGGATCAACAAAAAAGTTTCGAATTACTTGGCTGAGGCGGACAATATGCCAATGTTTTTCAAACGATGCTTCTCTCGTGAGGTAAGGAAATTTCTTCTTGCAGCTCGTGCCGAGTTGAATTGGAAAAGATCAGCTTCAGATCGTACTGCGATGGCTTTATTGTTGGTTTATTTACATGGGAAAAGCGAGGCATCTCTTTCGAACCAATTGCGGCAAACAAAATCTATGTCTCCAAATTATGCAGTACAATGGTGGAAAGATCGGAAAATGAGTCCTCCGGTTATAAATCCGCTTAGGTTCATGAAAAAGAGAGTTGAATGGCGATACGCCAAAGGCCAACCTGAAAAGTTTATTAGCAATGTATTCCTTGGTGACTGCCTAAAGATCCTACCGAGAATGGATAAAATTATAAATCGACTAGGAAAGAAAAAGATTAAACTACTATTTACTTCTCCTCCATATTACGGACTGACAGATTATCACTATGATCAATGGCTTCGTCTTTGGTTACTTGGTTATTCGACTAGCCCTGCAAATAGATTAGGAGTTCATAGAAATAAATTTACTAGTCAACAACATTATCGCACACTTCTCGAAAAGGCTTTCCTCAATGCGTCAAAACTAATGTGTAATGACGCTATTGTTTACGTTCGAACAGATAGCCGAGAGTTTACTTTAAATACCTCTATAGATGTTTTGCAACGCATCTTCCCCGATAAGCAAATTAGAACAATAGCGCGGCCTTTTACTAAACCGACGCAAACCCACCTATTCGGTAACAAGTATAAAGAGGGCGGCGAAATAGATATTATTCTTGAACCAAAATAATCTCTTCCCGTCCCTATAGTTGGAAGTCTACAAAATTCTGAGGGCGTAAAATATTACGGCCCTGCGAATGCCTGTCGGGAGCGCAGGGCCCGGGGTCTTTTCAAGACCCCGGCGACAATGGCTATGCGTCGTAATACAACCGGAATTCCCAGGGGTGCGGGCGGATTTTGACCTGTTCCATCTCGTCGCGCTTGATCTTTGTCCAGGTATCCAGAAGTTGCGCCGAGAAAACCCCGTCCTGCAGCAAAAAATCATGATCGATTTCCAACGCCTCGAAGGCTCTGGCCAACGAATATGGCAACATCGGGTATTTGGCGGCCTCGGAATCTGAAATTCGGGCGATATCCTCCAGGGGCGCCCCGGGATCGATCTTGTTTTCGATACCGTCGAGACCGGCCATCAGCATGGCGGCGAAGGCCAGGTAGATATTGGCGGTGCCGTCGGGGGGACGGAATTCTATGCGCATAACGTCGGGATTCTTGATGTAGCCGGGTATTCGAACCGCGGCCGTGCGATTGCCGACCGAGTAATTGATCCTGACCGGCGCCTCGAAACCGGGGACCAGCCGTTTGAAGGAGTTTGTCGACGGACTGGTAAAGGCCAGTATCGCCGGGGCGTGTTTTAACAGGCCGCCGAGATAATGTCTGGCAATCTGGGATATTTTCAACTCATGTTTTTGGTCGTAGAATATAGAGCGTCCCTCTCTGGCCAGAAATTGATGCACGTGCAAACCCGAGCCCGGCTCCATAAAGAGCGGCTTGGGCATGAAACTGGCCGACTTGCCGAATTGGGCGGCCGCGTTTTTGATTATGTATTTTGTCACCTGCGATTTATCGGCCATCTCCATAAAAGGCCCGAATGCCGTTTCGATTTCCTGCTGGGAAGCTCCCCCGACCTCGTGATGGTGATATTTTATATCGAGGCCGACATCCTTCAGCAAATTGCAGATATGGGCCCGTATTTCGTAAGTCTTATCGTGCGGCGGGGCGGCGTGATACCCTTCTTTATACCTAATCTGATGACCCAGATTCATCTCGGTGTCGGTACCGGAGTTCCACTCGGCCTCCTCGGCGTCAAGAAAATAAAACCCGTGATTGGGGGATTGATCGTAGCGAACCTCGTCGAATAAATAGAACTCGAATTCCGGACCCATGAAAGCTTCCACGCCGGGCAGAAGCTTGTTCAGACGTTTTACCGCCTTCTGGGCCGTATGCCGCGGATCGCGCGGATGCGGTTCGGTGGGGTTGACCTCGCAGACGTTACAGATAAGCGATAATGTCGGCTGTTTCCAAAACGGATCGGTAAAATAATAGGAGGGATCGGGGATAATAATCATATCGCCTGCTTTTACCGAGAGAAATCCCAACGAGGAACCGTCGATCCCGATGCCGTCGATAAAGATTTGTTCTGTGAATTTCTCGGCCGGGATGGTGATATGCCGCCAGCCGCCTTTGATATCGGTGAATTTAAAATCGACAAACGCGAAGCTCTCGTCTCTGACCTTTTTCAGCACCTTCTCTATCATCTTAAACACCATCCTTTTTAAACAACCGCTTCCCATCAAGATATCGGAAATAAGCGGCCGGTCAATACAATATGCCGGCAGTCTAATTTATGGAATATGTATGGTCTACAGAACAATCTTAAGAACGGAAAAATTATATTTCAATTTCGGCTCGAATATCTTATTATTGGAGCATGTTTTTCGGCCGCTTCCCGCTTCGCCTTCTTTTCCCCTCAAGCGACCATAATCTTAATCCCTTGATAAGCAATTGATCGATGAAAACTGCGGGCTGGTTCAGAATCGAGCTACGAAAACATCACGCGGCACAGCCTTTTATTTTTGGACAGCATAATACGGTAATAATGACAGGGATCTGATTTTTTGCGAAAGGAGACCTTATGGCGAGAAAATCGGTATTGACCTTTTTCATTCTCGCGTTCGCTTTCGCCGGCCTGGACGCTCAGGAGGCGTCGATGGGCGCTTTGGGCCCGCCGCCCGCCGCCCCGTCGAATGTGAAAGCGCCGGATAAACCCAATGACACCGGGCACGGGTTGCTGGTCAAGTGGGATCTCTCGCGCGACGACGGAGCCGGGCTGGATAATGTGCTGGCCTACGAGGTTTGGCGTTCCGACGCGGCCGACGGCGAGTATACGAAAAGAGGCGTCGCCGTCAAGGGAACATCCGAGTACGACGATACCGACGATTCCGAACGGGTTAACGACGAACCGAATCCGGATTTCATCGTTACCGGGAAAACCTATTATTACAAAGTTCGGGCCATGGCCGGAGGAACGGCTTATTCGGATTTCTCCGAACCGGGTTCCGGGCAGGCGGTTGAAAACTGGTACCATAAGGGCAAGACCCCGATAATGATAGGGGTAATCATTTTCTGGGCGTTTGTCGTTTATTTCATCTTCAAAGCGCGTCAGGGGCAAGAGTTTTACGTGCGGCCGCTGGCCGGGATTAACGCCGTTGACGACGCCATCGGGCGGGCCACCGAGATGGGCCGTCCCATACTATTCGTTTTAGGCACGGGAACGGCGGGCGATATAGCCACCATCGCTGGATTCACAATCCTCTCCAGAGTAGCCAAGCTTACGGCAGAGTACCAGACCCCAGTATTGGTTCCGGTCAACGATCCTGTCATAATGGCCGTAGCCCAGGAGACGGTGCGCACCGCTTATCTCGAGGCGGGACGTCCCGAACTATACAAGCCGGAAAATATCTCTTATGAGACCGCTATGCAGTTTCCTTATGTGGCCGCTGTTAACGGTATCATGCTTCGAGAGAAGACGGCGACTAATTTTTACATGGGAATATTCCACGCCGAATCGCTCATATTGGCCGAAACGGGCAATATCGCGGGATCGATTCAGATATCGGGCACCGATCAGATTTCCCAGCTCCCCTTCTTTATCGCGGCCACCGATTATACGCTGATCGGCGAGGAGCTTTACGCGGCCAGCGCCTATCTCTCGAAAGAACCGGTGCAGGTCGGTACACTCAAGGCGCAGGATTGGGCTAAAGCGGTATTGATGGCCGTGCTTCTGGCGGGGGCGGTGTTGATTTCCCTGGCTATTCCGTTCTTAAAAAATCTGGTAGACGTAAACCTGTAAAGGCGAAGATAGATTATGAAAAAACAAATTCCGATATATTTTGTCCTGGTCTCCGGAATCGTGATGATAATTCAGTACTTCATACCCTCGGAGGAATCGGAGTGGCTGTTCACCTACGCCAATGACTGGGTTATCGTCATAGGGATCTTCGCCCTGGCTCTGGGTATATGGTCCCTTTTACGATCGGAGTTCAAGAAGCTGAAAAATCCCAAGGAAGCGTTTTACGCGGGCACCGTTTTATTCGGCTATTTTATCATGGTTTTTACGGCGCTGACCAGGGAAGGGCGTGAAGCGGGAACGCTTCATATGAACCTTTTCAATAATATCCTGATTCCCATCCAGGCGACGATCTTCGCCCTGTTGGCTTTTTATATAGCCAGCGCCGCCTACAGGGCGTTCCGCGCCAGAACCGTTCTGGCGACAATACTTCTTTTGGCGGCTTTTATAGTCATGCTGCGGCTCATACCACTCGGACCCCTCTCCGCTATCAATCAGACGGCGGTCGGCTGGATACTGGCGGTGCCGAATATGGCGGCCAAACGAGCCATAACCATGGGGGTCGGACTTGGCGCTATCGCCACCTGCATAAAAATAATACTCGGCATCGAACGAACGTATTTAGGGCACGATTAAGGAGGACGCGTGACTATTTGGGATAGAATAATGAATTTGGACCGGCGATGGATTTATCTATGCATTGCCGTCGTTGTCATAATTCCCGCTGTCGTTTCCTTCAAGGTGCCTGTGGCAACTACACCCGAGGTGAAAAAAGTATTCGATTTTGTCGATAAAATGCAGCCGGGAGAATGCTTTTACCTGGGTATAGATTACGATCCATCCGCCCTGGCGGAGCTCGATCCCATGACCTACGCCATATTGAATCAGGCGTTTTCCAAGGATTTGAAGGTTATCATCGGGTGTCTCTCGCAGTTCGGAGTCGGTATGGCCGAAACGCGGCTGGCGGAGATGAGCGCAAAGTACGGCAAGAAATCGGGCGAGGATTACTGTTTCCTGGGATACCGGCCGTATCCTGCTATCTGCATCCTCACCATGGGTGTCGATTTCAGGGTCACTTTTCCGCTGGATTATTATGGAGTACCCCTCGATTCTCTGCCTGTTATGAACGGCATCAAGAACCTCATGGACGTCAAGGGCGTAGTCGATATCACCGCCGGCAATGTGGCCGATTTCTGGATCACCTATGGTAACGGCCGTTTCGGGTTCCCCGTGGCCCTTGGCGTAACCGGAGTCATGAGCGCCGACTATTATCAATATCTGCAATCGGGCCAGATTTTCGGGCTGATATCCGGAATCAAAGGCGCCGCCGAATACGAGGAGCTTTCGGGTTTCGAGACCACCGGAATGGAATCGATACCCTACCAGACTCTGTCTCACGCCGTCATTTTGCTCTTTATCATAATCTCAAACGTCGGCTACTTTGCCACTCGCGGCCGGAAAGGAAAATAGGAGGCAGCCATGACAACAGCAGAATTATTATGGAACACCCTGGCGGCGATACTGACCCTCTGTGTCTTCTCCTTTCTGATTAAGGATAACCCCTTCTACAAATTCGCCGAGAGACTGGTGGCCGGAGTGGCCGCCGGATTCTGGACAATGCTCCTTTACCACACGAATTTTCATGATAAGGTAGTGCTCACCATGCAAAACGGCCAGTGGGCTTATATAATTCCCATACTTCTGGGGATCGGCATGTGGACCAGGTTCTCGAAAAATTACGCCTGGATGTCGCGTTTTTCCATCGCGTTTTATATGGGAATATCCACCGGCGTCTCCATACCGGTTTTCATGTACACCAACATTTTCAAGCAGGTTTCGGCCACCATGATACCTTTCGATGGCACCGTAAATGTCCTGGTAATCATCGGCGTATTGTGTTCGCTGTTTTATTTTTTCTTCTCCAAGGCGCACACCGGTACGTTCGGGCTGGTTTCCAGGATCGGCATTTACACGCTCATGATCGGATTCGGAGCCGGTTTCGGCATGACAGTCATGGGGCGCGTGGCGCTTTTGGTGCAGAGAGTGATTTTCATGAAAGATTACTTTATCGGCCTTTTCGGCGGCTAAGCTAATGTCGTGTAGGGGTTAGGCATGCCTAACCCCTATTTATCAGACAAAGACATTCAGGCATTTTCAGATCCCGAAAATTAGATCTTCCATCCGGAAAAAAATATTATTTGGAACGGAGATGCCGAATATCTATATATACATGATTAGGATGATTTCGAAACAATCAAATAAACGGTATCTGCTTGTTCCCCTGACTCTAATTTTCTTTTCCAGCTGTGTTTACTACAACACCTTCTTTCTGGCCAGGAAGAAATTCAACGAAGCCGAGGAAAGCCAGCGGAAAAACCAGGAACAGCGGCAGGAGCAGGAACCCGGCCAGGATAGAGGACGGGCCGGAGGAACTCCCGCAGGCGGAAACGCGGGCGAGAATATTCCTCGCGGGGGAAATCCGACCGGCGGCAGGAACGTTCAGGGCGGCCAGATTATTTCCAGGGTCAATCCGCAGGAAAAGGTTTTGTACGACGACGCCATCAAGAAGGCCAGCAAAGTCCTGGCCGAGCACCCCGATTCGAGGTGGGCTGACGACGCTCTCTGGCTGATCGGTAAATCATATTTCAATCTGGCAGACTATACGGCCGCCGATAGAAAATTCAAAGAGCTTGTCACCAACCATCCGCAATCAAAATTCGCCGACGCCTCTTACTATTTTATGGGATTGTGCCAGGACGCGCTGGAAAACGAGGAACTGGCTCTAGAGGCTTTCGACCGGGCGGAGATGGAATATCCGAAAAGCGCATATATAGATGAGATCCTTTTTGCCAGGGGAAGGATCACCAAGAATAAAAAGGAAAATTCCGAGGCTATCGGCCTTTTTCGATCATATTTTGAAAAATATCCCGACGGGGATTCGGCCGCCCTGGCCAGATATCTCACCGGGCAATGCTACGAGGAACTGGGAGATTATTACGGCGCTTTTGCGGCCTATTCCGATGTCAAGAAACATGGCCCGTCGCGTCAACTTGAATTCGACGCCGCCCTGGCCGCCGGTTCGGTAGTGCTCGAGACCGATTCGGTGGCGCTGGGAATGAGGATGCTGACCGATTTATCGAAAGATGAGAGATATTTCTCCTCGATGGCCCGGATACGATTGAAAATCGCCGACGGGTATCGCCTGCAAAACGAGATCGAAAAATCGATAGAGGAATACGAAGCGGTCTGCGAGCAGAATCCCAAGAGCCTGGAGTCGGCGGAGGCATACTACAGGCTCGGATTGATTTATCAAAAAAGCATTTTCGATATAGAGAAAGCCAAAGACGCGTTTGCCATGGCGCAAAGCGAGAATCCCTCGTCCGAATTTCGCAACCTGGCCCTGGCCAGATCGGCCCAGATATCCAAATTCGAAACCTATCAGGCTCAACTGCAGAAAGCCGATTCGTTGCGGGCCGTAGAGGAGAACAGGGAAATCCAGGGCCCGGTATCGTCAGCGCCG
>Ga0214473_10003747_pt1 | contig 18346 bp, 15 predicted proteins | sample RVTome_7_FD_203509 | JGI IMG/M metagenome (GOLD analysis project Ga0214473, IMG submission 203509) | Soil microbial communities from uranium-contaminated site in the Upper Colorado River Basin, Wyoming, United States - RVT98D197 | ecosystem: Environmental > Terrestrial > Soil > Contaminated >... | reverse complement strand
GAGCGGGGACGTGCCGTGACGTCCGCCGCACCGAACGTTCGGGAACGATTCTCACGAACCATCCTTCACACCACTATGCTAGGTCCTGCCACGGGTCGAAGCAACCGTCGGGAGTGTCGGGAAAACCCTGAAAATCCTGTCGGGATGCCCGCATCGGTGCGTGGTCGATTCAGCATGCGACCATGCACTTTTTTGCGTTTTGGTGCGGATGATAATCAGAATCATTTTGGTGCAAAGTCGGCGGCGTCGCGGGCGCTTGGTTGAGCGTCCGGCCGCCATCTCTCGGGGGGCTTGTTCGCCGCGCAGGAATCCGGCATCTTCCTTGGCAGTGGGGAGTAGCCTGCCGGGAGGAGGGAAGTCGTTGGCAAGACTTTCTCCGCCCGGGCCGCCGTGGCCCGGACAGCCGGCTCGCCGGGTCGTCAATACGGGGCTGCGCCCCCGGCCCGATGAAGGCAAATGGCGAGACCACCGCGACGCACACGTCGTGGTGGTCTTTTTCTTGGCGTGGGAGCGGGATGGACTCGACGACGCTGATTCTCTTCGTACTGGGTGCCGGGCTGCTGATCGCCGGTGCCGAACTGCTGGTGCGCGGCGCCGCCCGGTTGGCGGCCGCCGTGGGTGTGACGCCGCTCGTCATCGGCCTCACCGTGGTGGCGTTCGGCACCAGCGCCCCGGAGCTGGCCGTCACAACGCAGGCGGCGCTCGCGGGCAAGTCGGACATTGCGCTGGGCAACGTGGTGGGCAGCAACATCGCCAACATCCTGCTGATCCTCGGGATCTCGGCCGCAGTGGTCCCGCTCATCGTGTCCCATCAGCTCGTGCGCCTGGACGTGCCCCTCATGATCGGCGTGTCCGTCCTGGTCTTCCTTATGGCGCTGAATGGCACCATAGGAGTCTGGGACGGAGGTGTGCTGCTCACGGGCGTGGTGGCCTACACCTTCCTCCTGGTGCGCCACAGCCGGCGCCAGACCCGTGCGGAGCGGATTCGGGAGGCGCTGGAGAAAGCCAGACTCGAGGAACTCACCGGTGAGGTGGTGCCGAACACCTTCTCGGCCGCCCGCTCGGTCGGGTTGGTCATGGCCGGGCTGGTGATCCTCATACTGGGTGGTCGGTGGATGGTCTCGGGGGCGGTGGAGATCGCCCGCGTCTTCGGCGTCAGTGAACTGGTCATCGGCCTCACGGTGGTGGCGGCGGGCACCTCCCTGCCGGAGGTGGCCACCTCCGTCATGGCCAGCATTCGCGGGCATCGTGACATGGCGGTGGGCAATCTGGTGGGCAGCAACCTCTACAACCTGCTCCTCATCCTGGGGATCGCGGCCGTGGTGACGCCCGGTGGCGTGCAGGTGCCGCCGGCCGCCCTCCACTTCGACCTGCCGGTGATGATCGCGGTGGCCGTGGCGTGCCTGCCGATCTTCTTTGCCACGCACCGGATCTCCCGCTGGGAAGGCTTGCTGTTCGTGGGCTACTACGTGGCCTATACCGCATACCTGATTCTACAGGCGTCCCGACACGACTCCCTCGGCGCCTTCAGCGGAGTGATGGGCTTCTTCGTCATCCCGCTCACCGTGGTGGCCATGGCCGCGGTGGTTGTGCGCGGGCTGCACGAGCAGCGGCGCGCCCGCGAGAGCGGCGCGCCGCCCTGGTCGCACTGAGAACGGCCCGCGTCCCCCGGGAGAGGGGGGCACGGGCCGTAATCCGCCGCGCGCCATGCGCGCAACTTGCTGCCCTCGAGCCGCTACTCCCCCGCGTCCGCCCGGATCTGGATGCGGCGCGGCTTCTGCTCCTCCGGCTTGGGGATCGTGACGAAGAGCACGCCGCGGTCTAAGCGTCGACTGTGGTCCGCGGAGGGCACGGACCTTCCGCGCCCAGCCGCCGCATCGAGGGGCAACCCGTATGCCCATCGCATCCTTCCAGAATGGCAGACGGAGCGTGCCGAAATGGCGGTCGGCGATTGCGCTGGCGCCGTTCTGGCAGCAGGATCCGCGGAGTGCCACGATTACGATGGAGAGCTAAGAAATGATGCAGAAAATTCGGACAGGATGGACAGGGCCGCTCTGCCTGGCCGCACTCGTGGTGGGCTGTGGTGAGCGCCCGGAACAGATGGGAGAAGCGGGTTCCGACCCCGGCGTGAAACAGGCCGGCACCCCCGGGATGGTGGTGGACATCACCCCGGAGGACAGCGTCATCTTCCGGGAGACCATGGCCTGGGCGGCCGAAGCCGGGCTGGACACGGTGCCGCTGGGAAGCGCGGTGGTGGCGTTCGGACGCCGGTTCGTGGGCGCGCCCTACATTCCGGGCTCCCTGGAGCCGCCGGGTCCGGAGCGCCTCGTGGTGAATCTGCGGTCCTTCGACTGCGTCACCTTCCTGGAGAGCGCGCTGGCGCTGGCCCGGATCTATCGGTCCGGCGAGCGCACGCTGGACGCGTACACGCGGGAACTGGCACGCATCCGCTACCGCACGGGCGTGCCCGCTGGTTATCCGAGCCGGCTCCACTACTTCAGTGACTGGATCGCGAGCAACGCGGAGCGCGGCCTGGTGACGAACCTGACCCGCGAACTGGGCGGAGTGCAGGATGAGGAGCCCATCAACTTCATGACCCTTCATCCTGAGGCCTATCGTCAGCTCGAGGACGAGGAGGTGTTGGAGGAGATCCGGGACATGGAGGCCACGTTGAACACGCGTCCGCGCTGGGTGATTCCCCAGGAGCGCGTCGCGCAACACGCGGGCGGCATCCAGGATGGGGACATCATCGCGGCGTCGAGCACACTGCCAGGGCTGGACATTGCCCACACCGGGATCGCCATCTGGCAGGAGGGACGGCTGCACCTCATGCACGCGCCACTGGTGGGAGATTCCGTCGAGATCAGCCCGCTACCGCTGGCCGAGCGCATCCTGGACATCCAGGCGCAGGACGGCATCATGGTGGCCCGGCCGCGCTGATGCCGCGTCAGGGGCGTTCGGAGGGGACGTCCAGCGCGGCGGAGCGGCCGCATCCGCCGCACACAACCAGGATCCGATGGCGCACGTAGGGCACGCCAGGATCCGGCTGTACCGGGCGGGGGGTGAGCGCGGTCGCGCAGGCGGGGCACACCAACGGGGCCGCGCGGCGGGCCGCCTCCTGGAGCGCGCTGCGCTGCGCCCGATCGTAGCCGGGCCGCGGTGCGGCGCTCAGTCCCGGATCTCCCGGTCCCGGCTGTGCTTGGCCTCGTAGAGGTCCACGTCGGCGGCGTGGATCAACTCGTCCGCCGTGGTGAACTCCGGCGTGTACACCGCGGTGCCCACGCTGAAGGTGACGCCGTTGGCGCCGAGGAAAGGATCCTCGTCAACTCGCTGGGCGATGCGCCCCGCGCTGATGAACGCGCCGTCCCGATCCGTGTCGGCCAGGATGCTCAGAAATTCGTCGCCGCCCCAGCGGCCCACCAGGTTCATGGTACGGGTCTGCTGCTGGAGGATGTCGGCAAAGCGCCTCAACACCTCGTCCCCCGCCCGGTGGCCCATGGTGTCATTGTAGCGCTTGAAGTCGTCCAGATCGAACAACAGCACGGTCAGCCGACGCCCCCGCTGGGCGGCCGCGAACTCCTTGTCCAGGAAGAGCTCCACATGGCGGCGGTTGGCAAGTCCCGTGAGCGGGTCCGTGAGCGAGAGCGCCGTCAGCCGCTCGTGCAGCCGGGCGTTGTTGACGGCTATGGCGGCCTGGTCGGCCAGCTGTTGCAGCAGGCGCACCTCGTGCGGTGTGAAAGCGCGCTTCTCGCGCTGCCCTATGGTCAGCGCACCGAGCACCCGATCCTCGGCCACGAGCGGCACCGCCAGGATGGACTCCGCCTCGATCTGTTCGCGCAGTTCGTCCGTCAGAAAATCGTCGTCCGAACGCTCGAAGAAGACGGGCTCGCGGCGCATTCCCATCACCTCCACGAGGGCGGTTGGAAGCCGGACCGGCTTGCCGCCCACGGTATTGGTGCTGCCACTGCTGAAGGCCGCGCGGGCGTGCTTGGCGCCCCGGGCCAGCCAGACCGTGGCCCCGTCGGCGCCCAGCAACTCCCGCGCGGCGCTGGTAACGCGCTCCAGGACCTGCTCCAGCTCCAGCGACGAGGTGATGGCGCGGCCGATCTCCTCCAGCCGCTCTGCCTGCGCCCGTTGCCGGTCCAGTTCCTCCACGAAGCGGGCGTTGTCCAGCGCCACGGCCGCCAGGTCGGCCAGCGAGGCCAGCAGCTCCAGGCTCCAGTCGTCGAACGACCCCTCGTGCGGAGAGAGCATGCATAGGCCACCGAGCACCTGGCCCTCGCGGACGAGCGCCGCACTCATGCACATGCGGCCGTCGGGCGCGAAGCCAACCGCCGTGAGGGCGGGGTCGTATTCATCAAGCGGATGGATGACCGCTCGACCGCGCTGCATGGCCAGGCTGTCGCTGGTCGGGTAGGTTACACTGGCATCATGGCGGCGGCCGTCCGCAACGCAGTACACCACCCGCGCCCGGTCACTGCAGCCATCGACCACCGAGAGGCAGAACGCCGATCCCGGCAGGAGCGTGGCGGCCTGTTCGTGGATGAGCGCGTACAGGTTCTGCGGATGGCGCGTGGCGGCCAGCTCACGCCCGATGCGTAGCAGTCTGGCGTAGCCTTCGAGTCGCGCGGTCTCGGACGTGATCGGCCTCAAATCGTGCCCTGGACGAAGAAACGGCTGATCCCAAGAGATCCAGCCGAACATCTGTCACTCCAATCTGTCCCCGGTCCTTGCACAAAGCCAGTTTCAATTTCGTAATGCTGGTCCCCCGGCCGTGAGACGGTCCCGCTCCTGGGTCCTGTTCGGGGCCGTGCTGGTGGACATGCTGGGCTTCGGCATCGTCATTCCGGTCCTGCCGTTCTACGCCCTCGAGCTGGACGCGTCCCCGCTCCAGGTGACCCTCCTCATCGCTTCCTATTCGGCCATGCAGCTCGTGGCCACGCCCATCTGGGGCCGGGTCTCGGACCACCATGGCCGTCGCCCGCTGCTGGTGGCGGGGCTCTTCGTCAGCTCGGTCTCCTATCTCATCTTCGGTCTGGCGACGACGCTCACCACCCTTCTTCTCTCCCGTATCGCGGCCGGCGCGGCCGGCGGTACGGTGTCGGTGGCGCAGGCCTACATGGCCGATTCCACCAGCGACGAGGACCGCGCGCACGGCATGGGGCTGATCGGCGCCGCGTCCGGCATGGGCTTCATGATGGGGCCGGCCATCGGCGGCTTCTTCAGCAGCTTCGGCTACGCGGCGCCCGGCTTCGTGGCGGCCGGCCTGTGCGCGCTGAACGGGGTGGCGGCGTTCTTCCTCCTTCCCGAGTCCCGCCCCCGGGAGATGCGGGAGATGACGGGGCTCGGGGAGGCGGCCACGCTGCGTGGCTGGCTGGCGGCCATGACCGCCAGGCCCATGGGGCGCCTGCTCGGCGTCTACTTCCTGGCCATCAGCGCCTTCGCCGCCATGACCGCGCTCCTGGCCCTCTACATGGAGGCGCGCTTTGCCGTGGACGCCCGCACCATGGGCATCATCTTCACCATCGCGGGCGGGGCCACCGTGGTGGTGCGCGGCTGGCTGCTCGGCCGGCTGGTGCGCCGCTATGGCGAGCCGGCGGTGGTCCGGCTGGGGGTGGTGGCGCTCTTCCTCTCGCTCGCGGTGGTACCACTCATCCCCGGTACATGGTGGATGGCCCTGGTGGTGCCCGTGTGGGCCTTCGGGGCTGGTACGCTCTTCCCGGCGCTGGCGGCGCTGGTCTCACGCGTCTCCCACGCCGGTTCGCAGGGCTCCGTGCTGGGCGGCCAGCAGGTGGTGGGCGGCCTGGGCCGCGTGGCGGGGCCGATCTGGGGCGGCTGGTTGTTTCAGACCCTGAGCACGGGCGCCCCCTTCCAGGTGGGCGCGCTGCTGGTGGCGGGCGCCGGCGTGCTGGCGCTCGGCCTGCCCGCCGCGGTGAGCCGGCCCGCGGCCAAGCCCGCCGACCGGGGCGAACTCGCCGGCGAGGCGCGGGTGGCCGAGTAGCGGCCCATGGCCGCGCACGCGGCCGTACGCCGCAACCGCGCACCGCGCCCATGCACCGCGCCCGTGCACCGTGCCCGTGCACCGCGCACCGCGGCCGCGCACGGGGTTGCGCCCCCCCGCTCGCGCGCGCTATCCTGCCGCCGTCTCGATCCGGCACTTTCCCAAGGATGCACGCATGTTCGTAGCTGGCTTCGCCGTCTGGCTCGTGGTGGCCATCGTAGCCGCATTCGCGGTGCGCACCTTCTACAAGGCCGATGGCGTGACCACGGTGCTGACGTTCGTCTTCGCCATCTTCGGCGCCATCATCGGCGGCATGCTGGGCACCTCGCCCTACGTGCACCACGACCCCACGCCGCTGCGCGTGGGCGCCCTCATCGGGGCCGCCGTGGGCAGCGCGTTCTTCTCCTTCCTGTACCACTTCATAGCCCGCAAGGCCGTCTAGCCAAGGGCCCCGGACCGGAGGTTGCGAACGGCGTCCCCGGGGACGCCGTTCTTCGTTCGAACCCAGGGAGGCTCATGCGCGCCGTGTTGATCCGTGAACCCGGAGATCCCGACGTCCTGACCCTCGGGCAGGCGCCCGCGCCCGAGCCCGGCCCAGGTCAGGTGCTGGTCCGGGTGCGCGCCGCCGGCATCAACCGGGGTGACATCATGCAGCGGCGCGGCAAGTACCCCGCGCCGGAGGGCTGGCCGCAGGACATACCGGGCCTGGAGTACGCCGGTGAGGTGAGCGCCCTCGGCGCGGGGGCCCGGCGCTGGCGGGCAGGTGACCGGGTCATGGGACTCGTGGGCGGCGGTGGCTACGCCGAGTACGTGGCGGTCCACGAGGATGAGGCCGTGGCCGTCCCCGCGGGGCTTTCGTGGGAGGAGGCCGCCGCCATCCCCGAAGCCTTCATCACCGCGCACGACGCCCTCTTCACCCGCCTGGCGCTCCAGCCCGAGGAGCGGCTGCTGGTGCATGCCGTGGGCAGCGGCGTGGGCACGGCAGCCCTGCAGCTGGCGCGCGATGCGGGCGCGCACGTCATGGGCACGTCCCGCAGCGCCTGGAAGCTGGAGCGGGCGGCCGAACTGGCGCCACTCGAGGGCGTGGACACCAGCACGGAGGACTTCGTGGCGCGGGCGCTGGCCTGGACCGGGGAGCGCGGCGTGGACGCCGTGCTTGAGCTGGTGGGCGGGGACTACGTGCCGCGGAACGTGAAGGCGCTGGCCGTGCTCGGGCGTCTGGCGCTGGTGGGACTGGTGGCCGGCGCGCGCGCGGAGTTGGATCTGCGGGCCTTCATGAGTCGACGCCTCACGCTGGTGGGCACGGTGCTCCGCAGCCGGCCGCTCGAGCAGAAGATCGCGGCGGCCCGGGCGTTCGCGGAGCATGTGGAGGGCCGCTTCGAGGACGGGCGGCTGCGCCCCGTGGTGGACCGGGTGTTCGCCATGGAGGAGGCGCCGGCGGCGCACCGCCACGTGGAGGAGGGTCAGAACTTCGGGAAGGTGGTGCTGCGCTGGGCGTGAGCGTGGGCCGCGGAAGGTGCGCGGGGACGTCGCCTGGAATCAGCGTCCGTGGACCGGCCGGCCGTTGTGCTCGGCCCAGCCCAGGATGCCGCGCAGGCCGCCCTTGAAGGAGTACGCCTCGTAGCCGGCGCGCTGCATCTTCTCCGCCAGGTACGCGGTCTGGATGCCGTGCGCGCAGTAGAGCACGTAGGTGGGGTCGCGGTCCAGCCGCTTGTAGCCCCGGAGCAGGTCCCACTCCTCGCGGTTCTCGGCGCCGGCCAGGTGGAGCGCGCGGTACTGGGCGGCGGGGCGGCAGTCGATCACCACCGCGTCCTCGGGTACATCCTCGATGAAGAGATAGGGGCCTACCAGGTCGCTAGGGGTGAGCGCCCGCAGGTCCAGCACGCGGCGCTCCGCCACGGCCGTCTCCAGGAGGGCGGGATCCAGCCGTGCCTCCTCGCGCGCGACTGCCTCCTCTTTGGCGGCCGTCACCGGCTTGCCCGGCGCGATGGCGCAGTACTCCTTGACCTGCTCCGAGAGTGCGGCCGTGCCGATGTCCCGGGCGCGCTCGATGATCTCCGACTTGTCGAAGCCCAGCAGCGGCCGGAAGAGCGGCAGCTCCGCGGCCGGCTCCAGGGCGCGCAGGTTGGTGAGCGTCTGCGAGGAGACCTGGCCCACGGCCTCGCCGGTGATGATGGCCTCCGCACCCAGCTCGGCGCCGATGCGGCTGCCCACCCGGTACATGATGCGCTTCAGCACGAGCTGCCAGTAACTCTCACGCGTCTTCTCGCGCAGGTCGCGGAGCGGCTCGCCGAAGTCCACCACGTGCAGGCGCGGGCGCGAGCCGAAGCTCCACTCGTCGGCCAGCACCTTGGCCACCTGCACCACGGCGCGCTCGTAGGCGTCTCCACCCAGGTTGCAGAAGACGTAGTCCAGTTCGATGCCGCGCTTCAGCATGAGCCAGGCGGAGACGGCCGAATCCCAGCCGCCGGAGATGAGCGCCACGGCGCGGCCCTCCACGCCCAGGGGCAGGCCGCCAGTGGCGTTGGTGCGGCCTTCGAAGAGGTAGGCTTCCTGGTTGCGCACCTCCACGCGGATGGTCACCTCGGGGTCACTGAGGTCCACGCGCGCAGCGAACGGATCCAGCGCGGCGCCCACGCGGATCTCCACGTCCTTTGAGGAGAACGGATGCTGGCCGGTACGGCGCGCGCGGACGGCAAAGCGGCGGTCGCGGACGCGCTCCGGATAGAGCTCGAGCGCCGCTGCCTCGATGGCGTCCAGGTCGGCGGGCACCGTGCGGTCGATCACCGAGAGGGAGCTGATGCCGAACACGCGAGCCAGGGCGGGCAGCGCGGCGGGGGAAGACGTGCGCACGAACACCCGGCCCCACTCGGAGGTGATCTCCCCCGCCGCTTCCACCGAATCCAGCGCGTCGCGCATGTTGCGCAGCAGCCGCCGCATGAAGGCGTTGCGGGTGCGCCGCGACTTGATGGTGACCTCGGCGCTGAGGCGGACCAGGATGAGATGCTCGGCGGCGGACACGGGAGCCATTCTTCAGGGACACAGGATGCCAGGGCTCGAAGGTACGAGCGGGGTTGGCGGGGGGGAAGGCGGCGCACGCATGACTTCGGGGCGGCGCCAGCCTCCGGACGCAGCGGACTGGCGTCCGGGGCCTGCCTGCCGGGGCGCTCGGAGTTTCGCGGAGCGGCCCCAGCGACGGCGCCAAAATATTCTATAGAATATTTTGGCTCAACCACGCGCCGCGCCACTCGAATTTCCCGAGTGTGTCGGCACCGTAGCCCGCGCGGCTGGGCGGCGTACGCGGCCGGCGGCACGCCCTCGGCCGGCGCCGCATGCGGGACCCTCCCCCTCGAACGCTCAGCCCCCGCCAGTCTTCGCCGGCGCAGCGCCGGTAAAGCGCCGCACGGCCCGCGCCAGCGTCCAGCCCGCCGCCGCCATGAGCAGGCCGAGCATCAGCACGGCCAGCCAGCGGCGGTGGACCCACCAGAGTCGGGTCACGCTGAGTGGCGTGGTGGCCAGGAACCAGCTCAGCGCCCCCAGCGCGGCCGCCCAGAGGCGTAGCAGAAAGCCGCGCTCCCACCACGGCCACAGGAGCATGAGCACCGCGCCGGCCTCCAGAGCGCTGCGCAGCACCGTCCAGCCCAGCGTGGCCAACGTGGGAATCTCCGCCATGTGGGACTCCGCCAGCCGCTCGGCCGACGGCAGCGTGGCGAAGGCGGACCAGAGCAGGGGGAGCAGGACGAGCCAGCTCGCGGCCAGAAGGGCCCAGAGCAGGAGGCGGGGCCGGGGCGGGGCAAGGGTTTTCACGCGGGCTAGAGTGGGCAGCGTGGTGAGGTAGGGCAAGCGGGGGTGCGGTCGCATGGGCATGTTATGCTGCGCTGCCGTAACAAAACGTTACGCCCGCATGCAACCTGTACTTGACGGACACCACCGAACCCGCCGGTATTACTGGCCTCCGGCGTACCTAAGCGGTGTGGCACGACCCTGGCCCCGAAGAAGCCCATGCTCCGTTTGTTGCTCGTCGATGACGACGCCGCGGTTCGCCGCTCGCTGGCGGAGATGCTGCGCGAGTGGGGCATGGACGTCCACACGGCGGACAGCGCCGAGGAGGCGCTCGGCTGCATCGCTGATCTGGCTCCTGACGTTGCGCTCACCGACGTGCGCATGCCGGGCATGGACGGCATCACCCTGCTGCGGACGCTGAAGGAACGTTGCCCGGACGTGGACGTCATCATCATGACGGCGTTCGACGACATGCCTACCGTGGTCAGCGCCATGCGGGAGGGCGCCTTCGAGTTCATGGTGAAGCCGCTGCGCGCTGCCGATGTACGGGCGGTGCTTGCGCGCGCGGGGGATGACCGGCGTGCCCGCGAAGCCGCCCGGCTGACGCACGAGGCCGAGGTGGAGGCGCATCGGCTGGACGCGCTGGTGGGGCGAGATCCGGCTATGATCGCCGTCTACAAGCGCGTCGGCCAGCTAGCCGCGAGTCGCGTGAACGCGCTCGTCCGTGGGGAGACGGGCACGGGGAAGGGAGTGGTGGCGCGCACCGTCCACTACAACTCGGCCGCTGCCGCGGAGCCGTTCATAGCCGTGAACTGCACCGCCCTCCCGGAGCCGCTTCTGGAGTCGGAGCTGTTCGGGCACGTGCGCGGCGCCTTCACCGGAGCGGTGGCCAGCCGGAAGGGCCGCTTCGCGCTGGCGGGTGAGGGGACGATCTTCCTGGACGAAGTGGGGGACACCTCGCCGGAGTTCCAGGCCAAGCTCCTCAAGGTGATCGAGGAAGGCGAGTACTATCCCGTCGGCGCGGAGCGTCCGGAGCGAAGCGCCGCGCGGGTGATCGCGGCCACGCATCGGAACCTGGAGCAGCAGGTGGCCCAGGGCGCCTTCCGTCAGGACCTGTACTACCGCCTGCGGGTGGTGGAGATCACACTTCCTCCACTGCGTAAGCGACCCGGTGACATCCCCCTCCTGGCGCAGCACCTCGTCTCCACCGCCAGCGTCGAACTCCATTGCCCCGCGCCACGTCTCGGTGAGGAGGCCGTGGCCGCCCTCCTCCAGCACGACTGGCCGGGAAATGTGCGCGAGTTGCAGAACTGCCTGACCCGCGCCCTGGTCCTGGCCACTGGGGGCGTGATCAGGGCCGAGCATCTGGGCCTGCTCGCGCGGGAGGCGCACGCCGAGGGGCCCTTCCCCACACTCGAAGCCGTGGAAGCGGAGCACGTGGCGCGCGCACTCGCCCTCACCGGCGGCAACCGCACGAGGGCCTCCGAGATTCTCGGAATCTCCAAGCCGCGGCTGTACCGCATGATCGAGCGCTTCGGGATCAGCCCTCCATGACCACCTCACGGTGGCTACCCGGGTTGCGGGGGCGCTTCCTGCTCGTGGTGCTGCTGGCCGTGGTGCTGCCCCTGGCCATCACCACCGCACTGCTGGGGCGCTCGCTCCAGCGCGCCTCGGTGGCGGCCGTGGAGCAGCGGCTGGACCGGCAGCTCGTGGCCACGGCCAATGAGGTGGGACAGGGCTGGGTGGTGGTGAGGAGCGGGCTGCTGGATCTGGCGGAGGACTCCCTCACTCGAGCGGCCGTGGCAGGTGACACCGCGGCCGCCGAACGGTGGCGCAGGACCCGGGGAACGGTGCCTCCTCCCGCTACGCGCGTGACCCTCGTGGGCACCACCGGCCACACCGTGGCCGCGCTGCGCGCGCCCGGGCCCGCCGCGGCCGGCTCCCTTCTGGAGACCAGCTTCCCGGTGCACGACGCCAACGGCCGCCGCGTGGGTACCATGCGGGCCGCCTTCCCCCGGGGCGCCCTCATCCCGGACCACTTCGGTTTCGGCGGTGCGGCGGTCCCTGCGGTGCTGGCGCCGGATGACGGCGCGCTGAGGGGGGCGCCCGAAGGCGTGCGCTTCGACGTGCCGGCGTTCCGCTGGCAGGGGGAATCCTGGATCACCCGCCGCTATCAGCTGCACGAGCCACCGCTCATCCTGGCCCTGGCCGCCCCCGTAGCACCCCCGGAGTCCTTCGTTGCGGCGGCGCAGCGCGGCCTCCTGGTGCTGCTGCTGGTGATGCTGGGCACGCTGGCGCTGGCCTCCCTGCTCACCCGCAGGGTGACGGCGTCCCTCGAGCGCCTCTCGGCCACGGCAGGGGAGGTGGCGCGCGGGCGGTTCGGCGCAGCCGTGCCGGAGGAAGGCCCGCCCGAGGTGCGGCGACTCGCCCGGGCGTTCAACGCCATGGCTGAGAGCCTGCAGGGATTGGTGCGCCGGCTTGGACAGCAGGAGGCCGCCGCCGCCGTGGGGCAGTTCGCCGCCACGCTGGCCCACGAGGTCCGCAACCCGGTCACAGCGGTGCGCCTGGACCTGGAGCGTGCCCTGGACCGGCTATCCGGGGGGCACCACCCGGAGGATCTCCTGCGGCGGGCCCTGGAGCAGGTGGATCGACTGGACGCCACAGTGGAGGGGACGCTGCGCATTGCTCGCAGCGGCAACCTGCGCCTGCAGCCCGTGGACCTGCGCGGTCCGGTGGCGGCCGCTTTGCGCAGTGCCGTGCCGGCCTTTGCCGAGCGTGGCCTCCCGCCGCCCGAATGGGCGGCAGCGCAGCGCGCCGTCCCCGTCCTGGGCCATCCAGGGGCCCTCGAGCAGCTCCTTCTGAACCTCCTGCTGAACGCCGCGGACGCTTCCGCTGCCGCGGTGACCAGCGCGCCGGTGTCGGTTGAGGTGCGTGCCGGACACGACGGCGTTGAGTTGCGGGTGACGGATGCAGGCGTGGGGATGAGCGCGGACCAGGTGGAGCGCGCCTTCCAGCCGTTCTTCACCACCACGCCGGGAGGGACGGGCCTGGGTCTCACCATGGTCCGGCGCATGGCCGAGGCCCACGGGGCCGAGCTGCACGTGGACAGCCGACCCGGGGCAGGGACCACCGTGCGAGTGGCGTTCCCGCCACCCGACCCTGGCCAGGCGGTGGCCGACGTCCAGGGCGTTCGCGACGCGGATCGATCCGATCTCCAGGCGGCACGGTCCGTTACGGCCAGAGCACCCGCCGGCGCTCCGGGACAACGGTAAGTTCTTGTCTGAGCGGAATTTGCAAGAATGTCTGCGGCCGGGCATGGGTCTGGTTGAAAGGAGGGCAGCGTACCTGTCCACTCCGGATGTGAGGAACCCCATGAAGCGCTTCGCCCCCAGCCTTAACCGCCCTCTGCAAACGCTCTCGCTGCTGGTCCTCTTTCTCACCACCGCCTGCGACGGCACCCGGGAGCGCCTGGCTGGGGCCCTGAGCGCCCAGCCCTCGCGCGAGGCAGCGTTCGCGGTGGATACGTCCGCCACGGCGCGGCGGCTGCTGGATGCGGAGGCCGTAGAGGGGCTGCGCGGTGCCATCAGCGAGTTCAGGATCCTCCCGGACGGCAGCGGTGCCCTGGCCGCAGACTGGGAAACGGGGGACCTGGTGCTGGTAGATCTTGCAGCGGCCACCTCCCGCGAGCTCACCCACAACGTGGGATTCTTCGATCCCGGGTACGCATGGAACCCGATCGTCAGTCCCGATGGGCAGCGCGCAGTATTCCACTGGGTCGCGGGGGGCGGACGGGGGCCGGATTCGCTCTTCGTCGTGGATCTCCCCGCTGGTGAACCAAGGCCGCTCTTCGAGGTACCGGATCGTTTCGCGGGCTATGACTGGTCCCCGGACGGTACCGTGCTGGCCGGCCTCCGGTATACGGAAGGTCAGGAGCGGGAGGTGGCGTTGCTGCACCTCGAGGACGGGCGGCTGGAGCGGGTGGTGGCCGGGGTGGATGCCTCCGTTGGGTCCATCGAGCGGATGGAATTTTCCCCCGATGGCCGCTATCTGGTCTTCGCTGCGCCGGAGCCGGCCGACTCCTTCCATGTGGATGTGCAACTGGTGGACATCGCCGCCCGGGAGATCCGCCCGCTGGTGACGGAAGCCGGCAACCAGAAGCTGCTCGGCTGGGTGCCTGGCACGGAGCAGATCCTCTACCTGAGCGATGCCCGTGGGACCCCCGCCGTCTGGCTCCAGCAGGTGACCGACGGGCGGAGGAGCGGTGAGCCCGTGCTGGTGAAGCAGGATCTGTGGAACGCCGGCGCGGTGGGGCTCACCCGGTCCGGGGATCTGCTCTACCACGTGAGCAATCGTTCGAGGAACGTGTTCGCCGTCGACCTCGACCCCGCCTCGGGCGCGATAGGTGAACCGAGGCCACTGCTGCCGCGCATGCCCATGGCGAAGGGAGGGGACGCTGCATGGTCGCCGGACGGACGGGCGATCGCCGTCGGGGTAGGCACGGAGCCGGGCGCCAAGGTTCTCATCCGCAGCCTGGAAACGGGATTGGTGCAGGAATATCCACTGCCCGCATCGTGGTCCTGGACCATGCCAGAGTGGCTGCCGGACGGGAGCGGCCTGCTGCTTCGGGCCGGTACGGTCGAACAGCGCATGTTCCGCCTCAACTTCGGCAGCGGTGAGTTGAGCGAGATCGATCTCGGCAGCTGGGAAGATCGGTACCGGTACGCCCCGTATCCGGTCGGGCTCCTGCCGGGCACGGATTCCATGCTGGTGCTGCGGCAGTCCCCTGAAGAAGAGTCGCCGCGCTGGAACGAGCTCGTGCTCATCGATCTCCTCACGGGTAGTGAACGCACCGTTATCCGCGAGACTGCCTGCACGATCATGCGTCCCGCCATCGGCCCGCAGGGGAATGTGGCCTACCGCCGCCGTGAAATCGGTACGGGCTCGGACGATCTCATCGCCCGCGACGCGGAGGGCGGTTTGCTCCTCCACTTGGAAGACACGGAATTCCACGACCTGATGTGGCACCCCGATGGCGAGTTGTTGTGGGCAAAAGACGGCGACCCCGAGGGCAACGCCCGCCTCCATCGCATTCCCCTGGACGGCACAGGGCCGAGCTCGGTGCCCATCGAGCATAAAAATCCCATTTTCCCCAGCCTTTCTCCCGATGGTATGCAACTCCTCTACACCGCCGGCACGGGCGCCGAGGAACTCTGGATCCTGGAAAACCTGCCCCTCGACCGCACCGGCGGCTGAAGGTGCCTGTCGGCTCGCCCGATCGAGCTTCCGTCCATGCACCTGCCCGCACCGGAGCAGCACGTCTCCGGTGCGGGCCCCACCCTTCGCCTTTTCCAGGCCGGGTCGCTACCCTGATCGCATGACTCCCTTCACCGAGCGCGTCTACGCCGTCGTCCGCGCCGTGCCGCGCGGCCGCATCGTGAGCTACGGCGGTGTGGCGGCCCTCCTGGGTCAGCCCCGGGCCGCCCGCGGCGTGGGCGGCGCGCTGCACGCCCTGCCGGAGGAGCACGACGTCCCCTGGTGGCGCGTGGTCAACCGCAACGGGGAGATCTCCATCAAGGGCGTGGAGCACGGCCCGGCGCTGCAGCGCGCGCTGCTGGAGGCGGAGGGCGTGCGCTTCGATCGGCACGGGCGGATCGACTGGGAGGCGTACGGGTGGAACGGAGCGGGCGCGCCGAGGTTCGACGATGTGCAGCGCGGCCCCATGGCGCCTGAGGGGCCGGACGCCTCGTGAAGCGCTCCGTGTCCGTGGCCATCCATCATCCCGACGACCCCGGGTCGGTGCTCCAGGTGCGCCGGCCGCCGGACGACGAGGGGCTGCCGAACGCATGGGGGCTCCCGGCCGCCACGCTGCGGGCAGGGGAGGGCTGGGAGGATGCGGCGCTCCGCGCGGGGCGGGAGAAGCTCGGCGTGGAGTTGGCGCTGGCCGGGGAGCTGAATGCGGGGACGATCGTGCGGTCGGATGCGTCGCTTGAAATGAAGCTCTTCGAAGCTACCATCGCGCGCGGTGAACCGGATGTCTCGGTGGCGCCGGCCGGGGTGACGCGCTACACGGCGTGGCGCTGGGGACGCGCGGAGGACCTGCGGCCGGCGGCGGAGCGGGGCTCGCTGTGCTGCCGGCTGTACCTGGAAGCAGCGGGGGTGGGCTGACCCTCTCCGCCAGCTTACTCCGCCAGCACCGCCGCCGTCACCGACAGGATGCGCGCCAGAAAGCCCGCCACCAGCGTCCATGACTCGCCGCCGTCGCGGCTGGCGAACAGGTGGCCACCGGACGTGCCCACGTAGAGACCCAGCGGTTGCAGCGTGTCGAAGGTCATGGCCTCGCGGAGCACCGTCACATAGCAGTGCTCCTGGGGCAGCCCCTCCGTCAGCAGTTCCCAGGAGGCGCCGGCGTCGCGGGTCCGGTAGACGCCCAGCCGCCCGCCCACCGTCGTGCGCATGTGGCTGGACTCCTCGGGGATGACGAAGGCCACGTCGGGGTCCGCGGGGTCGACGGCCAGGGCGTAGCCGAAGTCGCTGGGCAGCCCGGCGGTGATCTCGGACCAGGTGTCCCCACGGTCATCGGAGCGGTAGACGCCGCAGTGGTTCTGCTGGTACAGGCGGTCGGGCCGTGCCGGATGGAGCAGGAGCTTGTGGACGCAATGCCCGGCCGCGGGGTACTTCTGCGGCAGGAAGTCCGCGCGCACGCCGGCGTTCACGTTCTGCCAGGAGACGCCGCCGTCCTCGCTCCGGTAAACGCCGCCGGCCGAGAGCGAGCAGTACATCCGCTCGGGGCAACGCGGGTCGTGCTGGATGGCGTTCAGCGCCAATCCGCCACCCGCCGGCTGCCAGGTGGTGTTGGTGGGGTGCTCGTTCAGCGCCGTCACGCTCCGCCACGAGCCGCCGGCGTCGTCGCTCACGAAGAGGCCCGCCGGCTCGATGCCCGCCCACAGCCGCTCGGGCAGGGACGCGGGCCCCGGCGCCAGGAACCAGATGGCCTTCAGCCCGCGTTCGTCCGGGTAGTGGGGCGCCGCCTCGAGCACCTCCCAGCTCTCCCCGCGGTCCGGGCTCCGATGCACATGCGCGCCGTAGACCTTGTGGTCGGTGGCGGCCCAGGCGGTGCGGCCGTCGCGCGGGTCCAGGAAGGCGTGGAAGACCTCGCGACCGACCAGCCGCGGCTCCGAGATGGTCCAGTGCCGCCGATCCAAGGAGCGGGCGGTGAAGAGGCCACGCCTGGTGCCGAGGAGGAGGAGGGTCTCAGGCATCGTGGGCGGGGCTGAGGTCCTTCAGGCGGCGCGCCCAGCGATGCGCAAGCGCGGCCCATACCCGGCATCCGAAGAGATGACCGGTCAGGCCGCCCGCCAGGAGGAGCAGTCCGAATCCCCACGGCGTTTCCGGCTGCACGGCAAGGAAGGCCACCAGCAGCGCACCCGCCACCCCGATGAGGGGAAAGAAGAGGTGCACCTGCAGCGCCTCCTCCCGGCGGTCCACCGTGACGCGGAGGCGGCTGCTCGCGCCGAGGTTCTCCTGGACGACCTCGGCGCTGCCCCGGCCCGGTACGGTGATAACCCAGCGGCTCGTCTCCGGCTCTCCGGCCCCGCGCCCCATCCATTCCTCCACCCGCCGCAGCACGGGCGCCACAGCGGCGGATGTGGGCAGCTCCACCGAGCGCGTCCATCGGGTGGGGTTGCCGAAGAGCAGGGGCGGGGCCGCCGGGCGGTCGCCATCCGGCTGTGCCGGAAATCGCTCAGGAGCGCTGATCGTACTCGCGCGGGGCGGGTGTGGACGCCGTAGCCGGCGCCGGCGGCGCCACCGGCATACCATTCCTCAGCGCCTCTCCCGAGAGGGTGGAGACCAGGCGGTCGAGGCGCTTTGCCCAGCGGCCGGCGGTCATGCGCCACCACACGCGCCCCGTGACATTGCCGACCGCCAGTCCCATGGGTACGAGTGCAAAAATGGCTTCCTCTTCGCCGATCATTGCGCCGACGAGGAGGCCCATGAGCATGCCCACCGTGCCCCCGACACGGCGCAGGAACTTCCGTTGCGTGGAGCGCTCCAGCGCCAGGTGGAGCCGCGTACCGTCCTCGGCGGCCTCCACGGCGGCATGCGTGTGACCCTTGGAGATCCCGTGGTGCGTCCACACGGTCCCGCAACTGAGCTCCGTGACGGTGCCCTGCCCGCCGAACTCCGCCTCCAGGTGCGCCAGCACCGCCCGTACGTCCTCGTTGTCCAGCCGCACGGGCAGTTCCACGCGCTGCTCCCAGCGCGTCTGGCCGCGGCGCAGCTTGCGCCGGTGCGGGGCGGGGGCGGCCTCCGGCGGCTTCGGGCGGCGCAACTCCACGAGCGCCGCGTCCACGAGTTCGGGCTCGATGCCCGCCTCGCCGGCGATCTGGCGGAGCTCCTCCAGCGACAGGCCGGCATCCCGCCCGCCGCGATCGGCCTGCAGTTCGGCGGCCTTCTGCAGGATGGCGGCGGTCTGCCGGTCGCTGAAGATCTCGTTGCTCGCGGCCGCGGCCGTCTCATCGGTGCCGGCCACGCTCACCCGCCCGCTGGCACGGGTTCTCCGGA
>Ga0214473_10003746_pt1 | contig 18349 bp, 17 predicted proteins | sample RVTome_7_FD_203509 | JGI IMG/M metagenome (GOLD analysis project Ga0214473, IMG submission 203509) | Soil microbial communities from uranium-contaminated site in the Upper Colorado River Basin, Wyoming, United States - RVT98D197 | ecosystem: Environmental > Terrestrial > Soil > Contaminated >... | reverse complement strand
ACTGAAGACCACCCAGTCGGCGGTGAGTCGAAGCCCTCCGCGCCGCACCACCACGGAGCCGCTGGCGACGAACAGGTCGCGCCCGCGCTCGTACTCGAGGTTCTCGGCCGAGAGCTCGAGCGGGGGGCCGGTGTCGGCGGCACGCGCCCCGGGCGCCGGCGCGCAGGCGATCCCCGCGAACAGGGCTGCGACGACCCGACGCAATCCCACGCTCCCCCGCGCGCACGCTAACAGTGCACCCGAGGCGGGTCAATCGAAGCGAGGGGAATCCCGGGGTGGGTCCCCTAGCGGGTTGCCGGGGCGGACGGGTGCTCGACCGGTCGGGAGAGGCGCCCGAGGTCCGGGACCATCAGGCACTCGTCCACCAGGTACAGCACGCCCCGCTCGAAGAGCAGCTGGAGCGCCTGGTGCGCCTCGATCAAGGTGAGACCCGACGCCTGCGCGATCTCGCGCAGCGTGAGCGGGATGCGCGACCCGTGTCGCGGGTCCGGCTGCGCGGCCCCGAGCAGGGCCCGCACGAGGGGCCTCAGCACCTCGTCGGCGTCGACCTGCGCGAGCCGATGCTCGGCGTCGAGGAGCCGGCTGGCCAGGCCCCGGATCAGGCGCAGCGCGATCTCCGGTTCGCTCACGCACATCGCCTCGAGCGTGGTCCGGTCGAGGCGCAGGACGCGCGCCGGGCCGACGGCAACGGCGCGAGCGGTGCGCCGCGTGCCCTCCACCGCCGAGATCTCGCCGAAGAAGTCGCCGGCGGTGAAGCGCGCCACGCGCCGTGGCCCGCCGAGCCCGCGCCGCGTGAGCTCGATCTCCCCGGACTGCACCACGAAGAGCTCGTCGCCCGGCTCGCCCTCGTCGAAGACGACCTCGCCCGGCGCCAGCACGCGCTGGTGTGCGCTCCGGACCTGTCCGTCGGTGTCTTCCGCGCGCGGCAACCGCGAGGCCTCCGCCGCGGTTTTCGTCGCTCCGGAGCCTCTGCTTGAGGGAAGCCTCCCTAGATCGCGGGCGGGGCGTTTCCCTTCGGGGCGCGCAGCGGCGCCAGGAGCGCCTCGAGATCGGCAACCTCGATGAGCCCGACGTGCAACGAGTCGAGGGTGCCGTCCGGCCGCACGATCGCGAGCGTGGGGAAGCCCTGGGCGCCGAAGCGACGCGCCAGCCCCTCGTCCCCCACCAGGATCGGGTACTCGACGCCCTGCTCCTCGACCCACGGACCCACGACCTCGGCGCCCTCGGCATCGACGGCCACGCCAACCACGACGACGTCGCCGGCATCCCGGTGCTTCTTCCAGAAGGCGTTGAGCTCGGGAACCTGGAAGAGGCAGGGTGGACACCATGTGGCCCAGAAGTCGATCACGACCGCCCGTCCCTTGAAGTCCGCGAGGCGCACGGATCTCCCCTGGAGATCGGGGAGCGTGAACTCCGGCGCCGGCGCGCTCACCTCCTCGCCAGCGGCCGCGGGCTCCTCGTGGCTCGCGAGCGCGCGGTCGTCCACGCGCGAGCAGCCGGTCGAATCCCACCCGAGCGCCAGCACCGACGCCGCGATCGCACAGGCGCGCACCTTCGACGTACACCTCATTGCAGCGCCCGCTCCGCAGCGGTCAGCCACTCCGTCATGAAGCGGAAGCGGCTGTTCAGGCTCGAGAGCTGGTCGGTCACCAGCAGGAGCCCCACGCTCATCAGGACGACGCCCGAGCTCACCTCGAGGACGCGGAAGTAGCGCTTCACGCGATGGAAGACCGCGAAGAAATGCTCCACGCTCCAGCCCGCGACGAGGAAGGGCACGGCGAGCCCCGCCGAGTAGACAGCGAGGAGCCACGCTCCCTCGAGAGCCGACTCCTTTGTCCCGGCGACCGTGAGGATCGTGGCGAGGATCGGCCCGATGCACGGCGACCAACCCAGCGCGAATCCCGCTCCAACGAGCAGCGACGACGCGAAGCTGTGACGGCTCACGCGCAGCTGGAAGCGCGTGTCGCGGTAGAGCATGCGCAGCGGCACGAGTCCCGTCATGTGGAGGCCGAGGAGGATCACGGCGAGGCCGGCGATCTGGGCCACGCCGAACTCGAGGCCGAGCAGCTCCCAACGGGCCGTGCGGAGCAGGTGGCCGAGACCGACCGCCCCGAGACCCATCACCACGAAGACGAGCGAGAAGCCCGTCACGAAGCCGAGGCACGCCGCCATCACGCGCCGGCGCACGGGGCCCCGCTCGTCTCCTTCGCGCAGCTCCTCCACCGTGATGCCCGAGATCAGCGACAGGTACGCCGGGAGCAGCGGCAGGACGCACGGGGAGAGCACGGAGAGCAGTCCGGCGCCGAAGGCGAGGAGCGGCTGGGAGCCGAGATCGGGCATGCGCGCTCCCCGAGGATCGCGACTCCGAGCCAGGGCTGCCACCGGCGCCCCCTGCGGGGCATTCCAGCTGCGGCTCGCTCGCTTTCTACCCGGGCCTCGCGCTCGCTCTTCGCTCGCGCTCGGGCTCCGGGCTTCGCTCGCCTGCGGCTCGCTGCGCGCTCCGCTTGCCTAGTACCCAGTCGCGGGCTCGGCCTCGGGCGCGCGCCCGAAGAACTCGAGCGGCTGCTCGCCGCGCAGGTGCGAAGGGGTGACGACGTAGTCGCCACGCACGGACGTGTTGATGACCCTCATCATGACGTCGGTGTCCCCGCCGCTCAGCGGATAGGCGAAGCCCCCGACGACGAGCCCCAGGATTGAGGTGGCGACCTTGACCGGGCCGTAGACCAGGCTGCAGAGAACCGCCGCGGCACCGAGCCCGCCGTTCTCGTAGGTCGGCTCCGGCTCCTGCGCCTGCGCGAGCCCCGGGCTCGCGGCGACGACGAGGACGAAGGCGAGCTGGGCCAGACACCTGCGATTTTCGATCTGCACTTCTCTCACCCTCCCGAAGGGGCCCCATCGACCCCGCGCGGCATGATGACGCGCAGCCGCGTTGCGTCAAGCCTCGGCGGCGCCGAGCTCGGCTCAGAAGCGTTTCTCGGTGTCGAGCAGGATCGTGACCGGGCCCTGGTTCACCAGCGAGACGTCCATCGTTGCGCCGAAACGGCCCGTCACGACCGGGACGCCGAGCCCGCGCGCCGTCTCGACCAGCATGCCGAGCAGCGGCTCGGCCTGCTCGCCCGGCGCCGCCGCGACGTACGACGGTCGCCGGCCGTGACGGGCGTCACCGAAGAGCGTGAACTGCGACACGACCCCGAGCGTTCCGCCGACCTCGAGCAGGCAGAGGTTCATGCGCCCCGCGGCGTCCGGAAAGACGCGCAGCTGGAGCATGCGCCGTGCGAGCTCGCGCGCCTGCGCCTCGCCGTCGCCTTTGCCCACCCCCACGAGCGCGAGGAGGCCCTCGCCCATCCGCGCGACTTCGCTGCCCTCGACGGAGACCGACGCGGAGCTCACGCGCTGGACGACGGCCCGCATCCCGGCTCGGGGCCCTAGAGCGCGTCCTGGCGGGAGAAGCGGCCGCCGTACACGGCGCGCCCCTCCGTGCGCAGCAGCACGATCTGGCACAGGCGGACGCCCGCGTGGATCCGCAGGCCGCGATTCGAGACGTTGCTCATCTCGAGCACCTGGCGGTTTGTCACCCCCGGCTGCACGAAGGCCGAGGTCACGTGGATCATCAGGCCGAGCCGCGCGAAGCGGCTCCGCCCCTCGAGGAGGCCGCACAGATCCGGCGGCAGCGTGATCCTCTCCCGCGTGATGCCATGGATGGTGCAGCCCGGCTCGAGGACGTAGGGCACGTCGAGCCGACGCAACGTCGTGTGGTCGCGATAGTCCGACTCCGTGCGCACGTCGATCGGCTCCGTTCCGGGGTCGAACACGCGGATCTCGTCGCCGAGCGTGAGGTCCACCGACGCCGCGCCGAGCTGGTCCGCCTCGAAGGGAGTGATCACGAGGCGTCCGGAGTTCATCTCGGCGAGGATCGCGTCGCGCGTGAGCACGCTCATCGGCGGCGCATGGTACCGTAGGCCGCATGCGCCACCCCTTCTTCGCGATCCCGCGGCCGATCGCGATCGGCCACCGCGGCAGCGCGGGCGATGCGCCGGAGAACACCCTCGAGTCCTTCGACCGCGCCCGTGCCGCGGGCGCGCGCGTGAGCGACGAGCCGTCGGCGCACTTGCTCGCGGAGCTGCCGCGCCTGCGCGCCGCCGCGGCGCGGGGACCCGTCGTCGAACTCGCGTGCGGCCGCGGGCGCAACGCGCTCGCGGTGGCGGCCGCCGGGATCCCCGTCGTGGGCATCGACCGCGATCCCGAGGCGCTGGCCGGCCTGCGCGCAGCCGCCCGGGACCGGGGGCTCCCCGTCTCGGCGCTGCGTGCGGACCTCGAGACGCCGCATGGAATCCCCCTACGGACGGGGAGTTGCGGCGCGATCCTCGTGTTCCGCTTCCTGTTTCGCCCGCTCGCTGCGGCGATCGAGGCGGCGCTCGCCCCGGGCGGGCTGCTGCTCTACGAGACCTTCACCGTTCACCAGAGGTCCCTGGGCCCGGGCCCCAGAAGTCCAGCGTTTCTGCTGGACCCCGGAGAGCTGCGGAAGCTCTTCTCCGGCCTCGAAGTCCTGGCCTACTCGGAGAGCACGGTCGCCGAGCCGTGGCCCCAGGCGCTCGCGCGCCTCACGGCGCGCCGTCCGGGCTGAGCGGCACTCCCTCCCCGAGGCGCTCGAGCGCCCAGCGCGCGTGCTCCGCCAGCAGCGCGTCGTCGCCCTCGGCGTGTCGCCGCACGAGCGGCACGAGCGCGGCATCCCCGGAGTTGCCGGCGACGACGAGGGCGTTGCGCAGCAGTCCGCGAAAGCGCGCGCGCCGCAGCGCCGTGCCGCCCGTCGCGCGCTGCCACGCCGTCTCGTCGAGCCCGAGCAGCCAGTCGAGTGCGGGACTCCGCCACTCGCGTCGCGGCGAGATCCGCGCGCGCAGCCCGTGCGGATCGGCCGGCACGGCCCGCCGCTCGTGCCGGTTCCAGGGGCACACCTCCTGGCAGACGTCGCAGCCGAAGGCCCAGTCGCCGTGCGCCGCGCGCAGCGGCTCGGGGATCGGGCCGCGCGACTCGATCGTCGCGTACGCGATGCAACGCGTCGCGTCCATCACCCACGGCTCGGGGAACGCGTCGGTGGGGCACGCGTCGAGGCAGGCCCGACAGCTTCCGCAGTGGTCGGGCTCCGCGGAGTCGGGCTCGAGGGCGAGATCGGTCAACACCACGGCAAGGAAGAGATACGAGCCGAGGCGCGGGTGGATCAGACAGGTGTTCTTTCCGATCCAACCGAGCCCCGCGCGGGCGGCGAGCGCCCGCTCGAGCACGGGACCGGTGTCAACGTAGCCTCGCGTGCGCACCGGGCGCTCCGCGAGCGCGACGAGCGCGGCCTCGAAGGCGCGCACGCGATCGAGCAGCACCTCGTGGTAGTCCTCGCCGCCGGCGTAACGGGCGACGCGGGCCGCCCTGCCGTCGCCCGGGATCGGGCTCCCCGGGTCGTAGGCAAAGGCGAGCGCGACGACGCTGCGCGCCCCCTCGAGCACGCGCCGGGGGTCGATGCGCTCCTCGGCGCGCCTCGCGAGGTAGCCCATCTCACCGGCGAAGCCGCGCGCGAGCCATCCCCGCAGCGACTCCGCGTGCGGCGCGGGATCCGCGGGCGCGATGCCCGCGAGGTCGAAGCCGAGCGCCTGCGCGATCTCCTTGGCGCGCTGCGCGAGCGCCCGCGCGTCCTGCGTCGGCTCGGCCATCTGGGCCCTCCCGGCGCGACGCTACCGCCGCGTCTCGGGGCGGGAAAGCGTTGCTGCGACGACCTGGCTTCGGGCCTATGCTCGCCGCTCTCGTTGCGGAGGATCCTGCGTGTCTCGCGTGCGCTTTCCCGAAGGCTTCCACTGGGGCGTGGCGACGGCGTCGTATCAGATCGAAGGCGCGTGGGACGCAGACGGCAAGGGCGAGTCCGTCTGGGACCGCTTCGCGCACGCGAGCGGCCGGGTCAAGAACGGCGACACCGGCGACGTGGCCTGCGACTCCTACCATCGCTGGCGTGAGGACGTGACGCTGCTGCGCGAGATGAACCTCACGAGCTACCGCTTCTCGATCGCCTGGCCGCGGGTCCTGCCGCAGGGCTCGGGCGCGGTGAACCGGAGCGGGCTCGACTACTACAGCCGGCTCACCGACGCGCTCCTCGGCGCCGGAATCCGGCCCTTCCCCACCCTCTATCACTGGGACCTCCCGCAGGCGCTCGAGGACCGCGGCGGCTGGCCGAACCGCGACACCGCAGGGCGCTTCGCCGACTACGCGCACGTCGTGGTCGACGCGCTCGGCGACCGGATCGGCCAATGGATGATCTTCAACGAGCCCAGCATCTTCACGACGATGGGCTACCTGGTCGGGATCCACGCCCCCGGCCGGCGCGATCTCGAGGCGTGGCTGCGCGCCGGCCACACCGTGAATCTCGCCCAGGGCGAGGCCTTCCGGGCGATGCGCGCCGCGCGGCCGGAGCTCGCGATCGGTACCGCCTTCAACATGTCGGCCTGCGAGCCCGCGGGCGACTCGCAGGCGGACGCGGATGCGGCCGAGCGCTGGCACCGCCTGCTGAACCTCTGGTACCTCGAGCCCGCCTTGCGCGGTCGCTACCCGGAGGTCTTCCCGAGCGGGACGCCGCTCGAGCGCATGGGGGTGCGCGAAGGGGACTTCGAACGGATGCGGGCGCCCCTCGACTTCCTCGGCATCAACCTCTACACGCGCACCCTCGTGCGCGCGCACCCGCAGGACCCGCTCGGCATCGGCGCGCAGGCGGTGGGACCCGTGGGCGGCAGCGACGGGCCTCGGACGGACTTCGGCTGGGAGGTGTGGCCGAAGGCGCTGCACGACGTGGTCGTGCGCATCACCCGCGACTACGACCGCCCGCCGATCGAGATCACCGAGAACGGCTGCTCCTACGCCGACGGCCCGGGCCCGGACGGTGCAATCCGCGACCACCGCCGCATCGAGTACTACCGGGGCTACCTCGAGGCGCTCTTCCGGGCGATCGAGGCCGGAGCCGACGTGCGCGGCTATCACGCCTGGACCCTGCTCGACAACTTCGAGTGGGCGGAGGGATTCGCGCAGCGCTTCGGTCTCGTCTGGGTGGACTTCGCGACCCAGGACCGACACGTGAAGCAGTCCGGCCGCTGGTACGGCCGCGTGGCCGCCGAGAACGGCTTCGACGCCTGAGGCACGCGTGGACGAGCGCCTCCTCTTCGTGATCGGCCCGCCGCGCTCCGGATCCACGTTGCTTGCCCGCATGCTCGGGGCCCACTCTCAGGTCTTCGCGCCGGCGGAGCCCCACCTGCTGACGCCGCTCGCCCACCTCGGCTACTACGAGACGGTCGAGCGCGCGCCCTTCGACCCGGTGATCAGCCAGGGCGCAATCCGGGAGCTCGTGGCGGCCCTCCCGGGCGGCGAGCGCGACTATCTGGCCGCGCTTCGGGCCTATTCCGACTCGCTCTACGGACGCCTGCTCCAGGCCTCCGGCCGCCGGCTCCTCCTCGACAAGACCCCCGCGTACGCGCTCGTCCTCGACTTCGTGGCGAAGCTCTACCCGCGGGCGCGCTACGTGGTGCTCACGCGCAACCCGCTCGCGGTGTGGTCGTCGTACGTGCAGTCCTTCTTCGACGGCGACCACGACTCGGCCCTGCGCTTCAATCCCATCCTCGAGCGCTACCTGCCGGCCGTCGCCCGCTTCCTGCGCGAAGCGCCCGTCGCGATCCACCACGTGCGCTACGAGGATCTGGTGGCGGAGCCGGAGGCGCAGATGCGCGCGCTCTGCTCCTTCCTGGGTCTCGACTTCGAGCCGGGCATGGTCGATTACGGCGAGTCGGGCGTTCCGGTGACCACCGCGCGGGGGCTCGGTGACCCCATCACCGTCGCCCGGGAGAAGCGCCCGACCACGCGCTCGCTCGCGCGCTGGGCCGAGGATCTGGCCGGGAACTCCGACAAGGTCCAGCAGGCCCGCGAGATCCTGGCGCGGCTCGCGGACGAAGACCTCGCCGCCTGGGGCTTCCCCCGGGCGGGGCTCCTGGCCGAGCTGGCCGCGATCCCGGGGGCGCCCCCCCCGCGCCGTCGGGCCCGCCTCACCCGCTACGCCCTCGAGCGCAGGCTCCTCGTCCGCCTGCGCCGGAACCTCCACCACAACTCTCTCGGCCGCCTCGTGCGCCGCGTCCGCACCGCCTGCGACGTCCTGCTGCGCTGAGGCAAGCGAAGCGAAGCCCGGAGCCCGAGCGCGAGCGATCAGCGAGCGCGAGGCCCGGGTAAGGCGGGCCCCCGACCGGGTAGTTTGCTGTACGGCCGCCCCTGCTAGAATGCGCCCATGGCCAACGAGCACCGCACCGACGTTCACGCCGCCGCACTCCGGACTCGGGCAGGCTGGGAGCCGCCCGCCTTCGAGGTGATCCCGCTCGACTGCGAGATCACGGCGTACGCGCCGGACGGCAACGACCCGCTCTTCTAGGGGGCCTTCGCAGGGCACCTAGGGTTTCGACAGCGCACGGGAGACGACTGCGCGGACTCGGGCGTCGCTCGCGAGCGCGATCGAGTCACCCGATCGCGCCCGTTCCAGCAGCTCCGGATCCTGCATCAGACGCTCGAGCTCGGGGTCCTCGCGTAGCGCGCGCAGTCGCGGGCCGAGCTCCGAGAGCGCCTCCGCCATCGCATCCCGGAAGGCGGCCGGGTCCCCGGCGGCTGCCTCGTCCACGAGCCCGAGGGCCTGGAGCCTGCGCCGCAGCCCGGCGTCGCGCGCCAGCCGCACGAAGCTCGCGCGGTGGAGCGCGCCGTCGACGTCCCCGTGCTCGACGCTGCTCCAGAAGAGAGCGTCGTCCCGAAGCTCGGTCACGCGCGCATCCGCGAGGACGGCGTCGAGCTCGGCGAGCGTCGCGGCCGGACGTGCCGCCAGCTGGGCGACCACGCGGCCGCCCGGATCCGAGTCGACCACGGCGCGGGTGCCGGCCTCTACCGCCAAGCTCGTGAGCGATGCCGCCTGCGACTCCCCGAGCGGCGGCAGCCCCGGAGCGACGCCCGCGACCCGCAGCCCGTCCGCCAGCAGTGCGAGCCAGGCCAGGAGCGCGGCGACCAGCGCTCCTCGCAGGCCGCCGAGGAGCCCACCCCCGATGCGGTCCAGCGCGCTCCGCCCGAGACCCACCCGGCGCTCTTCGATCCCGCGCAGCCAGCGCCCGAAGAGGCCCAGCACGACGCGGGTGAAGGCGAAGGCCAGGGTCCCGGCGACGGGGGCCCCGAGCGCCGGTGGGAACCCCGCGGCGCTCGCAAGCCCCGGTCCGAGCCTCGGGCCCGCGACCACCGCTGCTGCGTAGGCGCCCAGCAGCGCGACGAGACCGACCGCGCCCGCGAGCGCGCCGCGCGCGGCACCGAAGCCCGCAATGACGCAGACGAGCGTCAGGAGGACCAGGTCGAGGCCCATCCGCAGCGGATCGTCCACCCCGCGCCGACCCTGTAGTGCCCCGGTTCTAGGATGATGCGAGGAATCGAGCGGTGGCAGCCAACTCCGCTCGCCTACGGCTCGCTGCGCGCTCCGCTTGCCTTGCCCGCACCTCGCGCTCGCTCCTCGCTCGGGCTCCGGGCTCCGGGCTCCGCGCTTGCGGCCGTCTGTGATTCTACCTGCGCGCAGGTAGACTAGGGACGCCGGGCGCAAGCGGAGCGCGCAGCGAGCCGGAGGCGGCGAAGTTCTATGGCCGAGCGTCTACTCCTGGGCCTCGACCTCGGCGGGGGCGGCGTCCGCTGCCTCGTCGTCGACCCCGACATCGGAACCTGCACGAGCGCCTCGCGCGCGCTCGCCGCACGACCGCAGCCGGACGTGCCGATGAGCGCGGTCTTCGCGCCCGAAGAGATCTGGGGCGGGCTCCGCGAGGCCGTGGGCGAGGCGCTGGCATCGGCCGGTTCCGCGCCGGACGGCGTGGTGGGCATCGCGGCCACGAGCATGCGGCACGCGAGCGCCCTCCTCGACGCTCGCGGCGACACGCTCGCCGTCACCTCGAACCGCGACGCGCGCGGACTCGCGGCGATGCTCGAGCTCGCCACGGCGAGCGGAGCCGAGCTGCACCGGCGCACGGGTCACTGGCCGAATCCCGTGCAGGCCGCGGGTCGCCTGCGCTGGATCCAGCACGAGGCGCCGGCGCTCGCGGAGCGCGTGGCCACCGCGCTCGCGCTCTCGGACTGGCTGGGCTTCCGGCTCTGCGGCGAGCTCGCGACCGATCCGACCCAGGCGTGTGAGAGCCTCGTCTTCGAAGCCGCGAGCGCCGCGTGGGCGCCGGACCTGATGGAGCGGCTCGGGCTCCCGGCGACCTGGTTCCCGCCGGTGCGCGCGTCCGGCAGCCGACTCGGCTCGGTCTCGCCGGCGGCCGCCCGTGAGCTCGGTCTACGGGCCGGCACGCCCGTCGCCGTGGGCGGTGCCGACACCCAGTGCGGTCTGCTCGCCGCCGGCGTCGTCACGCCCGGCGCACTCGGCATCGTGGCCGGGACCTCCGCGCCGGTGCTCCAGATCGAGGCCGGGCCCGTCCTCGATCCGAGCGCGCGCCTGTGGACCGTTCACCACCTCGTGCCGGGACTCCACGCCCTCGAGAGCAACGCCGGCGGCATGGGGGAGGCGCTCGAGTGGATCGCGGGGCTGCTCTTCCCCGGCGTCGCCCACCCGGTGCTGCACCTGCTCGCCGAAGCGGCCGGCTCGACGCCCGGCGCGGCCGGCACGCTCTCGAGCATCGGCGCCGAGGTGATGGACGCGCGGCGCATCTCGCTCCCGATCGGAACCCTGACCGCCTCGCCCCTGCTCACCGCCGGCGATCCTGCCCGACGCCGCCACGTCGCGCGCTCCGTCCTCGAGGGCATGGCCTTCGCGCTTCGCGCCAACGTCGAGCAGATCGAGGCTGTGACCGGGCGCAGGAGTCCGACGCTGCGGCTCGCGGGTGGCATGTCGCGCAGCGACCTCTTCGCCGAGATCACGAGTCAGGTGCTGGGGCGCCCCGTGGAGGTGGCCGCGGTGAGCGAGACGAGCGCGCTCGGGGCCGCGATCTGCGCGGGCGTCGGCGCCGGGCTCTTCCGCGATCTCGCGCAGGGCGCCCTGGCCCTCGCCCGCGTAGCGCGCGCCTGGGAGCCTCTCCCGGAGCGGGCGTCGCTCTACGGGGACCTCTACGCGGGCTGGGAGGCGCTGCGTGCGGCGCGCGCCGACTCCGACGCGCGGGCGGCCGGGATCGCCCTGCGCGCCGCGGCCACCGCCGCATCCGCGGGCACCGCGCCTTCACGCGTCGTTGCGTTCCGGCCGCGGATCCTCGTCACGGCGGACCTCGACGACGACGGGCTCGCGGCGCTGCGCCGGCTCGGCGACGTCGAGTTCGCGAGCTACCGCCGCGCCATGCGTCTTCTCACCGGCCCCTCCCTCGCCGAGGCGCTCCGCGGCGTGCATGCGCTCGTCACCGAGGTCGACGTGGTCGACGCCGCGGCGCTGCTCGATGCCCCGGACCTGCGCGTCGTCGTCGCCTGCCGGGGCGACGCGGTGAACGTCGATCTCGAGGCCTGCAGCGCTCTCGGCGTCCCGGTGCTCCACACGCCGGGGCGCAACGCAGACGCCGTCGCGGACCTGACCGTCGCGTTCCTGCTCGCCCTCGCACGCCGCCTCGTCGAGGCCAACGCCTTCCTGCGCGAGCCCGGCGGCGAGGCCGGCGACATGGGCCGCATGGGACGCGCCTTCCAGCGCCTCCAGGGCCGCGAGCTCTGGCGCAAGACGGTGGGCCTCGTGGGTCTCGGCGCCGTCGGTCGCAAGGTGCTCGAGCGTCTGCGCCCCTTCGGCGCGCGCTGCCTCGTGCACGATCCCTTCGTGAGCGCCGACGCGATCCGCCTCGCCGGCGCCGAGCCCGCGACGCTCGACCGGCTGCTCGAGGCGAGCGATTTCGTGAGCCTGCACGCCGCGCTCTCGGAGGACTCGCGCGGCCTGATCGGCGCCGGCGAGCTCGCGCGCATGCGGCCGGGCAGCTTCCTCGTGAACACCGCCCGCGCCGGGCTCGTCGACGAGGCGGCGCTGCGGGAGGCCCTCGGCTCGGGACACCTCGCGGGGGCCGCGCTCGACGTCTTCTGGGTGGAGCCCCCGGCCGCAGACGACCCGCTCCTCGCGCTGCCGCAGGTGATCGCGACCCCGCACGTGGGGGGCAACACGGTCGAGGTCGCCGCCCACCAGGGCCGCATCGCCGCCGAGGAGCTCGAGCGCCTGCTGCGCGGTGAGGCGCCCCACCACTGCCTGAATCCCGCCGTGCTCGCCGGCTTCGACGTCGCCCGCCCGCGCAGCGCAGCTCCTGCGGAGCTGCGCGCCCGGCTCGGACGCGGCCCGGGGCCCGCCGTGAGCGATCTCCAGCGCAGCGCCCGGCCTGCGCCGGCGCCGACCTCCAGCGCCCCTGCGGCCCCGGCTCCCGCACCGCCGGGAGCCGGCGTCGCCGAGACTCGATCGCGCATGGAGCAGGTGATCCGCGAGTTCGTGCGGCAGGCACGCACGGACGAGGGGCTCCGCGCGTTCGCCGCTTCCGGACAGACGGCCACGCTCCACTTCACCCTCACGGACCTCGGGATCGAGTTCCACCTCGGCTTCGAGGAGGGCCGCGTCCAGGCCGACCTCGGCTCCCCCGACGGCGCGGCGGCGGTCGCGCTCAAGATGCGGGCCGACGTCCTCGACGGGATGTTCACCGGCCGGCGCAATGCCATGCAGGCGGCAATGAACGGCGAGCTCTCGTTCAGCGGCGACACGGCGCGGGCGATGACCCTCCAGCACGTGCAGCGCGACCTCTCGCGGCTCTACCGCGCGGCGCGCGAGGCGGCGGGAGACCCCGGGGACCTCGCAGCGCTCCCCGATCCCGCCCGGCCGGCGGCACGGCCCACGGCTGCCGCGGAGTCCGGTGACACGGACGTGCGTCCCGAGCTGATCGCGGTAGTGAACGAGCTCTACGCCGCGGGGCTGATCACGGCGACGGGCGGCAACGTCAGCGCCCGGGGCCCGAACCGCGACGAGGCGTGGATCACGCCGAGCCGGCTCTTCAAGGGCGACCTGCGGCCGGAGATCCTGGTGCGGGTCGGCATGGACGGGCGCCCGCTCGACCCCGGGGCGCGCTCGCCCTCGAGCGAGGCCCTGATGCACATGGCCGTGCTGAGAGCGCGCCCCGAGGCGAATGCCGTGATCCACTGCCACGCGCCGAACGCGACGATCCTCGTGAACACGGGCCTGCCCTTCCTTCCGATCTCGACCGAGGCGGCCTTCTTCGCGAAGATCGGTCGGATTCCCTTCGTGATGCCGGGCACGCAGGAGCTCGCCGATGCGATCGTCGCGGCGATGGGCGACGGCTGGGCCGTGCTGATGCAGAACCACGGCCTGCTCGTCGCGGGGCGCTCCCTGCGACGGGCGGCGGACATGGCCGAGATCGTCGAGCGCACGGCGGAGGTGATCGTCGGCTGCTACGCGGTGGGTCGCGAGCCGCCCGTCCTGCCCCACGAGACCGTGGAGATGCTCGCGCGCTACGGGGATCTGATGGCGTAGCGAGGCCCGGGGGGGGGACTCACAGCCCCCCGGGATGCTGCCCGTCAAGCTCCCGGGGGGGACGTCCGATGGGGAGGGCGCATGCGACCCGCTCGCGCGGCGTCCGGGGGCGCTCCCATTGGTGGGCAACAAGGTCGGCAACCACCTGATCCTGGAGAAGATCGGCGAGGGCGGCGCGGGCGAGGTTTTCAAGGCCCGCGACCTGCTGCTCGGCCGTATCGTCGCGCTCAAGGTCGTGCGCGAGGACTTCGCCTTCCAGCCGCAGGTGCTCGAGCGCTTCCGCGCCGAGGCCCGGACGCTCGCCCGGCTGAACCACCCGAACGTCGCGACCCTGCACAACCTGCTCGAGGAGGACGGGCGGCAGTTCATGGTGATGGAGTACGTGGACGGCCGCACCCTCGCGAGCCTCGTCCGCAGCCGCGGCCCGCTCCCCCTCGACCACGCGCTCCCGACCTTCTACCAGGCGCTCGAAGGCATCGCCTACGCGCACGAGCACGGCATCGTGCACCGCGACCTGAAGAGCTCGAACCTGATGGTGACGGCGCTCGGCGTGGTCAAGATCATGGACTTCGGCATCGCCCGCGCGCTCGGCTCCGGGCACGTGACGCGTCACGGGCACATGGTCGGCACCCTCCAGTTCGTCGCGCCCGAGCAGGTCCGCGGCGAGGAATCCGATGTGCGCTCGGACGTCTACTCGCTCGGCATCGTGCTCTTCCACCTGCTCGCCGGACGCCTCCCCTTCGAGGGGTCGAACGACTACGATCTGATGCGCGCCCACGTCGAGACGGCACCTCCGTCGCTGCGCGACCTCGCGCCCGAGATCCCGCCCGCGGTCGAGGCCGTGGTGCTGCGCGCGCTCGGCAAGCGGCCCGAGGACCGCTGGCCGAGCGCGGCGGCGTTCGGCGCCGCGTTGGCCGAGGCGTCCGGGATCGCGCTCTCGGTACGTCCGCTGCCGCTGCCCGACCCGCACCCGGCCGACGCGGGAGATGCGCGGACGCCCGTCACGCGCGAGGCGGACACGGCGCCGCTCGCCCACGAGGACGCCCCCACCCGGGAGCACACCACGGCGGAGCGTCCGGCTCTGGTCCGCCGCGATGCCCGAGCCGCCGAGCGCCCGCTCCCGCATGGCGCCTGGTGGGAGCGAACGGGCGCCGCCCTGGCCCTCGTCGCGCTCGCGATCGGCATCGACCTGCTGCTGGCCGAGCCCGACCCCGTCACCCCGCCGCCTGCCACCGAGCTTCGCGTGCAGCCGCCCACGACCGGGGGCCCGAACGTCGACTTGGGCCCGCCCACCGTGGACCTCAGCGGCGAGCTCTGGCCGGGGCCCCTCGAAGCCGAGCCTCCCGCCGCCGGCGCGATCTCCGGCCTGCCCGCCGAGGAGCCCTTCGATGCGTGGCTCGGGGGGAATACGCGCCTCGAGGAAGCGCCCCCGCGACGCAGGGCCGCGGCGCCCGACTCTCCGCCGCGATCGACGAGCCGCCGGCAACGCCAGGAAGGGGACCGGGGTTGGGTCATCCGAAGGTAGTCGCCGCCTGCCTGCTCCTCGTCGCCCTCGGAACCGGCTGCGCCTCCCTGCGCTGGTCGGTCCAGAAGGCCGTCCGGACGGAGGGCACGCAGCTCGTGGCGTTCCCGGAGCAGGTCGCCCGGGAGTACGCCTGCGCCGAGCGCAAGCTTCCGTACTTCACGATCGAGCACAGCGAGATCGTTCCGCCCCGCGTGCGTTCGGGGGGCGAGTTCAACCACCGCCTGGTGACCGTGCTGTGCCCGGCCCATCCGACCGAGGTGGCGATCGGCCGGCTCTCCGAGGGCATCCGCTTCCGCGGCCGCCTGGTGCACAGTGAGACCCGGGAGCGCTTCGAGATCCGGCCGGGGCGCTGGATCCAGGACGCCTTCGTCGAGCTCCCGCGGGACGCAGAGCCCGGGGTCTACGCCTACGAGCTGCGTTTCGACGCCCCGGACGTCTCCTTCGAGGAGAGCTGGAGCTTCGTCGTTGAGGCACGCCCGTAGCGCTCGCTTGCTGACCGGCCGGATTGCGCACATCCTGTGGGGCGATGCACGGGCACGAACGGCGCGCTGCGGCCAGCGAGAACCGGCGACGACTTCTGCTGGTGCTCGGCCTGTCCGCCCTGACCCTGCTGGCCGAGGCGTTCGGGGGGCTCTGGACCGGATCGCTGGCGCTCCTCGCGGACGCCGGCCACATGCTCTCGGACGTGTCGGCCCTCTCCCTCTCGGTGCTCGCGCTCTCCCTCGCGCAGCGCCCGCGCGGCCCGCAGCAAACCTACGGTCACCACCGTACCGAGATCCTCGCCGCTCTGGCCAACGGGGTCCTGCTCGCCGGGGTCTCGATCTCGATCCTGGTCGAGTCGGTCGAGCGCCTCGGCCGGCCGACCCCGATCCTCGCGGGCCCGATGCTGGCGATTGCATCGCTCGGCCTCACGGTGAACCTCGCCGCGCTCGGCATGCTCTGGTCCGGCCGCAGCCACGACCTGAACGTCCGCGGCGCCTGGCTCCACGTCGCGGGCGATGCGCTCGGGAGCGTCGGCGCGATCACGGCCGCCGCGCTCGTGCTCGCCTTCGGGTGGACCTGGGCCGACCCGCTCGCCTCGCTACTGATCTCGGGCCTCGTGCTCTGGTCGGCGTGGGCCCTGCTCCGGGAGGCGGTAGGAGTCCTGATGGAGTGGGCGCCCCCGCACCTCGACGTCCCCGAGATCGAACGCGCGATCCGCGGCCTCACGGGGGTCAGCGCCGTCCACGATCTCCACGTCTGGACGATCGCGAGCGGCATGGTCGCGCTCTCCGGCCACGTGGTCTCGAGCGAGGACGGAGAGCCCCGGAAGCTCCTCCAGGAGGTCTCGGACCTCCTCCACGATCGCTTCGAGATCAGCCACAGCACGATCCAGATCGAGTCGCAGGACTTCGACGAGCCCGGCGGCGTGTGCTTCACTTGAAGCGAACGTGGCCCGCGAGCGAATCCGCAAGACCAAGGTGGTGGCGACGCTCGGGCCCGCCTGCGACTCCCCGGAGAAGCTGGCGGACCTGATCCGCGGCGGCATGAACGTCGCCCGCCTGAACTTCTCGCACGGCACCCACGAGGAGCACCGCAAGCGGCTCGAGACCCTCCGCCAGACGGCGGCCGGGATCGACGCCAACATCGCGGTCATGCTCGACACCAAGGGTGTCAAGATCCGCACCGGCCGGCTCGAGGGAGGACCCGTGCAGCTCGCCGCCGGGCAGCCCTTCGCCCTGTACACGGATGGGCGGGCCGGCAACGTCGCAGGCGTCTCCGTCTCCTACCCCGGCATCGAGGACGAGGTCCAGCCCGGCTCGACGATCCTGCTGCACGACGGCGCCATCGAGCTGCAGGTCGCCAGCGTCCGGACGGGCGAGATCCGCTGCGAAATCGTGCGGGGCGGTCGCCTCGAGGACCGCAAGGGCGTGAACCTGCCGGGGGTGAGCCTCGGGCGGCGCGCGCTGATGCGCGAGAGCCGCGACGATCTGCTCTTCGCGATCGAGCACGACGTCGACTACATCGCGGCGTCCTTCGTGCGCAGCGCGGAAGACGTGCTCGAGATCCGCCGCTTCCTCGAGGACCACGGCGCGCAGATCCCGATCATCGCGAAGATCGAGAACGAGTCCGCCGTCCGGAACCTCGAGTCGATCGTCGCGGTGGCCAACGGCACGATGGTCGCACGCGGGGACCTCGGCGTGGAGATGCCGCTCCAGGACGTTCCGATCGTGCAGAAGCGGATCATCCGCATGACGGTCATGAACGGGAAGCCCGTCATCACGGCCACGCAGATGCTCGATTCGATGGAGCGCAATCCCCTGCCGACGCGGGCCGAGGTGAGCGACGTCGCCAATGCCATCCTCGACGGCACCTCGGCCGTGATGCTGTCGGGCGAGACGGCGATCGGCGCCTATCCCGTCGAGGCGGTGCGCACCATGAGCGCGCTGGCCCTGCGCGCCGAAGAGTCCTTTGGAGACTACGGTCACCTCCAGAACATCCGCTCCGAGCCCACCCACGTGGTGACCGAGGCGGTGAGCCAGGCCGCCATCACGATGTCGCGCCACCTCGGCGCGGCGGCGGTCATCACCCTGACCGAGAGCGGCTTCACCTCCCGCGCGATCTCGAAGTACCGTCCGGACTGCCCGATCCTGGCCGTGACGGTCTCGCAGCGCGTGATGCGCAAGCTCGCGCTCAACTGGGGCGTGACCGCCGTCCTCTTCGAAGGCGAGCGCTCCGACGAGGCGATGATCGCCCACGGGATCCGCCGCGGACGCGAGCTCGGCTGCATCGAGCGGGGCGACGTCGTCGTGGCGACGGCGGGCGTGAACCGCCGCAGCGGCAGCACGAACCTGATCCGGGTGGTCACCGCCGAGGAGTAGGCTCCGTGGCCGCTGCGACGCCGGCCCCGCCGAGACCTGCCCGGCCGATCGTCCGCCTGGCCGCGACGGCGATCCCGCGCCTGTACGCGGCCTGGATGGCCTTCGTCTGGCGTACGAGCCGCGTGGAGGATGCGGGCCTCGGGGGCCTGCGCGACGTGGTCGCGGCCCACGAGGGCTGCGTGGCCCTCGTGTTCCACGAGGACACCCTGCTCGCAGCCTGGGCCTGCCGCCGCCTCGGACTGCGGCCCGCGACGCTGGTGAGCGCGAGCGACGCCGGCGAGGTCGCCTCCCGCATCCTCGAGGACTGCGGATTCCACGTGTTGCGCGGCGGCTCGAGCCGGCGCGCCTCCCGCCGTCGCCCGCTCGCGCTGCTCGCGCTGATCCGATACGCGCGGCGCCAGCCGCGCGCCCTGTGCGCGGTCGCCGTCGACGGCTCGCACGGCCCCCGCCGTT
>Ga0214473_10003745_pt1 | contig 18353 bp, 9 predicted proteins | sample RVTome_7_FD_203509 | JGI IMG/M metagenome (GOLD analysis project Ga0214473, IMG submission 203509) | Soil microbial communities from uranium-contaminated site in the Upper Colorado River Basin, Wyoming, United States - RVT98D197 | ecosystem: Environmental > Terrestrial > Soil > Contaminated >... | reverse complement strand
CTTCACCTTCGGGATTACGCCCCGACGCTTGCGCCGCTTGTTTACCCGGAAACCGTCGCACGGACGGCCTGCCGCGGGCGCGACGTCGGTGATCGACCCGATCCGTTGCTTGACACCTTGTAGGTGCATTCTAGCATTCATGATGACGGCCGGGCAGACGGCCGGAGAGTGATGGCGGCGCCATGTTCACCGGCATTGTGGAGACGACCGGCACGATCGCAGAGATCCGGGCCGTTCCCGGGGGAAGACGCCTGCGCGTCGCCGCCGCGGCGATCGCCCGCGAGTCCGCCCTCGGCTCGAGCATCAGCGTCGGCGGGGTCTGCCTGACCGTGGCCGGCATCGCCGGGGACGCCCTCGATTTCGATGTCATCCCCGAGACCCTTTCCAGAACCACCCTGGGGCGCAAGCGGGTCGGCGACCGGGTCAACCTGGAGCGGTCGCTCCGCGTCGGCGATCGGCTCGACGGGCACTTCGTACAAGGACACGTCGATGGCACGGCGGTAGTGGAGCGGGTCCGATCCACCCCGGAGGAGTACGTGCTTCGCTTCCTCCCGGAATCGTCCCTGCGTCCTTACCTCGTCCCCAAGGGAGCCGTAACGCTCGACGGAGTGTCGTTGACCATCGCCTCGGTCGACGCTGAGGCCTTTACCGTCGCCTTCATCCCCACCACCCTGGCCCGGACGACGGTCAGTTCACTCCGGGCCGGCGATACCGTCAACGTCGAGACCGACATCCTCGCCCGGACCGTGGTGCACCGCCTGGCGGAGCTGGCCGGGGCGGAAGGTCTGACCATGGCGTCGCTGCGTGAGGCGGGCTTCGCATGAAGACCCACCCCGCCGACGCCGTTGCCTCCGATCACCCGGCCGGGAGAAAGCCGCTGATCGGGATCACTATGGGTGACCCCGCAGGCATCGGCGCCGAGGTGATCGTCAAGGCCCTCGCCGACCCGGAGGTGCGTCGTCTCGGCCGGTTCATCATCTTCGGCGTCGACGAGATTCTGAACGGTGCCGCCGATGCCGCGGGCATCAGCCCCTATTGGTTCGGCCTGCCGCACAAGAAGTCGCGGCGGGTGGACAGCGGCGTGGTCGTCGCGGACTTCGACGAGTACGCCGCCGGTTACTGGATTCACGCCCGGCCGACCGAGGAAGGCGGGCGGGCTTCGCTGAGCTTCTTCGACGAGGCCATCCAGGCCGCGGCCGCCCGCGAGGTCGACGCGATCGTGACCGCGCCGATCAGCAAGACCGGCTGGGAGCTGGCTGGCTGCCGGTTCCCGGGCCACACCGAGAAAATCGCCGACGCCTTCGGGGTGAAGCGCTACAACATGGCCTTCATCGGCGGGGGGCTGCGGGTCGTCCTGGCCAGCATCCACGTCGGGCTCTTCCAGCTCCGCAACCACTTCACCCTGGGCATGGTTTTCCAGCCAATTGACCTGATGCACACCGCCCTGCGGGAGTGGTTCGGCATTGAGCATCCCCGGATCGCCGTGGCCGGGCTCAACCCCCATGCCAGCGAGGGCGGGCGCTTCGGCGACGAGGAGGAGCGGGTGATCAAGCCGGCCATGCAGATGGCCCGCAACAACGGCGTCGACGTCGACGGGCCGTACCCGGCGGACACCCTCTTCCTGCCCGGCAACCGCAATCGCTTCGACGGCTTCGTGGCCATGTATCACGACCAGGGGCTGATCCCTATCAAGATGCTCGCGTTCGACACGGCCGTGAACTTGACCCTCGGCCTGCCGGTGATCCGCACCAGCGTTGATCACGGCACCGCCTTCGACATCGCCGGGACCAACCAAGCGGACCCCGGCAGCATGAAGGAGGCCGTCCGCCTGGCTTGCGAGCTGGCCACGCGGACCCGGACGCCGCAATGGTCGCCGCCTCCCGCGGTCGTGCCCGAAGCCTGAAGTTGGGTCGCCGGCTGCCGCTCGGGCGCCTACAGGTGCCCCGCCCGTGACCCCGTGCGAAACGACGTCGCCCACGATACAATGACCGCCGATCAGCGACCGGTTGCGGGTGATTTCGGGTCGAAGAGAGCTGCGACCATGAGCGACGCACCAATGCCTCGACGCGCCACCGGCTGGGCCATCATCAGTCTGCTGCTTATGTTCGCGGGCCCGGCGGTTTACATGGCCTTGATCGACGTTCCACTGATGCACGCCACCGGTGCGCCGGCCTTCGCCCTGATGGCCGCCGGCGCCGCCGCCGGGCTCGTCGCCGCGACACGCGACCGGCGCCTGTGGGTCCGCGGGATCTGTGCCCTGGACGTGGTCCTCCTGGCGCTGTGGACCTACATGTTCTACGGCTGGGCCAGGCTGCCGGAGCCCACCACCCTGTACACCCTTGCGGCAGCGCCGGATTTCACCTTGCCCGACCACACCGGGGAGCCGGTAACGCTCAGTACGGCGCTGGCCAACGGCCCGGTGCTGCTGGTCTTCTACCGCGGCCACTGGTGAATCTCCTGCCAGGCGGAGCTCCGAGGTCTCGGAGAAGTGCATGCGGAGCTTACCCGACGGGGCGGCCGGTTGTTGGCCGTCGCCGTCGATCCCCCGGACAAAGCCCGAGGGGTCGTCGAGCGAAACCACCTTGAGTTCCCCCTTCTCTGCGACACGGATCGCGAAGTAATCCGCGCCTATGGGCTGGTCCACGCGGGTATGGGACCGGAGGGCGGCGACATCGCCATTCCCGCTCACGTGCTCATCGATCGCAATGGGCAGATTGTCTCAACCTACGTGTCTTCCCGCATCCAAACGCGCCTCAGCCCCCGCGACACCCTGGCCTCCCTGCGCCGCCTGCCCGGCTGACGGCCGGCAGCTCTCACTTGTCGGTTGTCAGTCGTCAGTCATCAATGGTCAGTCCTCGGTTCCCGCGCGCCGGGTCCCCTTCAGGCCCCTGCGGGTATCCCTGATCCCATAAGGGAACAAACGGGGTCCCGGCGCCCCGGGGATTGCCCCGCCGCTACCGCCCGCCGGAGGCCAGATCTTCCGCAATGGGGCTGGCCAGCACGGTGAAGGAGCCCTTCGCTTTCTTCTCGCCCACGGTGACGACCACGGTGTATTCACCCGCGGGGACGAAGCGGGTCTGGCCGAGCCAGGCTTCGGGGTTGCCGTAGTCGTCGTGCTTTTCGTACTGCAGATCCCACACCAACCGGTTGATGCCCGGCCGGTCCGTGCCCGACAGCGTGCGAATCTTGTTACCGTGTGCGTCCTTGACGGCAACCTCCACCTTCTCGCCGGGATACTCGCGCAGCCAGTAGGTAATCCGCGCCCCCATCGGGGGGTTCTTGGCCCGGAACATGCGATGGCTCCACAGTCCCCCGTAGGGCATGTGGATGCGCGGCTTGGCCGGAGGAATCTCGAACAGGTGCAGATCGGACTGAAGTACCACCTCGGTAAGCTGTGACAGCGGCGCGGCATCATCGAGCACGTAGATCGACCGGCCGTGCGTGCCCGCCACCAGGTCAAGTTCCCGCGGGTGCTGCACCAGGTCGTCCACCGCCACCGTGGGCAGCGAGTCCCCATTGAGCTTCACCCAGTGCCGGCCGCGGTCGACGGTCAGGTACGCCGCCCGCTCGGTGCCGGCGTAGAGCACCTCGCGGCTGCGCAGGTCTTCCCGCGCCACCTTGACGGACGCACCGGCCGGCAGGTCTCCGCTGATGCTCCGCCAGGTCCGGCCCGCGTCCTCGGTCATGAGCACGTACGGGTCCATGTCGTCGTCTCGATGACCGTCGACGGCGGCGTACGCGGTGTCGCGATCGTGATGGGAGGGTTCGATTCTGGCGATGTACCGCCCGCCGACCGTGTCCGGCGTCACGTTGTCCCAGGCGGCGCCGTCGTTGGTCGTCAAATGAACCAGCCCGTCGTCCGTGCCCGCCCAGATCATGCCCTTGGCCAGCGGCGACTCCGCCAAGGACACCACCGTGCCGTAGGTCTCCGCCTCCGACCCCACCGTCTCCATCTTTTCCAACTGCCCGGTGGAAAGGTCCTCACTGATGCGTCTCCAGTGGTCCCCGTGCTCGGTGAGCTTGAACACGTAGTTGCCGGCCATGTACAGGACGGTCGGGTCGTGTGGCGAGATGAAGAACGGCGTGTTCCAATTGAAGCGGAAACGCGGCTGGCCCTCCTTCGGGGAGGGATTGAGCCGCTTGCGCCGCCCCGTGTTCAGGTGAATCCGCACCAGCGCTCCGCCCTGCGACTCGGCGTAGACGATGTTGGGGTCGGCGGGGTCGAAGGCCGCGTGAAAGCCGTCGCCGTCGTTGACGAACTGCCAGTCCGCGTTGGTGATGCCGTAGCCCTCGTCGCCGAGCGAGTCCGGCCCGGTCTGCCGCAGGGTGGCGCTAGGCCCGATCCAGGTGCCGTTGTCCTGCAAGCCGCCGCCGATGCGGTACGGATCGGAGAGGTCCACCGCAATGTTATAGAACTCACCCACCGCCATATGGTTGAGGAAATCCCATGTCTCCCCCCGGTCATAGGAGAGGTAGGCCCCGCCGTCGTTGCCGATGATGAGAAAGTCGGTGTCGTTCGGATCGATGTACATGGCGTGCATGTCGACGTGGACGATCCGGGCCAGCCCGGCGCGGAAACTTCAGCCACCATCGTCAGACACACCCAACCCCCAGCCGGGCAGATACACGCGATGATCGTTCTTCGGGTCGACGCGGATGCGCGAGAAGTAGAATGCCCGCGGCGTCAGGATACTCATCCGCGCCCACGTTTCGCCGCGGTCCTCTGAGCGGAACACCCCGCCGGCCTTGCTGTAGTTGTGCCAGGCGTCCATGGTCCGCCCGCCGGCATCCGACTCGACGGACGCGTGGATGATCCGCGGGTCCTTCAATACGACGTCCAACCCGATCCGCCCGGTTTCCGGGGGCAAGCCGGTGGTCAGCTTCTTGAAGGTCGCACCCCCGTCGTCGGAGCGGAAGATGCCGCCGTTCGGCCCGCCGCTTTGGAAGCTGTGCGCTTGTCGCAGACGCGTGTACATGGCGGCATAGACCGTGTCGGGGGTTTGCGGGTCGAGCACTACGTCGCAACAGCCGGTCAGCTCGTCGACCTGAAGGATCGCCTGCCACGTTTTGCCGGCGTCGCTGGTCTTGTAGAGTCCGCGCCCCAGGTTCGGCCCCCACAGGTGACCCATCGCCGCAACGTAGCAGACATCCGGATTTCGCGGATCGACCGCGAGCCGGGGGATGTCGTGCGTCTCCCGCAAACCGACATTCTTGAATGTCGCCCCGCCATCGATTGAGCGATACACGCCGTCGCCCCAGGAAGAGCTGTTTCGACCGTTGCCCTCGCCCGTTCCGACCCAGACGATCTTGGCCTTGCCCTTCGTCGCGGGATCGGACTCTTCCCCGGCCGTGCCCACAGCCGCTTCGTCAACCCAACCCGGCCAATCCGGCGGCGCGTCCGCCACGGCCACCGCCCCGATCGACGCGGTTCCCTCTTTGTCGAACACCGGTGTGAAGGTCGTCCCGCCGTTGGTCGTCTTGAACAGCCCCCCGGTGCCGTAGCCAATGAAAAACGTACGCGGATTGCCGGGGGCAACGGCAATAGCGGCGACGCGACCACCCATGTTCGCCGGACCGACGCTCCGCCAGGCCAACCCTTTCAGATCCTCGGGGCGCAGCAGCCGCTTGGGCTCCGGCGAATCCTCCGGCCTTGCTTGTGGCGCGCCGGAGAGCGCCTCGTTCTCCTCGGCCACTGCCAGCGCCTGGACGGGCCGAGGATCCGCCGGCTCCGCCGCCGCCGCTTTGGGCTGATGGCAGCCCATGATCAGCCCCGCCGCTGTCGTCATCATCACATGGGTCCATCGAGTCATGGCCTCTCCCTGTCAAAATCACGAGGAATGAAGCGTACGCGTATCGTAGCGGCAGGCGAGGTCGCCGGTAGCCCCTTGGCGAAGAACGGGGATGCGTCATCGATGGCTGGACGGCCTTACAACTTCTGCAGGCGGCGGGGACGGAAGGACAAAGGCACGAAGTGACAAAGCGAAGGAGGAACCAAGGGGTCAAGCCGATCCTCGGCGCACGCGGAGGCAGGCAACCCGACGGCTGACGGCTGATAACGGATCGTCCCCGCCCCCCCGGCGCACCGTGCAAGATCTCGCCAGGGGCGCCAAAGCCTGCGGCGGCAGGGGAAAGAAAACGGGGCGAGCCGCCCGCAGCGGGCCCACCCCGTCATCGTGGTCTTGCTGACGCGACTACGTCACTACGGGCAGTCCGCCGGATCGCTGAACGGATACGGGTTTCCCTGGAACGCCAGCACCATAAACTGAATGTCGGCGAAGTTGGCGGCGCGGTTGGGCGGATCGACCGTGGCATCGCCGCCGTTGTCACCGTGAATGTCAACCCAGGTGACCTCCGGCCAAACCGTGCCTGGGGCTCTCTGGAACGCTTTCACCGCCGCGCCCACGTCGTCGAAATTGAGCACTCCGTCCGGTCCGGGCCAGATGCCGCAGACCTGCCCCGCCGGACAATCCACGGTGCTGATGCAGGGCGTCACCCCATCGACGCTGCACACCCCCACCAGCGATCCGACCGCGTCGGCCCAGTAGTTCGTGCCCGGCTTGGGCGTCGTCGGGATTTCGAGCGGATCGGAGAAATTGCCCGGATCCTCGGCGTCGGCCCCGGCCAGAATCGCCCGGACTTGATAATAGGCGTTGGGCGCGATCTCGCAGTCGCCCACGTGGATGACCGCCTGCGGCCACATCTGATCCACCCGGCCGGAAACCACCCGGGCGATGCCGTAGACGTCCGGTTTGCCGACCCAGCCGAGCACCCCGGTCGAGCCGGGAAAGTAGTCGCACTCCGCCAGTTCCACGCGGAAGGCCACCGCCCGCGTCCCGTTGTTGGGGGCAAAGGAGATGTACCGGTTTTTGAGCACGTCGTGGGGCGCGGCGGCGGCGGCCGGCGCTTTCGGGCCGCAACTGCCCATGGCCGACAGGTCGCTCTCGAAGAAGTCCGGGGACAGACCGTCACCGCGCGAAAGCCCGGCGATCCCGTCAGCCGCGCCGACGGCCAGGTAGCTGAGCCGAATCCGCCCGTCGAAGTAGAGCTCCACCTGGAAGGTGTTGAAGCTGGTCGTGTTGTACTCGGGCACGCCATCCCAAGTCACGACCATGCGGTCGGCGAGCTGCTTCCAGCTCACCTGTCCACCGGCCGTGGGGTTCAGGTCGTCATACAGGGCCGCCACCCGGGGCAGCTCAAAATGCTCGGCCAGAGTCTCGTCGTAGTCGCTGTCCGAACTGCCGAAGGTGATGAAGCCGTTGGCGCCCACGTAGAAACTGTTGTAGCTCACCCCGTACAGCGACACGGAGTTGCCCCCGCCTACCGCGACCAGCTCCGACTCGTCGTCCGTAAGTGACATGATCGTGCCACCGGACGGGTCCGTCGGCAGGGCGGTGATGCTCTCGGCGCAGCCGTCGTAATAGTCGAAGGTGCCGCTGAGCGAGAACAGCAGGGTCAAGCTGTCCAGATCGTTGTCGGTGACGAACTCCTCGGTGAAGAACTCCGGCACCTCCGGCGTGGCGAAGGTGTAGCAGGCCCCGCCGTTGTTGTCGGTGGCCAAGTTGCCCGCCTCATCCTCCGCCTCCACCGCATAGAAGTACGTGGTGCCGTCCTGAAGGCTGGCCAGGTCCACGGCCACACTGGTGCCGTAGGTCGTCCCCGCCGCGGTGCCCGGCAGCGACCCGCAGGAGAAGCCGTAGCTCACCCCGCCCTTCGAGGCCTCGCTGGCGTTGAAGGTCACCGTGGCGGTGCGAGGCTGGACGTTAACCGTCTGAACATTCGAGATCACCGGCGGCGTGCAGTCCACCACCGCCGTGCCGATGACCACCACGTTGAAGTTGCCCTCCCCGTCGTCGGCGTCGACGTACGTCGCCGACACCAGGTCGCCCTCCGCCACCTGCAGCACGCCCGCGGCGTTCGTCCCGCTCAGCGACAGAACCGCTTCGAACTTGGCGGAGTCCACCCGCGTCTCGGTCAGCACCAGCATCTCGCCGCCCGGTTCGGAGTCGGACGCCACCGTGATGGTGACCGTGTCGACCACCGTCTCGTTCAGGTCCAGGCCGCAGTCCACCACCTTGACCGTCGCCGAGTCCTCGCAGGCATACTTCGGCTCGGCGAACTCCACCTCGCCCACGTCGGAGCACAGGGTGTTCAGCGAAACAAAGTCCGTGGTCATCGCCCCGGTGTTGCCGGGATCGAGCCAGTCGCGCAGCCGCGTCGACGATGTGCCTCCGCCGTCCCAGGAGACGGAGAAACGCCCATACCAGTCGGAGTCGTCGTTGCCGCAGGCGGCGTACCCGCCGTGAAGCTGGCCCACGACGCGATGATTCTGATCGAAGAGCGGTGAGCCGGAAGAACCCGGCTCCGTCGTGCCCAAGTCCCAGTCGATCACCCGGACGTGCGTCCCGTTCCCCGGAGGCGTGGTCCCGAGGTAGCTCGTCGTCTGGGTGCCCTGATCCTCGAAGCTGATCCGCTTCTCGTCGGTGTTGGGGTGGTGGATCGCCACGGCGCTGCTCGCGTCGGCGCTGCTGCGATCCCAGCCGGCGTAGCCCACGTTCCAGGCCGGATTGGGATCGTCGTCCAGCTCGACCAGGGTCATGTCCGACGAGCCATAATCGGCGCGGAAGAACGATCCGGTGTTGAACTGGCTTAAGGAGCCGTCGCCCGGACCGCCGCTTGCGGCGCTGCCCGGCGGGCGGCACCAGGAGTTCTCGTAGTTCCAGAACACCACCAGCGACGCGGCGTTGCCCGGGCCGACGCTGCAGTGATCCGCGGTCATGAAGTAGGGCGTTAGGTCCTCGGCGGTGTTGTTGACCATGAAGCCGGTGCAAAAGGTCGATCCACCGGTAGAGATGACCCCTACCGTGCTGATGTCATCGCGCCAGTCATCGCCCTGCGGGCAGACCACGTCGACGTTGCATGACCCCGAACGCAACCCCCGCGTTTCGCCGAAGCCGCGGTACCCGTGGTTGATAGAGCCGAACTCGAGTTCCAGGTGTTCCGCCACCTCCGCCGGCACGGTGACCTCCACGATGATGTCGTCGGAGAGCACCGGCGGGGTCCAGAGCTCGCCGTGCAGCTCGTTGTCCTCGGCGGTGAACGGCCGGACGACGTAGTTGCCGTCGGTCGCGTACACGTAAAGCGTCCCCCCGTCCGGCATAACGTATCGCGTGAACCCCACGTTGACGGACAGCGCCCCGGCGGCTTGAATCCGCAAGCGCCACATCAACATGTTGTTGTCCAGAGCTTCCCAGGTGCCATCCGTTGCGGGCGTGATCGCCGTCAGATTGGGAATCGCGAAGCGCGGCGGTAGCCCCTCCTGTTCTCTCAGCACGTCTTCCGCCGCGATCGCCTCGAGGTCGATCGGGGGAAGCTCGATCGTGGCGATGTCATCAACCGCCCGGACCTCGGCGACGTGCCTCTGTGCAAACGGCTCTTGCGCACGACCCGACGCCCAGGGAACAAGGAACACAAGGATGACCAGCGAACTCGTGAACGACAGCCTGTGGTAGTGATTTGGAGACATCAGCCTTCAATCCCTTTTCTGACGCGTGTTTCAGCGCGAGCGAGGCGACCCCGCGGCCGCCAGAAGGAGGGCTCACGACCGATTCCTTACGAACGTGCGCCCAGCACGGGCGCGTAAATCGCGGGCGGCGGCTAAACCAGAAGGCGAAATCAGGTTTGCGTCTTAACTTCCGTCCGCACAACGTGTTACGGTTGTCGACATCGCGGTCCTGGAACCGCCCGCCGGCCCGTGAGTGGGCGGTGCCACGGCATGCCTGCCGCCTTCGGCGGCGCTGATGCACCCCGGTCTGCCAGGCGCTTGCCCGGCATGCGCCCGGGCTCGGTCGGACCCACTGGCACTGTTGATTAAAGCCCTGCATCAATTGTTTCGCAGATACACAGGCGTGGTCGCCGCGCCCGGGCCGTGCTTGTGAGCCCCTCCAGAACCGGTGACCAATCTCGTCCTATTTTGCCGTTTTTTGTCTTGCATCGCAAGAAGAAAATGCTCATAATCAATGCCAGCGTCCATAGATTAAGCGACTGTACGGCTAGGTCGCCGCCGGAGGAGGCAGGCGGCGCATCGGCATGGTCATCGCACTCATCGTCTCTGCGTCACGATTCGCGATCGGGTGCGCGTGATCCCGTCGGTGTTCTTCGGAAAAGGGACGTGGATCGCCAGCGAAAGAGGGGGGAAAGAGGCCTTCCTCACCTTTCTCGACTCTCTTAAGCTGGCAAAGTTTCGGTGTCAGGCAGCGGCATCCTCGCGGAGGGCGCCCCGTGTGGCGCTCGAAGCGTCGGGTCGTGGCACGCTGTCGGACGTTTTTCTGAGGTCGGGGCGCGGAAGCCGGCAAGCGGTTCGCGGCAACGCGAACGCGTGCAGGACGCATCATGTCGTGCGGATCAGGAAAGGGAAAAGCAATGTTGAACGGAAGGATTGCGCGCAGTGTTGGTTGGCTGGCCTGTCTGGGCGTCGTTTGCGGCGCCACCTGGGTCTTGGCCGGTCAGAATCAGTCCCTGCAGATCGCCGTGACGGACAACGCCGGCAATCTTCTGCCGGACGCCTCGGCGTTCTGGATCGACCAGGACGGGGAAGCCGTGGAGGCCGGTTCCGTCGGCTACGGCGTGTTCGTGGTCAAGGACCTGAAGGACAGCAAGGGCACCGTTGACGTCCGGCACGACGATTGGGGCTCGGCCACGATCCCGGTCGCCCTCCCCGACGATCGCGAGGTGGCCATCGTGGTGGCCCTCGACGGCGTGGCGGGAACGGCCAGGGTAATCGACGCGGCGGAGTTCGCCCATTTTGCGCCGTCGTCCAAGGCCTTGCCGGGCCATCAAGCCGGGGGACCTTCGGCGACGGGCGCGCCGGTCATGCGCGGCACGGCGGCCCCGGCGCCGCGGGCCGGTGACTCCTGTACCGACGCAGAGCCGGTCACGGTCAACTCCAGCACCGCCTGGGTGAGCCACGGCGGCTGGTTCGAGTTCACCGCCACCTCGGCCCAGACCGGCATCGAGGGGTGCGGTTCCAGCTTCGATACGATCATCGAGGTGTACGCCGCCGACTGCACCACGCTGCTGCAGTCAAATGACGACTGCGGGGCTGGCTCCTACGGGGCCGGCAGCAATCCTAACGCGTCCTGTTATGACGGCGCCACGGGGTTGGAGCGAGACTCCTGCCTGTGCCTCAGCTCGGCGCCGGGCACGCTCTACAAGGTTCGCGTGTTTGCCTATCCTACCGATCCGCCGCCTGCCGGCAGCACCATCCAGCTCACCATCACCGACAACTGCGACGCGCCGCCCCCTCCGATGGGCGCCTGCTGCGTGGATCTGGACTGCGCCGCGACGAACACCTTCGCGGACTGCCAGTTGCTCGGCGGCGTATGGTACAGCGGCGAAGACTGTGCCACCTTCACCTGCCCGAGCGATCCTTGCGCCAACCCGCTCTACTCCAACGGCTCCTGGGACCCGGCCAACGCCCTGTCCGCCGAGCGGCGCACCGACGGGAGCATGAACCGCTGGATCGTGGACGACGTCACCTTGACGGACTACATCACGGTCAACGACCTGCATTGGTGGAGCAATGAGCCGATCACCTTCAACTGGAACGGCACCGTCGATTACATCATCCTGAGAGCCGACGGCCCCAGCGGCACGCCGGGCTCGACCCTGGCCCAGGGTCTCGGCGTGGTCGCCACGCACGTGGATACCGGAAACGTCGCCTTCGGCGACCCGGTGTGGTTCAACTCCATCGACGGGCTGTCGATCGACCTCGATCCCGGCACCTACTGGTTCGGCCTGCGCCTGGTCCAGCAGTCGCCGTTCTCCGGTCAGGGCTGGTGGATGGTCGCTCCGGCCAACGGCACCAGCGAGGTGTATCACAATTACGGTCCCAACGCGCCGGCCTGGGATCCCGGCAGTCTTACCTTCGAAGGCGTGCAATACCAGGTAGCGTTCTGCGTCACCGGTGTGGTCCGCGCCGCCCCCTACGGAGCCTGCTGCGACGACCTCAACGAGGTCTGCACCGACTGCGTCCAGGGCGACTGCCTCCCGCCCCTGCGCTTCAGCCCGAACACCACCTGTGAAGATCTCGACCCGGCCTGCGGACAGGTCACCGGGGCGTGCTGCCTCGCCGACGGATCGTGCGTGGAACTGACCCCGCGGCAGTGTGCCGACGCGGGTGGCGAGTACAAGGGCCACTTCACCACCTGCCCGGCGAACCCTTGCCTGCTGTGCGGTCTGGTCTGCCCAGCCGGCGCCTCGCAGGAGGGTGAGCCGGTCTGCTACGACGACTACGACGACCAGTTCAACGGCGGGTGCAACACCGAGCCGACACCGGTCTTCTCCGACATCGCCTGTGGCGATACGGTCTGCGGCACCGCGGGGACGTTCCTCTTCGGGGTGGACAACTTCCGCGACACCGATTGGTATAAGCTGACCTTGGCCGCCGAGACGCAGATCACCTGGACCGTCCAGGCCGACTTGCCCGTCCTCGCCGGAATCGTCAACAACTTCGGCATCGACAGTTGCACCGGCGTCACCGCATTCCTCAGCTCCGCGACGGGCGACGAGTGCGACATCGTCAGCGTGACCGCGTGTCTGGCCCCCGGCACCTGGTACCTGTTCGTGGCTCCGTCCGCGTTCACCGGCGTGCCCTGTGGCTCCGATTACACCGCCACGGTGACCTGTGCAAACTGCCCGCAAGGGGCCTGCTGCATCGGTGACGGCACCTGCCAGCTCACCTCGCAGCCGGGCTGCCCCGGCAATTGGGCCGGTGCAGATACCACCTGCACACCCGAGCTTTGCCCGCCGAACGACCTCTGTGACGCCGCCGAGGCCCTGGCCATCGGCGACAGCGTGATCGTCGACAACAGCAACGCAGCCGACGATCCGCAGTCCACCGCTACGTGCGGCACGGGCTCGGTCAATCAGGCCGTGTGGTACACCGTGGTCGGCAACGGCGAGACCCTCACCGCCACCACCTGCAACGCCGGCGGCAACTTCTACGACACCAAGCTCCAGGTGTGGTGCAACGAGTGCGACAACCTGGTCTGCGCCGGCGGCGACGACGACTCGCCGTGCGTCATCTCCAACCTTCGCTCCACGGTCACCTGGTGCAGCGAGGTCGGGCGGACCTACTACATCGCCGTCGGCGGCTACGCCGCCAACGAGGGCGTGATCGAGCTGAGCGTCACCGCCGACGGGACGGCGTGCTCCCCGGCGGTGAATTGCATACCGCCGACCGGGGCCTGCTGCCTGGGCACGACCTGCGCGGCGACCAACCTGCTGCCGGAGTGCAACACCCTGGGCGGGGTGTGGTACATCGACCAGGACTGTGCCACGTTCAACTGCCCGGTTCCGATCAGCGAAGACTGTGACGATGCGTTTGTCATTCCGTCGATCCCGTATGCGGCCCAGTTCAACAACAACCTGGCCACCGCCGACGGTCCGGAAGGGACGTGCGACTACTTCTACCCCACGACCAGCGGGCTCATGCAGAACGATCACTGGTTCGAGTGGACGGCGCCGTACGATTGCACGGCGTCCACGTCGGCCGTCGGAACCTACGACGCAATCGTCGTGGTGCGTAACAACTGCACGGACCTCAACGAGATCGGGTGCAGCGACGATTTTGCCTCCGGCACGCCGGAAGTCGTGATCTGGGACGCCGTTGGCGGCGTCACCTACTTCATCCAGGTCGGCGACGTGGGGAACGCCGAGGGCGGCGGTCTTACCGATTTCACCCTGGAATGCTCGGCGGGGACCGGAGCCTGCTGCTTCACCAACGGAGACTGTCAGGAGCTCAGCCTGGGCGACTGCGCCACGGCCGGTGGCATCTTCAGCGGCGATGGAACGGATTGCGACCCGAACCCGTGCCCGCAGCCGCCGCCCAACGACGACTGCGAGAACGCCGCGGCGCTCTCCGTGCCCGGCAACGTCATCGTGGACATCGATCTGGCCACGGATGATCCCGAGTCGACGGCCACCTGCGGCACGGGCTCACTGAACCAGGCCGTCTGGTACGAAGTGGTCGGTACGGGCAATACGTTGACCGCCTCGACCTGCAATCCCGGCGGCGACTTCAACGACACCAAGCTGCAGGTGTGGTGCAACAACTGCACCGCGCCCATCTGCGTCGGCGGCGACGATGACGATCCCGCCTGCGCCATCTCGACCGTGCGTTCGACGGTCACCTGGTGCTCCGAGGCGGGCGTGACCTACCTCATCGCCATCGGCGGCTTCAGCACCAACGAAGGCGTGATCGAGCTGAGCGTGACCGAGGGCGCCGCCTGCGGCACCCCGCCCAGTTGTACCCCGCCGCCGCCCGGTGGCGAAACCTGCGCGAACCCCCTCGTGGTGGACATCCCCGCGGACCTGGCATTCTCGCAGAGCAACACCACCTGCTTCAGGGTCAACGACTACAGCACGACCTGCATGGGCCTTTACGACGACGGAGAGGACATTCTCTATCGCCTCGACGTCACCGCCGACACCTGCACGAGGATCAGCGTCCAGGGCAGCTCGACGAAAGTCGGCGTCGGCCTGGACGACACCTGCCCGCTCGGGGGGACCGGGGCGTGCCTGGCCATGGCCATCACCACCGCCAACCCGGACGTGATCTCGCCGTACCTGCTGACTGCCGGGACGTACTACCTCATGATCGATACGTACCCGAGCCCGACCTGCGCCGACTTCACCCTGAACATCACCGATCTGGGCCTGCCGGCGTGCGCGCCGACGTACTGCACCTCGAATGCGACCTCGACGGCCGATTCGCTCTGTCAGGCGGTGGCGATGAACACCCTGAACAATGTCAGCGGCACGGCGTGCGTGGCCTACTCTGATTTCACGGCCATGTCTACCACGCTGACCCAGGGTCAGTCGTACAACCTCGACGTTACCACGGGCACGTGCGCCGGCTGCTACAGCAAGTGGACCAAGGCGTTCGTTGACTGGAACCAGGACCTCGACTTTGCGGACGCCGGAGAGCAAGTGTTCACCTCTGGGTCAACTTCCCCATTGACCTGTCCGCAAACCGTCTCCGGGATGGTCACCGTGCCGGGTGGCGCGGCCTTGGGCAGCACCCGCATGAGGGTCGTGGTCCGCGAGGGCGGTACGGAAACCTCGACGGTAGCCTGCGGCACGTACACCTGGGGCGAGACGGAGGACTACACCGTCAACATCGTCGCCCCGGCTCCGCCGTTGCCCGACCTCAACGAGCCGTGGGACGACGATGACGCCGATGACGTGCCCAACTTCTGCGACAACTGTCCGGAAGATGCCAACACCGGCCAGGAGGACTCCGACGGCGACGGCAATGGCGACGCCTGCGACATCTGTCCGGGCTTCGACGACTCCGCCGACGCCGACGGTGACACCGTGCCCGACGGCTGCGACGTCTGCCCCGGCTTCGACGACCTCGCCGACGCCGATGGCGACACCGTGCCCGACGGCTGCGACAACTGCCCGGACGATGCCAACACCGACCAGGCCAACAACGACGCCGACAGCCTGGGCAACGTCTGCGATAACTGCCCCAACGTCACCAACCAGAACCAGAGTGACGTGGACGCCGACGGCGTCGGTGACGTGTGCGACAACTGCATGACGGATCCCAACGGGCCGGACCTGGGCACCTGCATCCTGGGCAGCCCGGGTCCGTTCGACGAGGGCGTGTTCGGCGGGACCTGCCTGATCGGCGCGGACTGCCCCGCCGGGGCGATCTGCGACCGCGCTCAGCGGGACACCGACGGCGACGGCACCGGCAACGCCTGCGACGACTGCCCCGGCGACGGCGGCAAGGTCGAACCGGGCGTCTGCGGCTGCGGCATCCCCGATGAGGGCGACGCCGACGGCGACGGCTTCCTGGACTGCGTGGATCAGTGCCCAGGGGCCGACGATGCGGTCTTCGCTCCGGAGTGCGTCGGTGCCATCCCGACGGTCTCGCAGTGGGGGCTGCTGGTCCTGGCCCTGCTGCTGCTGGTCGGCGGCAAGCTGTACTTCGGCCGCCGCGCGGCGACAGCGTAATCGGGCGAGCCTGGTTCGCCCATAGCGGTGAGTTGATACGCTCCCGCCCCGGGGTCACAGCCTCGGAGCGGGGGCTTTTTTTGCCAGGATCAAGAACGAAGGGGGTGACTGAGCAGGTCATGCTGTCGCTTGATTGCGGACTCGATGTGAAATCGAATCGTGAGTATGGCGACTAGTATCGCGATGAGAAGACGAGGCCGGGGAGGCTAGATCCTCGTCGAAGTCCACAAAGACACACGACTTGAAAGCCAACGTTCACCTGCTGTCGAGCACATTAAGTATCTAACGATTGTGGACGACTGGCAAGTAGCACAGATGCGTCGTTTCAAAACACAATAGTAATGTCCGGTCTTATCTCAATAAAAGTGTCTGCTCTCCGAAGGCGGAGAAAGGGGGATAGTGGACGGCCGGATGCAGATGAGCCAACGGGAGCGGGACGTTTTGAAGGTGATGGCGCTGGTGTTGAATGGGCGACGAACGTAGGCGGAAGCGTGGGCGCATGCGACACCCGTCTGTAGCGGCTCCCCGCGCGCCGACCTGGTAGCGTGCGGACAAGCAAACGCGGGTGGCGTCGCGCCCGCCATCGGGGTCCGAATCACCACCCGCGGATCATGCTCTCGCGATTACGCCTCGAACCGGCTTCCCATCGGGCCATGCTAATGAGCCGGGGCTCGCAGGCGCGGACTCGGCTGTCTGAAGAATCAACGGAACTGAGTGTCTTTACTGCTCCTGCACCTCGTAGGCACCCATGTCCACAGCCTCGAAAACGATGCGGTCCTTGTTGCGAAGGTCCAGGTCGGTGAACACCGCAGCGTTTGTACCGGTGTCAAAGCACGGTGTGTCCGCTTTGAATTCGTACGTGCCCTCCTCGATAAACGCCGGATCGGCGTCGATATTGCCTGTCCCGACGGCGCCGTGGCCCTCCCAGTCGCTGTAGGTTACCACCGGCGACGAGCTGCCACCGATGTACAGGTTGGCGCTCTCGTCGTCCTGACCGCCGTCGTCGTTGTAGTAGAGAATACTGTTGGTGATAATCGGGTCGGCTGCGCCAGAGAGGTAGATTCCGCCTCCCGTGCCGGCTCTGTTATCGGAGAATGTGCAGTTGATAAACTCGGGATCGCAGCTAACGACGTAACCGGCCCCACCCGCGCCGTTTTCCGTCGCATTAGAGTGAAAGAGGCTATTGGAAAAGACTGGTACAGAATCCGACGTGATGAATAGCGCGCCGCCATGCCCGGAAGTCGCGTTATGATGGAAGATCGACCGGTCGATCCAGGCTTGACTTTCATTACCGATATTCATGGCCCCGCCGTTTGTCGACGCGTAATTGTCCATGAACAGCAATTGCGCCAACGTAGGCGAACCCGCCACGAGCATGCCGCCGCCGACCTGATCGAAGTACGTGCCCCCGACGGCGTAACCGGCCGTGATCGTGAACCCGTCAAGCACGGTAGTCGAGCCAGTAGTGCTACCGGCGAAGACGACATGATACGCATTGTCAGTAACGGTGGGGTCGTCTGCGTTTCTGTCACCTGACAATACGGTCTCGTGGGTCCAGGGATCGCGCTGGCTTTCTTGCGTCTCAGTGCCAGCGAAGCCCCCGTAGATTCTGCAGCCGTTGATCAGCCAAAAGCCGTAGTACGATGCGGGTCGGTAGGTTCCCTCAGCAACCCAGATGTCATCACCGCTCGTGCAATCGCCCAGCCCGTCTTGAAAATCCCTGTACGCATCGGTCCAGGAGGTCCCGTCGTCGTTCCCTGTGGCGTCCTGGTCCACGTAGATCGTGTCCGCCATGGCAACCGACGCGAACATAAGCGCCGACGCACCAACCAACAGTACGCGCCCTGTAATTCGAGTTTTCATGTCCAGTCTCCTTGCCACAAAGGGAGTTATTTGCATGCCGACGACCACCGCCGGTGCTGTTCTCCATATGTGTGCCTTGTTGGCCAGGGGCTTGTCGCGCACGCCGCTCTCTGTATCGCCGCAGGAAAAACGAATGCGAATCCCCGCCCGGTCTGCCAGCAAGCTAAAGCGCTTCCTCCTATCTCTAGCGGAACGTCGAGAGCCGAGCGAGTTGGGCGGCTGACCGCGCCACGCCAGCACTGCCGGATCTATCCCGTCCGGCTCCCTAACTCCGTCGATCTTCGCGGCCACACGGATGGTCCAGACGCCGCGCCATCTTCTCGCCCGTAGCATTGGACGACTGTCTCAAGGCCGCGCGCCTACTACCACGTCAAGGAGCCCACGTCAAGCCCGTTATGGCCTCTGTTACAAAAAAAGCCGGGGCATGACCCGAAAGGGATACGCGGTCTTGTCGTTGCGATCGAAGG
>Ga0214473_10003744_pt1 | contig 18353 bp, 37 predicted proteins | sample RVTome_7_FD_203509 | JGI IMG/M metagenome (GOLD analysis project Ga0214473, IMG submission 203509) | Soil microbial communities from uranium-contaminated site in the Upper Colorado River Basin, Wyoming, United States - RVT98D197 | ecosystem: Environmental > Terrestrial > Soil > Contaminated >... | reverse complement strand
CAGAGATCGCGCGCCTTGGCAAAATCCTCTGGCTTGAGAGCACAGAACGGCTTTTCTCTGTAATAAGATTCGGCACTTTGCTCTACGGCAAAGAGGCCGACTAGAATTTCTCTACGATCGCTGCGCTCCGCAGCATTGTCAAAGCAATAAAGCCCGCTCAGAGAACTCTGTGGCTCTATGCTACTCAAATCGTCTAGATCATCTAGAAGACAGGATTCTATCATCCTCCATAGTGGACGACCCGTCTTAGGGCAGAAACTCATATCATCAGTATAGGAATGATCAAATGCCTTGACGCGCTTTTCGGTAAACAACTTATCACCGGAAAAGCGACAACCGATCAAAGCTCTGGCACTGTATGTAACACTCATCTGTATCCCCTGTTTAGCGAAGTCCGACCTGCTCGGCCAGCTTCAAGATGTCCTTGAGCGCCCCGTTGGCACCACTATCATAAGCGTTTAAAGTGGAGTAGGGGCCGCCGCTACGCATGTTCGTCGAGCACAAGATGTAGTAAAGAGGTTCCACATCCGCCGGCCCGCTGATGATGATGCGGTTGGGGCACTTCTGGATGTCGTGGTTGGTGGTGATTTCCATCGCCTCACGAATCTGGACCTTCTGACCAGCCTTATTGGCCTCATCCCATTCCCCCATTCCGACCTGCTTCCACTTCTGCCAGGAGCGAGCATCATAGATGAAGTAGTATTTAACCTTGCGCTGCGACTTGGTGGTGCAGGGATCATGGTCCGTGCAGTGGTGCTTCTTCAAATTGTATTTCTTGAGGATCTTGTTGAGGAGCCCGTGCTGACTGGAGTAGAGACGATCCAATAAGGTCTTCAATTCGTTCCTGTCGATGAGCACCGGACCGTAGTGCTTCGCCATGAAGCTGCGGCTCTTGGCTTCCTCGGCTTTGAGGTCTCGCTCGTTCATCAGAGGGCGATGGAAGCGAGCATCTGGCGTATCCAACCAGACAGCAACGTGAGTCATGGCGTGCTTGCAGATGAGGTTCTTGCCAGGCTGCAAGACTTCGGCGCACTTGGCGTACGCTTCGGAGTCATTTTTGTACTTGCGCTGTTGGTGCTCCGTCCATCGCTGTAGGCCGCTCAGATTGTCGGCTCCGCGACGCTCCTGCACCCGCATCGGCATCTCACGAGCGGTGTAGCTCTCTGCGCTGTTGACCCGGCGGAAGTAGCGACCTTCCTCCCACTCATCGTCGGGATGGAGTTGGTGCAAAGCCGAATTGACGGCGTGACGTTCCTGGCGATGGATTTCCCGGCTCTTCTCGCGGGCCATTTTGGAGGCCCGGGAAGGGAGAACCATGCGAATCAAATCTCGCTGCTTGTCCTTCACGAAAAACACTTTAGCAAATGAAGTTTAACGTGGCAAGAGCTAAACTTGATAGAAGCCTTTGCGGCGTTCCACGACTTTTCTAGAATCTCCTAATAATTGGAGCACTTCTCGAAATACTGGCAGATCAATAACGATGGGATCAGGAGCAGGACCACCACGAGAGCCCTGGGCTTCGAATTGAAATCTTAGTTCCATCACTGCCCCCTTACCCCAGGGCTTTTTCTTCGGATGGAAACCTCTGACATCCCAATTCCAAGCGTTGCCTCCACTACCTTCTTGGACATAGTCCGGATCTTTCACACCGGAAGCTACATGTTCCATATACAAAAATTCGTAGTCACCACCATCGTGTAAGAAATCAGTTAGATCAGGGGCGATGACCTGGTAGTAGCGACCTCGCTTTCGAAGGATTTGTCCTATTTCAGTGTATGTCATAGATTTGCCGCAAGATCAGGCCTATTTGATTTCCTACTTGAAATTTGATCCAGTTGACCTGAGTCCAAATTTCGCTATTCCAGCTACCGGCGGTCGCTGATGGAGACCGCAGTTTTAAGTGGATCTGGCGATCGGCTTGATTAGTTTTATCCCAGATGTTTTCGCTCCGACTAATCAAGATAATCTTCGTATCGTGCATAAAGATTGTTTGCAATCTCGTGTCTCCCACGATAAGTCAGCGGTTGCACCTGCACTTGCAGATCCCGGTTCAGCGGTCCTTCTGGCTTCAAAGAAGCCAGAATAGGACGCCACCATTCTCCGAAAGGGGCCTTCGTTGGATAAGCAGTTTCCACGAACTCAATGACAGTCCGGCTGCGATAACGAGGACTGCCCCAAGTAGATTTGTTTTGATAACTAATCGACCATCTCGGCCCCTTCGGCTTACCATCCATTGAATAGGATTCTGCCTTGATAATGAGCTTCTTCTTGAGACGGAAACCTTCCTCACTCTCACTGCCAGACGCGCGAATTGTCAAAACAGTGTGCCATAGGTCTTTGTAAGACTCTAATGACTCTTGCTTGGATGTTCTAGCGATCCAGGACTGCCAAGAAGCCTCCCCGCCTGCAATATCTAGTTCCATGGAAGCGATAGAGATACCCTCTGGCATGGACGCACCGCTATCCCAGAATAGTCGCGCAATGCCAAAGTAGTACACAAAATTATCCCAGTATTCTGGATTAACTTCGTGTTTGAGACACCAAGCTACATAGTTTTGTTGGGCTCGGAGACAGGGATTCCAGGGCTTCTTATTGGTCTCATAGTTTCGCTTCTTGCGAAGGGAACCAATTACCAACCAAGTGTTGGCAATAAAACTTCGCAAGGTCGCCGCTACGCTCGGAGTGAGCTTTTGGCGTTCTTTGGGCTTTCGAGAATGAAAGTGGAGCTTCTTCATAGAATTATGATGAGCATGAGCCAGGCAGGGGACGAGCCTGCATCAGCGCAAAGTTTAAAAATGCGCGCTGAGTTTACTTTTAACCTACTGACTCAAAAGCCAGTGTCTCATGCGACTCGTCGCTTGGCAAGGGAATTCGGCCCACCGACCGGCGCGCGGGGCCGCCGCGACGGCAGCTAATCTTCGGTTTGAGTAATATGATAAGTTTCTGGTGCACCATCTAAGAAACCTTCTCTGACCGCCTCAACTAACCATTCCTCAGCTTCTGTTTGGCTGGAAAATCCATCAGCAATTAAGTCCCCCGAGTCATGTACTATAGCCCATCCACCTAATTCTAGATCTTCATCGTCATTATAATCATCCAGGGCCTCTTCTATTTCATCTCCATTTGGATTTCTTCGTTCCTCTTCGGCGGATTCGTCCGCATCTTCACTCTCAAACTCTTCACTCTCAAACTCCTCCTCATTGTCGCAAGAACACGGGCTACAAGAACAGCGAGGCTCACCACACTCCTTACACTCTTCTATTTCATCACCACATTCTTTGCATAAGTCATCGCCACAGGGGCAATTTTTGACTTCTGCGCGACAATCTCGGCAGTACATTTCCCCACAATTAGGGCATTCTTTGGCAGAGAAGGATGGCCCACCACGGCGATTGCACTCATCACTCCCGCAAATTACTTCTTGACAATGTTTGCATTTGATTGGTTCATGGTCTTCACAAGTAAATTGCTGGCAGGCTGGGCATCTTACTCTACATCGTGGGCAGATAAGTTGATGACAGTAGCGACATTCTACTAGTTCTTCTCCTGGATCTAGTTCCTCTTTACATTGGTCACATTGTTTAGTAGTATCCACCTCAGTAAGCAGCATCCCAGGAAGTTTAATAAAACCTACCATGTATAAATACCCCTGCGATGCGTTAGTGTTAGCAACAATACGTAGTAGACTATCATCATACAGAATGACCTCTCGCTCCCTGGCAGAATCGATTAATCCGCGACGAAGTAATCGAGCTGCTTCTTCATTGGCAGCTGCAATCGCACCAGTTCCTCGTGGGCTCCCATTGAGGGTAATTATCAGAGTTTGTCTAGATTCTTCATTCGGCGCAACAATTGACTGCCTATCCCACAACAGGGAAACTCCTTGATCTTCTAAGATGGCCCGAGCACCCCAAGCAGTGGTGGCGGTAGTATAGTTTTCGCCCCCTATACTAGTGACTTCTGGCAGCCCGAGATTGTACCCCCATTCTAGGCGAAGAGGAACTAGTGGTGGCTGCCCCGCTCTGACCCTAGCTGCGTTATACCGCGCCAGAGCTTCGGGGGATTGCTCAGCCTGTAGAATCCGCTCTAAATTGCGAAGTTCCTCATCGACATTGCGGCGATATTTCATAAACAAAGTATAGCAATTTCCAGATTTTCAAACGCAACTGATTCTGATACACTAAAGGTGTGGATACTAAGCTAAGATTACTTCTTCGACAATTTGCCTTAACTCATGATCCTAGTCTAGCTGTAGCTTTTGCCACAGAGACACTACGCTCTGGTGCGACTCACCCTAGTGTTTGGTTAGTCCTGGTAGTCGAAAATCCAGGCGATGGAGATGTTTATCCACAGTGGGACCTCTTCTATGCAGAAGAAGAAGCTAACAAATTTGCTGTAGAATGGATTAAGGAATGGTGTCGAGAAAATAATATCCAACGATGGCATGACCTGTATCAGGAAGTCAAATTGTTAGTAGCAGACAAGAGACTTGATGAAGCAATTATGCACTTTGATGAAAATTGGATACCGGGCTATAACATCACAGTGGAGAATGTTCAATTCTACGAAGATGTCTGACAAAGTATCACCACCAAGTAAGAAAAAAGCTAAATGGTTAGCAGCTCTTCTACCAGTCCCATTGAATTAGGACCGTCTCTTCATCACCGGATGAAGCACCGAGTGAGATCAGCCATGCCTGGATGATGTCGTGGCCTTCGCATAGGGCCTCTGGAATGCAGTGGTTCACCGTGAACTTGATGAAGCCACCCTTGGCAACCCGACCGATAGTGTTGCCGTCTTGTGCCTTGAGAAGTGCGTTTCTGACGTTTTCAGGTATGTCGTGATGCGCGAACACTTTGAAAGTGTGTACCTCCATAGGCTTGCGCATGGAAAAGTTCCACGTTCCGATCGTGAGCTTCTTCTTAGTCATACGACTCTTTCATCCAGCTTATTGCATCAGCATCAGCTTCTAGTTGCTTAGCGGCCCGATCAGTGTCAAAAGAGTCAGATGTAGAATCTCCATCCTGTGGGCCACCATGACTATGATAGCCTTCAACAAATCCACATCGAATAGCCTTGGCTAGCTTGCGAAGAATGCGAGCTTCAAGTTCTTTCAATTTGGCTTCTAGCCAAAGCTGATCTATGACATCCACGAGTTGAACTCCTATCCAGCGTGAAAGCTACTGGTAATTAACCCAGCCCTAATTTCAGATCCAGCTTTGCCCAGGTATTGAACTTTTAAATCTTCTAGGCGGTTAGGCCAGGTGTCTGTAGCCTATCTCGCGTCGAGTAGGTCCACGCCGCCGAGCCATGTCGGGTTGCGTATTTTTTCGAGGCTCTCTAGATGCTGCTTTTGAAAATAGTCAAGTTCTAAGGCAGCTACTAACAAAGAACAGACCCCATTATTTGTCAATGCTGCCGAAAATAACGTCTTGACTGCTTCTTTGGGCGAAGCAGCATCTATTTCCAATGCCGCAGAAAGAAGTGCTCTGACAGCCTTTTTTCTTTCGTTCCGCATGATTAGCCCGGCATTCGATCCGGCTTGCACCGAACCTGCCGACCAGTCTTGAAGGAAAGGGTCTCCATCTTGGCAGGATCGCCACCCATACGGAGATAATCACTCCCACCATCCACGAAAATAGGATTCTCTTTGCAGTTACACTCCACAAAGTCGTGACGTTGAATGGAGAGAATAATGGTGTTGCACACCTTGCAACGAATGGCAGTTCGCGTCCCCGGCACCGAATGAGTGCGACACGTTGGAGTTGTTCGAAACTCGGTCATCAGGCCTCCTCAAAGAAGCAGCAGGTTAGCAGCCTGGCAAGGATTTTAGCGTTTTGTCCATAAAGGTAGCGTGACTGCCAGAATTAGTTGGATTCCTGTGATAATAGCCAATCCGGCGGCAATGCCGGTGACTCCATTAACCAAATACCCGCAGGACGCAAATAGCATCCAGGCTACTAGCGCATCAGGATTAATCTTGTCCATCTATTCCTCGTTTTCGTAGCGACATAGCGCGTTGTAATCTACGATGTAGGTAGTCCATCGCTGCCCGAACATGGACTCACAAGCTTGCGCCATCTTTTTGGCACCCGCAGGATTGGCAGAATGGATGGTTACTACTACACCTGGATTGATTTTTCCCTCATGAACCATTTCTTCTAAGGCGCACACCACGTCATAGCCAGTTAAATCTTGGCCCAAATCGTGATCCAAGCTGATATGGGTGATAATAGAGCCCGTAGTTTCTAGCCAATCAATAGCTTCTTCCGCCGTCCAAACATGATGCCAGGAAGCATTGGGGACGGGGCGTTCGTCGTCTAGGAAAAGTTTTAACATGCTCTGGAGCCTATCAGATTTTTTTGGAATTGGCAAGCGTTTAGCCGGGTGCTGGTCCGTGTAGTTGGAACAACCGCCAAAGTTGTATGGCTATTTCGCTCGGGCCTATGATCCCCCGACACCTAGTCCAAATTTCACGGAGTGCATATTCTTCGATTTCTCTCGATATTTGTGTATCACAAGGGATTTGCACCCGAAAAATGATGCAGTGAGGATCCATTAATCGTTGGCAAATTTCTGCTTGAGGCGCTCAAATTCTTCGCGTTCTTGCTGGTCTCTGTTTTGTTGTCTTTTTGCATCATACTGCTGAATCCACTTAGCAATGTGGTCTTGCAAATCTACTTCTAAAGTCTTAGCGACTTGGTAAATGGTAATTTGATGTGGAACAAAAAGCCGTTCCACAGTCTCCCGGCGAAAGTAATCTTCTTTATTTTTCAGGGCCTCTTTCAGATTAGCCGCTTCCACTAGATAAGCTCCTAGTGCGTAGGGGCACGCTGAGGAATCATTGCATTTTTCATTGATCAGGAATTGTTTCATTTTGTAACTTTCATGTGACCGTTAAGCGATCTGTATTTCCCAGCAGGGCAGACTGTTCCCCACCATACTCATCCATCCATGTCGCCTGAACATGGTAGCCCGCATTTTCTATTTGCTGGCGAATGGCAGCCAGATTATTTAGCAAATTTTCTGGGGTAGATGGTTCAAATTGGCACAGGGCATCAAATTCCGGAGTAAACCGATAAGGAGAACTCTTCTCTAAAGCTAGTAATACTCGTCTTACTGCGTCTACATGACTGCCCCGAGCATCAGTGACAAATAGGCGGCTACCAATCACTGCCCACAGGCACGGCACCGCAAGCGAACCTCTTTCTGCCACGTCTACAAAATCTGAGAACCCACAAAATTCCATTAAACGGCGTTCTGCTGGAGAGAGTTCGCTCATTTGACTTCCTCGGGCTCTTCAATTCCATGATGGGGCCATGTCAATGGTATCACTACTTTTAGTTTTGGCAATCAGTCCGTCGCACCGTCCAAAAGCTGGCGTTTCACGGATGTGACGGTGGAACGAATTAAAGACGCTTTGACACGCTTTTTTGCCGAGGGCGAGAAAATTTCGCAATTTGCGAACGAAAAAATTGGACTTATGGGCTCAACAGGCTTTGGCACGACACCTGCTTTAATTTGGCAGAGGTTCAAATGAAGATGATGCAAGTCGTGGAAATTCGTCAGCTAAATCAGATGGTTCGTTTTGTTCATCTGGTTTTGGATAAAAAATTTGTAGGTATTCAAGAGGCTACGACGAAACGCCAGGCATCTTAGTGCCTGGATAATTGAGCCCATAATGCCGAGCATTACCCATCGATAAAGCAGCCAGTTTTTTATCTGGAGATTCCTTCCACCAATGGTAGTAGGAAACTTCAATGGAATGTTGTTCTAAGGCTGCAAAAATTACTGCGGCTGTTTGGAGCAACTCTTCTAAAGCTCGAATATCAGAACAATCTTTAGTCCAAGCGCGTTTGGCTTCTTCAAGCTCTGCTTCCGCAATTAGGATCCATTCAGCAATTGTGTGCGGGCGTTTCTCTATGGATCCCCATTTTCGGTCTTGGTAGGAACGTTCTTCTAAAATAGCCTTAAATACGTCTTCTTTGGAGGTTGTCATGTGATTAGTTAAAACTGAGTTTTAAATAAAACAAGCTTAAGCCTTGCAAAATAATTATCTATGTCTATATTCTCCATTAGAGGATCTAATGTCTGAACTTGATTTGCATAAGTTGCCAGAGAATGACCCGTATCGTCACCTACTATTGTTAGCTGGGCACGACGACGGTGAAGAGGACCTTGATGAAGATAAGTATTTTGATTTTTGCGAAAAGTTTTTTCAAAAAGAGAAATTTGTAAGCTTCTTGCATAGTACTCTTTGTACCTACCCAGCTATTAATGACTTCTTGACCCAATGTCTAGCGCACGCCAACCAGCATCAAGAGCACTTTGATACATGAAATGTTATGCTGGCAGGCAACTTTGGTCGGAAATTGGACCACAAGTTTGGGGGAACGTAGGTTTGCAAACACAAAAATTAATTGATAATGTAACATGGAAGCTGGTTGTTAAGCAAATTTGTGACAGGATCAGAAACGAAACTCTGGCTACCCACAATTCTTTGAAGGAGTGCTGTGAATAATATTCCTGATATCCGTGATCTCGACCATGTGCGTATTAGAGCCCAGATTCGAAAACAACTCCAGAAACATCTGGCTAGCCAAGTTTGGCAGCAAGTCTGGAAAAAAGTTTATCGTGACACTGGCTCGATGCTGCGTGCTAGAGATCAATTACTAACCAGCCTAAGAACGATTTCTTAGTCTATCAAATACAGCTTTACAGGTTCCACAAACTTGAAGATGATTGGCCATCTGATCAGACCTTTGTGGGGATAATTTTCCATGATACCAATTTTCTATTTCAACTGATCTATCCTGGCCACAGTCATAGTTCTTTTTCCATTCTTCAAACCACTGGTGATAGTAGGTCGGATCTTCGGTCCAATCTGCCCAGTTAAAGACATCGGCTATTTCTTGTTCTTCATGATGTAAATCCCCTGCCATTGGGTAATAATCATCTCCAATTCGAAGATATGGGCTCTCTACATCTACTTCTGCAAAAGCTTGGAAGAAATCTTCCATGGAGATGCAGGCTCTTTCTTCCGGCTCTTCTCCAGAACGACATAGCGTGTAATTACCTTTATGCCCGGCTGTAGCGGCAGCGAATGGATTGTTAGGATCAAACTCTGTAGGCAATTCGGTCAAAGTTCCTTGATATGCTTTACCCATAAACGGAGCATTGCCTGAGTTCCAGTCCACTACTAAATCATCTAATGTGCCTGGATATTCCCACCACCAGTGGGCATAGCCATATTCTTCATTGATAAAAATATTAATCATAGATTAACCCGGGTCTCTGGCGGTTCAGCCAGGGGATGGCTAAAAGAATGTGGGTGTTCTGAATTTCGTCTTAGAGGAATATCATCAATAGTAACTGTTTGGTCCTCTTCTGACCAAAAGGAATTAATAGTGTTGACGATGGCTTCTAGATACTCTTGACTGGGTTTATTGTATGTTTTGTCGAGACACACATAGGCTATCGCAGTTTTAGTTTCCCAGTTATCTCCACTGGCTGCTTGAACTTGAAAAGGAGTGCGTTGATAACCTCTTTCCCAACCATCGAGAATCTTTAGCTCTTTCTCGGTGACCCTTTCTACATATCCATAGGTAGTTCTAGATGGGTCTGGCTCTAAGCTAGCTACGCCGCCGTTCCAGCGTTTGCTCCAAGCACGAAATACTCGGCTGTAGCCTTCTAGGTAGGCTGCAGTACCCTTAATCGGACGGCCTAGGCGCTCGCCTAACTGTGTCGGATTATTGGAGCCATAGGAAAAGAGTAAAGGCATGTTAGCAGTATAGCATTATTTAGTTAATTTCCGTCTGTCAAAGCCTTGAAAGCTATTTCTGCTCCCTTAATTTCGGCTGCTAAGCGAATTACAGCTAGAAATGCTACTGTGAGTCCCAGATAACACGCAGAGTGGATGCCGATTTGCGTCGATGACATTTGCGGTTTAATAAACAACGAATCTTGCAGGGAATACCACTCCGATGTAAGTTCTAGGGCCGCAATAAAGCCAATCAGTAAGAAAAGTCCGATATTAAGAAAGAGCATCCCAGCGAAAATAGCCAACATTCCTAACATTAACACAGCCAGCCCCAGATGGGAATCTAAAGAAAAAGCGATGGATTTGATGGTTCGACCACCATCTAGTGGATTAATGGGTAGCATATTAAAAAGATTCATTAAAGCAATAAAAGATGCTATTCCTGCTAGTGCCGGATGCGGGTAAACTAGATATAGTAAACACGGTGCTATTGCTGTACCTAACCCCCAGGCAGGACCCATCATAGCAGTATATGATTCATCCCTTCTAGTCTTAAATCCACTTTCTGCTACCGCCACCCCACCAAAAAATGGAATTAAAAAGATACCTTTAGTGGGTATCCCACAAGCTTTCATAGCACGCAAATGTCCATATTCATGGACTACCAGAGCTGCTATCAGCACTACTGCAAACTGTGGAGTAAACATCCAAGAATAGGCAGCTAAGCTGGCCCCTGCCATGCCTACTTTGAGAACTTTAACACTCTTTAGGAGCTTGAGCCCAATACTTCCTACTTTAAAAATCGCAGCCAGAAGAGAACCCCAGTGTTGTTTCATGCAGTTGCCCTGCGGACCATGTCCATCTGCTCCCTGATTTGCATCCAGGCTTGAATCCAAACCTGATTTAGAATGGGATTTCTGATTTTGGCTTCGACCTGAGACCATACTTGGGGAACAACCCGATCCTTGACCTGGGTTCTAACTTGAGCCCTGGGCAGGTTGGGAGTCCTCATAGCTTTATTCCTGCTTCCAAGATGGAAAGAACTCTAACACCGCCTGGTATTTCGTTGGTTAGTGGTTCACCAAGTGGTGCTGCCCAACGAGTGTTCACATCATCGTATGACTGCAGCGGAGCCACTATTTCTTTAACATCAATGCTGTTCTCTGCGAAAAAACCTTGCATTACAGCTTTGATGCCTTCCGGCATAGCAACATCCAGGTAAACTCGCTCACAGCCAATAAATCTAGGGAAGAGATCACCGCCGTAGGGATGAAAATCCTGTAAGAGTTTACGAGAAATCACCGCATATAAAGGGCCACCAGTTTTTCCTTCTGTATTTAGACCTTGGGTGTAGACAACTTCTTCCTTTTCGGCTCCACTATATCGATAAGCCAGCCAAAGAATGCCATCATGGAAATGATAAGCGATTTCTTCTAGGCGCTCAAACATGCCATCAGTTTCTCATCTAAAAATAATTAATCAAGGATGCGCGCGCCCTTCAACCGGCCAGCCCCAAGGACGCGAAGTCCGGCCGCTGGGAATCAAATTGCGAGCACGAGCTAGCTCGTAAATTTGCTGACGAATTCCTCTTTGAAGCTCCGGAGCAGAGAGATAGACATCTAGGGGCCAACTTGAGTATAGCGAATCCACACAGCCAAAACGAGCTAGTAAACTTCCTCCTAAATTTTGTTTTCCGGGACAGTAATAAAAATCGTAAAAAGGATAGGCGCATCCTAAATATTCGTCTTCAGCCAGTTTTACCTTTCCAACTATTGGTTGTGAGCCTAGAAAAATACAAGCGTCGCACCAGTGAGAATGAGCAGGCAATCCGCTCCTAGTTCGTTGATGATGCAATCGATCTAAAGCCAATTCGTCACCAGACAGAGCTAATCGCTCTAATCTTCGAAGTTCTTCGTCAGGATTTTTTCTAATATGCCGACATTTCATGTTGGTAGTTAATCTTCATCATCCTCTTCCGCTGCTGGAAGCTTTGGGCGTAACGAACTTGGGCGGGAAGGAGCCACACCTGGACGAATTGGCGACCTACCCTTAACACGGCCTTGGAGGGCTGCAATTCTAGCCAGGAAGGCAGGATCAGCGTGCTGCGCAGGTGTATGAGTTATCGGAGTAGCGAGGGCGAGAGCCAGGTGCGGCTCAGGCGGGAGCTGAGTAGCAATAAGTAATGGCGACTGTGGCGGCGGTGGTTGTGGTGGTTGGGCCACTATACCTTTAGTTTTGCCAAAAGGCTCATATCCTGCTAAATAACCCGGGCGCCTAATACGCTTCATAAAAGAATCATAGCATTAAATGGCTCGATAATCTAAGCAATATCGTTTTTTCCCTCCGGCTATTTTTCGGGAGATTGGCAGCCCTTCTTGTCGCATCCCTTGCCACAGAGCTTCGGCTTCTGGTGTTTGCAACGTCGAAGCATACAGCGGCAAATCATAAGTTTCTGCTAAAAATTTCGCCATCATAATATACAGTTGAGTTCCTATCCCCTGTCTGCGATAGGCTTCCTCTACTTTAACATATTCCACTATAGGGATATTTCCGTGTTTCCGTATCTCTCGCCGCATCCGTCTTAAATACGGCTTTTCTAAGGTCTGCAGATCCGACCTGATAGTTTCTTCATCCGGAATATCCTTGTCGGAAATAGACCAGGAAGCTAGCCTTGGACGACTAATCGGGCAACATCCAGCATATAAATGAGCAGACTTCCATAGACTTCCAATATTGTCCAGGGATAAGCACCAGCCTTGATGCAATTTCATATAGTGCCAAGCGGTGGGCATCAATTGATAGCCAAGACTTTTGCTAAGGAAACTAGTTCGAATATAGCCAACTGGTTGATCACCTAACATGGCATTAATTAGATGAATAACATATCCACGAGGAGTATGTTCCTCGATTTTTCGTTGAATAAAAGTTAAATCCATAGCTATAGATTAACGATTTTCTGTGATAATTACTAGCATCCCGCCGTCGGTTCTAATGACTGACACCACTTTACAGCCCTGGTGTTCTCTGAGCCAAGAAACTAATGTTTCGTGAATACGAGTCGCTTCCATGCTCATGCCAGCGGTCACGCTAACCGTGTGGACTTCGTAACCAGAGCTACGCTCGGGCGTGGGGGTCGCTGTAGTAGGGGGCAGGTTGACAGGCGTAGAGACGTTTAGCTGCTTAGTAGAAAGTAGTGCAGGTATCCCTACAGCAGCAATAATTGCAATTATTGAGATGACAATAAGCAATTCAATTAAGGTAAAGGCTCGGCGCTTCATGAATTCTTCTCCTTAAGGGCTTCGTTGACTTCGTGTTCTAGACGGCCTGACATCCACATACTTGCGATACAGAAATGGGCTAACCAATCTCGTTCTAGAATATCCACCAATTTTTGAAAAGAAGTGGGTTTGTCGAATGGCAGAGCTAACCAGATATTTTCCATTGGTACTCGATCTGTCAAAAGCGCTGCGTGAATGACACTAGCATTAGTGGCAATTATGGAAATAGAATCTTCTCCGTCATCCAACGACTCTACCCATTGATGAAGTTCTTTCGGCAATTTAAGAATTGTCCGAACCTGGCCAGCTTCTGGAATTACGCGGCAGTCTCCCATTTCTAGGAAGCCTAAGTCTACGATGGAAGAATAATCAAGATCTTTCGTCATTTTGCCGATGATGAGGTTAGTTAACATTACCAGTGGTCCTTATGATTAGTACTAGAAACAATGAGGAAAGGAATTCCTACACCAGCGACCAAACAGCCAAGAGTAATAACTAAGTGAACTGGTTGAAAAGCATTCCAGGTTGGTAGTTGGCTTAACATATAACCCCAAGAACCAAAGGAAAGTATCGGTGTGATTACTACTACATGCCAGGGCTTCATGGTATTCCTCAGTATAATGAAAGCTTGCTAGTAATGGGATCAATGCGTTCCGCAGTATCGGGCCCAATAGCTAGGCAGGTATTGGTTGGGACACCATGGAACTCGGTTTGGCCTGCATCTTGGATGAGACAGCTAGTCAAACCAGCTTCCTGGGCTTGATGGTGAATGTTGAGCAGTTCTTGTTCGCTGTTAACTTGCAGGCAAATCTTAGTAAATAGTCCTTGAATCCATTTACGTTCTATTTCAGTTAGAGTGATGCCAATGTAGTTCGTAGGGTCGCCCATATCCAGAACTAATCGTATTTTGTCGCATAAGAATTTCATCGCACTATGCGCGCCTTGAGAAATTTCCTTCCCGCGGCGGAGTTTTAAATCTTTTCTGATAATTATTACTTGTTTGATGATGGCAGTCATTTCCAAGGCCACTCCCGCATCTGCTGATACTCTTGAACCGCTATCTTTCCAAGTTTCCGCTTTAGCTGGGCCTCAGGATGCGCCCAGTATCCGAAAATTTGCCCTAAAATACTAGCAAATAACATAGCAGCCCAAAACCATCGGTTGAAGAGAAGTTCCATGTTTGCTTCTCTGGCAAGATTAGCAGCCTCTGGTGGAACGGGCCCCGCAGTAACAGCCATCACAGAAAGAAAAAAGACCAGAAAAGAAATAGTAAAACAAAAACATCCGGCTATACTCAGTAAATAACTGAGTTGGTGTTCCTTGATGGCAGCATCGATACGTCTAAGATCTTCAAACATTTTCTAACTGCACTTTCTTGCAAAGAGTGCAAGAGCGAAACCAGTCACCTTCTGGTGGATCTTCGTGAGAAGTCGCAGGGCAATGTTGCCGTTGGCCCCATTGATGTAGGCAACCATCTTGGAGAGTAAGTTTGAGTTTATCTAAATTGGAAATCCTGGCTCGCAGTTCTTCGATCCAGTCATCAATCTGATGGGCAGTGACGCCAGTTTGCTTTACCAGAGTTCCTAAAAGCTCGTCCATGGTGACCTCGGGGCGCAGACTAAACGAAGTAGATCATTAAAATTGAAATTGTCAATTAACTTTGCGATTCCATTTCTTTCCTAACTTCTTCATAGATACGAAGGCGTTCTGCCTTTTTGGACTCTTGATATTTTTTATTTTCCTCCTTCTGTTTTTCGATTCTATCTATCAAGGACTGAACTACTTTAGGATGATTTTGTGCACTTCTACTGCCCAGGTATATCGGCTCTGATTTGAATTCCGTATGCACGGTCTGTGTCTCTTCTACTTCCAATATCCTATAAGTAGAGACCTCAATATCAGGATTAGCAGAAGGCAATATAGTAATACGTAGCAATTCTTCTATTACTTTTTCTTCCGCTTCCTCCCTGGTCTCGCCTTCTGCAGAAACATCATAATCACATTCATTTCGAAAATAGGAGCTAGCATTAGCCACATAAATAGTCCGGCATTTAACTATTCTCATGAGCATCTAGCTTCAGCAGCTGCTTCTGCCTGATTATCGTCAGCAGCAATAGCACATGCCTGACAAAAATAAACCCGGATCTTAACTACGGCCTTTTCCCCCTTGGATGTATCTCCCCAGCGAAAATTTTTGCGCCAAGTGACAGCTTGTTCCTGACAAGGAGCAAAACCTCCACCTTCTTTCCAAAGTTGACCTTCACACTTCTTGTTAAAAGCCATTAGGATCTCCCTTCCTGAGCCCATAATAGATGGGCTTTTAGATGGTCCTCTGGGATCTCGCCGAATAGCAAATAGGCACTAGGACACCGTTCGCAGGTTGTGAGTCCTGAAAAATGAGGAGGCGCATCCCAACCAGCTTGGAAAGCCGCATCGGAATTTTCAAAAATTCGATGGTGCCCACAGCATTGACAGATTAATTCCATGTGACTATTCCGTCCCTAGATCAACGATGCAGGACTGTAAGATATGGTTTAGCAAGTAAGCGGTCATCGCTGTGTCCAAACCATTGGGCGTTCCAATAGTCCAATCTCTGGCTGTCAGCGGACTTTTGGCTAGATACAGACCGTGTGCTTTTCCTCGCAAGTCCCAACGACCTTCTTCATCATGCCTGCGGTCTGTTAAACAAATCAAGGGGACAACCGGTCCTATACCAGCAGCCTGTTGTTCGGAAGTGGTGTGATATTGAATATCTTCAGAAGGAACAGTCAGAGGAGGAAGATGTTCCTTCAAAGAGAAATGAACTGCGCTTCGACTTATTCCCTTACTATTCCACCAATCTATGTTAATCCTAGAGAACATGGAAGGAATGTTGGTGACATCGAAGTCATAGTAGGCAAACTTTTCAAAACTCAGATTTAAGATTTTAGCTAGTTCCGCTTCGCCATCTCCTCCCACCGCATTGAAGTCGATAGCATCAATCTGTCCATAATTGGTCTGATACAATACCATATCCAAAATTCGTTCTAGGGGCAGCTTGCTGATCGCATCCAGGTAGCGAATAACCAAAGCTCCTTCCAAAGGATGATTGAAGGTGAAGCCTAGGCGGTCGATGCGCTCTACCGTGCCGTAAGCGCGAGGAAAGGTTGTCAAGGCCGGATAGTCAGTATCACAGTTACCACTGAGCGGGTAGCCGTGAAACAAGTTGCTAATAGGATATAAAAAAGTAGCAGGAATGGGGCGTTTGAGACGTAGGCCCATAAAATAGAAGTGGTAGTTATGGGAGATATTTCCGACCTCTATAGAACTTTGCTCGGAGTAAGCACAGAGAATCGGAAGCTCTTGGCTTTTACTACGGTGCGTTTTGTTTTGTAGTACCGCCGGCTCTAGGCCAAAGCCGGCCCGAAGAATCTTTCGAAAATCTGTTTGCTGCGCAGCACTCATGTAGATTTTCCTCGTGGGCCGAGTTTAGCATTGGAACGCCGGCTCGGCAAGAGAATTTGATATACTTTTAGTATGGATTATTGTCGTTGCAATCCTGATGATGACTGGGATGAAATCCGCAAAGCAGGAGAAAAAGAGTATATCAAAGAGTATGGCGGACTGTGTGAAAATTGTGATGGCCTCCTTCAATATTGCGAAGCCTGTGATCAGATCTATTGCGATTGCAAGAAATGCAAGTGCCGGCGTAATCCAAGCGAACCGCCTATGGAACAAAAACTCTTTGAGGCCAAGGTCAGGCGCCTTCGTGCTGGTGGGATGGCAGACCGCTTCATCGCTAGACAAATTGTAGATGATTACTACCGAAGCACTGGCCGGTTATTGCCACAGCCTTTAGTGGAGCAGCTAGTAAGGCAAGTTCGGTAAACCACAGCACTTTAAAACATCTATTACCATTATGGTTTCATCACTCATGCTGCTACCTCATCAAATTTTAACAAACGAGCTAATTCACTCTTACCATGAGTCATCTGCATCACAGGGAAGTGATGCATGACATAACGCATAGCTTCTTTGAGGCGCTGGGCATGTGGGGGGTAGGCTTTAATTTCTATTAAATGGAAGCCTTTAACGGAGTCTACAGAAATCAAAAGTTCCTTACTATGCACTACCTGCCTAGTAAATGTAATAGGATATAGTGGATGTGAATGATCTCGGACCATGGTCGCGATGCCCATACGACCGCAAGGTAAGGCTTCGACCCAGCCATAATGCTCCAGCGGTTGGCACGGCCCCATTGCCCACTTGAGGGCTTCTTGGGTAGTCGCTCCATACGTGGGGGGAGTCTTACCACGCATAACTCGATAGAATTTATCCTTCCGAAGCGGGAAACACCGAAATTGGCTCAAACCATCGCTATCCTCTACAGCTCTGGTGTAGACCAACTGAACCGTATTTACCCACTCATCTGGCTTATCTAGAGGACCCCGATTTCGAATACGTAGTTTGCCACTTCTGGAATTGAATTCTGGCAGTTCCTCGCATCCTAAGCAATAATTATCTTGATATTCTAGTGTCCGGATGTCGCTGCCAGGGAAGAATTTGTCTCGCAGTTGGGTGATTACTTGTTGGGGGTCGAAATTTGGCTCCAGGTAGAGCCGTGATTCTAGGTAAGACTCACGCTCAAATCCCAAAGACTTTAACTTCTTCCGAAAAAGATGATACCTAATTTCGTGGACTCCTACTTCCAGAGCTGCTACTAGGATTACCGCTAGACCAAAGGCAATGGGAACTAGAATAAATGCAGGAGTTCCACTATGGAAGTGCATTCCTCCTACCATCAACCCAGCATAGATAGGGTCATGAACTAAAATATCTTGCACTAGGCTCTTGGCTCCTCCTTGAAATGCCTTCTTTAAATAGTACGAAAGCGGTTTTTGAATATCCTTAGGAGTTTCCTGATGTACCCGCAGAGCATCTCGAAAGTGCCCCACAAAGAAGCCGATCTTTTCGAAGATAGGACCTGCAAAAGCCAGCACTAAAATAGTTCCAGTGCCAGGCGGTATATTACGAAGCCAAAAAATAGCTTCTAAGCATCCAGTAATTAAGATGCTGATGACACCAGCATAAAATTCATCTCGCCCAAAAGTACGAAGTACCTTCCAGAAAGGATTGGTGGGAATAACAATAGGTTCTAGGTTCACTAAACCTGCTGCTCTTGGGTCAGGTCCTCTGGATGAAACACTGCCCCTAGATTGAACAGCTGAGTGTTTGGGTTAGGCAGATCCCATTTGATCCGGTAAAAACCATCCCCGGTGTAGTAGACAATTTCTCCTCGATGTCCTCGATATTTCTCCTCATCGTCATCGCGTTCG
>Ga0214473_10003743_pt1 | contig 18353 bp, 21 predicted proteins | sample RVTome_7_FD_203509 | JGI IMG/M metagenome (GOLD analysis project Ga0214473, IMG submission 203509) | Soil microbial communities from uranium-contaminated site in the Upper Colorado River Basin, Wyoming, United States - RVT98D197 | ecosystem: Environmental > Terrestrial > Soil > Contaminated >... | reverse complement strand
CTGATGCAATGATAGACGCTGATCCGGGCAGTACTGCCGGAGACAATCCCAATGTGCCGGCGGGCTTCACCTATCTCGGGCAATTCATCGACCATGACCTGACGCTTGATACATCGGGCATTGGCGAGCGCATCGATGATCCCCTGAGCGTAGAGAATTTCCGGACGCCGGCGCTTGATCTCGATTCGATTTATGGACTTGGACCGGGCGCCTCCCCGCAGCTCTATGCGCGCGACCCGGCCAATGGTTTCGCGCCAAGTGCCAAGTTCCTGATCGGGGTGGCCGATGAATCGCGGAATGTCGACCAGGCCGAGCCGAAGATACCCTCACTGCCCAATGACCTGCCGCGCAGCCCCCAGGGATTTGCGCTTATCGGCGACCATCGCAATGACGAGAATCTTGTGGTGGCCCAGACCCACCTTGCCTTCCTTAAATTTCACAACAAGGTTGTCGACAAACTCACCGCAGACGGCCTCGGCGGCGGAAATCTTTTTGCCGAGGCGCGCAAGCTTGTTACCTGGCACTACCAATGGATGGTACTGTTCGATTTTGTCGAGCGGCTGACCGAACCCGGAATCGTCGCGAAGATTCGGCATGATGGCCGGAAGTTCTATCGCTTCAAGACCAGGCCCTACATGCCGATGGAATTCTCAGTTGCGGCGTATCGCCTTGGCCACAGCATGGTTCGCGAGGTGTACAGCCATAATCGGGCATTCCGGCCAAATGCGCCGCGCATCGCCCCGGCAAGCCTTCGCCTGTTGTTCACTTTCACTGGCCTTTCAGGGAATATTCATGGCGATCCAGATAATCCGCCAGTTCACCTGCCCTCGAACTGGATCATCGATTGGCGGCGCTTTTTTGACCTGGGTACGCCTGCCACCGCGCCCAACTTCGAATTCAACCAAGCGCGCAAGCTGGACCCCTTGATCATTCCGCAACTGCATGATTTGCCGGGAGGCGGTGGCAGCCTGCCATTCCGAAACCTGAAGCGTGGGGTGATGATGAAGCTGCCATCCGGGCAGGACGTTGCCAACTTCATGAAATCACATGTCAAAAAACCGATGCTCACGCCAGATGAGATTGCGTCGGGCCCAGACGGTGCGGTTGCCAAGCAGCTGGGCCTGCATAAAAAGACGCCACTTTGGTATTACATTCTCAAAGAAGCGCAGATCCGCACCGGAGGAGAACGCCTTGGGCCCTATGGTGGCCGGATTATCGCTGAGGTGTTTACCGGCATTGTGCAAGGCGACAAGGATTCCTTCCTATCGCAAAAGAACTGGAAGCCGAGCCTCGGTCCGGTGGCGGGCCGGTTCACAATGGCGGACATGCTGAATTTTGTAAACGACATCAATCCGATAGGATGAGGGTTTGGCAAGGGCAGCGCTCTGCCTATTGGAATTTAAGCATTCACAAGACAGTTTATCACCCCGAAGTAAGCCGGGGCCCAGACTTTGAACTGACCCTTGGTTGCAAGCCTGGGTCCGCAGGGATGACGGACGAAAGTGGTTGGACTGTCGCCTTTTTCCAATTCGCCGATCATAGCACTGCTGTTTGTAATCCGATGAGTTGACATGGGGGACAGATGAAGTAGGTGTGATTTTTGATGTAACCGCATTTGTGGAATCAGGGGCAATGCTTTGAAATTTCAGGGTTTGGGTGGGCTCCCTCTGGCGCTCATTTGTGGCGGGTTTCTGGTTGCCGCCCTGCTGTTTTATGGCAGCGTGCCGCTCACTCCAGATGTGTCTTACTTCTTGGTGGCTGATGGGCGCATCCTGGATGGCGCGGTGCCTTATGTGGACATCATGGAGACCAATCCGCCGCTGACGTTTTGGATAACCCTGCCGCCGGTTTGGCTCGCGCGGATTTTGGGCCTGTCACCGCACGTCATATTTGTTGGCTATGTTTGCCTCATTATCGCCGGGGCGTTGATGCTGACCCGCTATGTGTTGCAGTCGGCAGGGGAAACCCACAAGAACACATCAATGTTGCTGCTGGTCCTGGCGGCAGTGCTGACGATTGCACCGGCGGAGGCATTTGGCCAGCGCGAGCACTTTGCCGCGTTGCTTGCATTGCCTTATGTGGCCGCAGCGGCGCAACTGGCGGAGGGCCGGGCGCCGCGTACAAGCCTTCGTATTCTGGTGGGGCTTTTGAGCGGCGTGGGCATGTCATTCAAGCCCTACCTGCTTGCCATTCCATTGCTAGTTGAAGTTTTTCTGCTGTGGGAGACGCGAAACTGGCGGAACCTGGTTCGCGGCGAGATATTGGGCATGGCAGCTTTGCTAGCGGTTTATCCACTTCTTGTCTGGCAATTTACGCCGCAATATTTTACCGAGATTCTGCCGCTGGCGCTGCTTACCTACGGGGCATATCAAATTCCCTTTCTTGAAACGATTTTGCGCCCAGCTGTCGCAAGCTTTGGGCTATTCACGAGCATTGCGGCGTACATGATCTGGCGCCTTGGTTTGCAGCAACGCGGCGAATGGGTTTGGGTATTTGCGGGCCTGGGAGGCCTTATCTGTTTTCTCGCCCAAGCGAAAGGCTGGCCCTATCAACTCCTGCCAGCGATGATTTTCGCGCTCATTCCATTTCTCATGAATGCTGCCCGCATTCCCAGCCTCATTTTTCGGATTGTCGCGTTCGGCAGCATTGGATTTGCCATGATCCTGGGGCTGGCAAATTTTGTCGGCGCGCAAAATTTACGGCTGGCTTCGATTGACAGTTTATTCGCAGGACGCAAGCCACAGCGCATGATGGCGCTTACCCATGATCTTGGGCTTGTCTTTCCCTATGTTGAAACAAATGGCATTGCCTGGGCCAGCCGTTTCCAATGTCTCTGGATGCTGCCCGCAGTCAGCAAAGAGCTGATACCAGTTGAGCAGCGGGATGCAGTGATCGCGCGCGCGGCCGAGATTGTGACCCGGGATTTGATATCATTGAAGCCGGATTATGTGATTGTCGACCGTCGCTCCGACACGCCGACGCTGCGCGGGCATGAAATCAAATACATCGCGTGGCTCAGCCGCTCTCCTGCCTTTGTGCAGGCGTGGAGTTCTTACAGGCTGGTCAATTCCACTGGCATGTTTGAAGTTTGGGAACTGCAGTAGCAGGCATTACCGAAGGTTGATACGGTGGGCGATTAGTTCCTCGCCTTTTCCATTTCGCCGACGAAGCGAGTGAAGAGATAGTGGCTGTCCTGGGGGCCGGGGGAGGCTTCGGGGTGGTATTGGACGGAGAAGACGGGGTGGCCATCGAGGGCGAGGCCGGCGTTGCTACCATCGAAGAGTGAGACATGGGTTTCGGTGACGCCTTTGGGGAGGCTGTCGCGGTCCACGGTGAAGCCGTGGTTCATCGAAGTGATTTCAACTTTGTTGGTGGTGAAATCCATGACGGGGTGGTTGGCTCCGTGGTGGCCCTGGTGCATCTTTTTTGTCTTGGCGCCGAGCGCCAGGCCCAGCATCTGATGGCCGAGGCAGATGCCGAAGATGGGCTTGCCGCTGGCGATGAGCTTCTGGATTTCGGGCACGGCGTATTCGCCTGTCGCTGCCGGGTCGCCGGGGCCGTTGGATAAAAAGATGCCGTCGGGCTGCATGGCGAGAATGTCTTCGGCTAGCGCGTTGGCGGGAACGACGGTGACATCGCAGCCAACAGAGGTGAGGCAGCGCAGGATATTGCGTTTGAGACCGTAGTCGATGGCGACGACTTTATACTTGCCGCCGTCAGCATTGGTGTAGCCCGTGGTCCAGTTCCATTCCTTCTCATCCCAGTCCATGCGCTGGGTCAGGGACACATCCTTGGCAAGGTCGAGGCCTTCGAGCCCGCCCCAGGCCTTGGCCATGGCGAGCAGTTTCTTCACGTCGAACTTGCCCCTGGCATTGTGGGCGATGACGCCGTTGGGCATGCCGTGCTCGCGGATGAGATTGGTGAGTTCGCGGGTGTCCACGCCCGAGAGACCGATGATGCCGCGGACCTTCAGCCATTTGTCGAAATGCCTGGCTGAACGGTAGTTGGCGGGGTCAGTGACGGGGGCCTTGACCACGCAGCCTTTGACTGCGGCGGAGGCGGCGAGGTTGGTCGTTTCGAGGTCGTCATCATTGGTGCCGACATTGCCGATATGGGGGAAGGTGAAGGTTATGATCTGGCCGGCGTAGGAGGGATCGGTGAGGACTTCCTGATAGCCGGTCATTGCCGTATTGAAGCAGACTTCGCCCACGGCTTCGCCTTCGGCGCCAAAGCCCTGGCCTTCGATAACGGTGCCATCGGCAAGCACCAGGAGGCCCGTGATGCGGGGCTTCTCCCAATCGCTGAAAGCTTTGCGCGGCTTGGCCTTGGCCTTTTTCGGGCTGGTCATCGTGGAATCTCCGGGAATTTGGCGATGTATGATGGAGCGGGGCCTTGGCGTCAAGGTTGCGGCTCGCGGCATTTGCGACTATTGAGCGGGTTTTCCAACAAGGATTTGCCCCATGAGCCTTCGTGCCAAAATCAATGACGACCTCAAGACGGCCATGAAAGCCGGCGACAAGCGCAAGGTTTCGGCGCTGCGCCTGATGAACGCGGCGATCAAGGACAAGGACATCAACAGCCGCACCGACGGACATGATTCCGTTTTGACCACTGATGCGGGACTGATTGATCTCTTCGCTAAGATGGTGAAGCAGCGCCAGGAAAGCCTGGGCATGTATGAGCAGGGCGGAAGGCCTGAGCTTGCGCAGCAGGAGCGCGAGGAGATTGAGGTTATCCAAAGCTACATGCCAAAGCAGTTGTCCGAGGATGAGGCGAAGACCGCGGTGGCTTCGGTGATTGCTGCGGTCGGGGCAACGAGCGTGAAAGACATGGGCAAGGTGATGGCCGAGCTGAAGGCCAAGTATGCGGGCCAGATGGACATGGCGAAGGCCGGCGGGATTGTGAAGGGGCTGCTTGCGGGTTAGGCAGCAGCCAAGGCGTGGCCATTGCCGGATTTGCCCAAGCCTGCTTCCATCAACAGCCAATTCCGGAAGGCCGCGATTTTTGGGCGGCTTGCCCATGTTTCGGGAGTTACCACGGAATAGATGATGGCGGGGGGCAGGTTCAGATCAAATGGCCTGACCAAACGGCCATCCGCCAGATCGCCCGCAACCAGCACATCAAAGGCCAGTGCTATGCCTTGCCCCGAGGCAGCAGCGTTGAGCAGCAAATCGCAGTGTGCAAATCGTGGTCCCTTGATCGCGGCCTCAAAACTTGCTCCAGCCAGTTCCAACCAGCGCGCCCAGTCATGGCCGGTATTGTCATGGAGCAGGGTGTAGTGCCTCAGGTCATCGGGATGCCGGAGGGCAGGTCCGTTCTTCAGAAGAGCGGGACTGGCAACCGGAAATCGGGTTGCTTCGAGCAACGGATCAACGCGCAAACCGGGGGTTGGCTTGCACCCCCAGCGGATTTCAACATCGACATTTTCCCTGGCGAAGTCTATCGGCTGGACAGCTCCTGAAATATGCAATTCAATCGCAGGCCAGGATTCATGAAACGCGGCGAGGCGCGGCACCAGCCAGCGCGAGGCAAAGCCGGGCGTTGCGCGTACCGACAGCGGCCCGCTTGCATCGGTGTTGCGAACCTGGGCCGTGGCAGCCGCCATGCGGTCGAGGACGTCAGTCAAACCGTGGAGATAGTCCGCACCTTCGCTGGTCAGCACAACGCCTCGGGTCTCACGGAGAAACAACTGCACTCCGAGATAATCCTCAAGTGTTTTCACCTGATGGCTGATTGCCGATTGGGTGAGACAGAGTTCCTCAGCCGCCAGTTTGAAACTGCAATGGCGGGCCGACGCCTCAAAGGCGCGGATGGCGGGGAAGGGCGGTAGATTACGGCGCATAGCAGTTGAATTCCCTTCATCTGCAAGTGAAATAGTATCGTTTGTTCCGCCACCAAATGCAAGCGTACCGTGACACGGAACGAAGCAATGCCGCATGGATGGCGGCGATAGTTTGCAAGATCAGGGCATGAGACTGCAACGGAGGATGTCGTTTCCCCCGACGCTGACATATTGCCTGTTTGGCGGAGGTAAACGATGTCGCGGCAACTCATTCGAAAGTTTTTTATCACCATTATCATGCTGTGTTCGATGACCGGCGCGCACGCCGGAGCACTTGAAAATACAAGCCTGGGCGCAACAAGCAGTAACGAGGCGATTGCCTCTGCCTGCATTGGATTCGGCCTCAGGTACCTCTATGGCAGCGGGGTTGAGCGCAACCATGTCCGCGCCCTGATGTGGTTCAAACTGGCACTGGCCGCGGAACATCCGGACGCTGCCAAATATCATGATCTGGTTGCGCTCAGGATGACGCCGTTGCAGATCGCGCGGGCCCAGGCATTTGCGGAAATTTGTTCTGACTCAAATTATACGGAGTGCAATTAGCTCGCCGTTATTTACCCGCATCCACTGCGTCGGCGAGTTCGGCCAGGGTTGCGAAATGATAATCGGGGGTTACGATTTTTTCCACGGCAGGTGTTGCGCCGGAGCCTTGTTTGTTCTTGCGGCGTTCGATCCAGCAGACGTGATAACCCAAGCGCTTGGCCACGGCGATGTCGTGGTATTGGCTTTGGGCCACATGGAGGAAATCGTTGAACTTGAAACCCTGCACGCTCTGCCTTCCGCGCGCATAGGCGAAGACCTGCGGGTCCGGCTTGTTCCAGCCCACATCTTCGGCGGTCACCAGATCATCGAAGGGTTGTTCCAAAGTCTTGGCGAAATGCGAGAGCGCCCAATTGTCGGAATTGGTCATGGCGACAAGGCGGAAGCGTTTGCGCAGGCGTTTCAAGGCTGCAACGGCATCGGGGAAGGCGGGCCAGCGCGGGATGGAAAGGCGAAAGCCTTGCACATCTTCCTCCGCATTCGGCAGGCCGAGCTTTGACGCCATCTCGCGGTACATGGGTGCCATCATCGAAGGGAAGGGCAGGCGCGGGGTTTCGTGATGCTGGCGGTCTTCGGCAATGGCGTATGCTTCGAGAATAGCCTGGGCGCTGGTGTTTTTTGATTTCGCCTGGACATAATCCAATATGCCGGTTTCAAAATCGATGAGCGTGCCGACCACATCGAAGGTCAGCACTTTGCGGTCGGTGAGCGGCATTTATCTTTCTCCATGTTGAATTGCTGCTTGCGATTGCGACGCCGTTTGATCAGGCGATTATCGCCTCGACTGGCCGTCGCAGGGAACGGGGCATCCCGGGTCCATAGCCGAAACGGACAACAAAATCGGCGCGCCCCTCCGCTCTGCCTGCCATTCGCAACAGCCCCGAGCGGAAGGACGGTACTTCCACCGGTTGATTGACAAATGAATGCCTTAATCCAAGCCGTGTGGCTTCGAGGGCAAAGCGCTGATAGCTGCGTCCGGCTTCGAACCAGTGTTGCGGATTATCTTCGGCGGAGGAGAAAACCGCAAGGCCGGAAGTCGCCGCGATCTGCTTTTCATAGCGTTTGCTTTCGCTGGCGGCGGAAGCAACGAATCCAAATAGCAAACGGCCGACCGGGCCGGGCAGCGCCGGGTTGCCAGTGCAGAGCGAGAACAATCCGTCACGCGTATTCAGGGCTTCGCTATAGCTGAAGCGTATCCAGTTTTTGAGTTCCGCCACGAAGGCACCGTCCTGCATCTGGGCAACTGTTGCATCGGCGATGAGCTTGCCGAAGCGGCCGATATCTTCGCGCGATGTTAGCAGAACAACGCCAGTTTTGCCGCCAGCGGCGGCGGCCTCCAATGCCTTGAGGTCACCATTGGCAATTGGTTTTGCATCAAAGTCGGTGCGCGTGCATTGGCGCAGGTGAATCATCTGGGCCAGAGGGCTCGGGCCGATGGCAGCGATCTCCAACTTGACAATTACACCGCCGTGAAGATCGGCCGGTAGCGCGATGCTTGGGGTGAGCCCCAACAGGGGTGCGGCCTGCACGATGTTCTCGGCGGCGCAACCAAGGCTGGCGAAGAGATGATGGTCGTCGGGATCAACGGCGGGAGTGCGGCGCGAGAAATCCGGAATGATGGTCAGTGAATTCGCCGCCACGCGGAATTTCCACGGCTGAGTGTTGTGACTGTTGGCGGCGAGGCAGGCGAGCCGCACCAGTTCCATGAGCTTGGCTTCACTGGATGCCAGATTATTGCGTATCGGTTGCCAGGTCTCGGCAACCGCACGCTGCCAGGCACCGATCGGATAGGATTGGCGGACGATGAGCCCACCGCCAGCCGTTGCCGCCGCAACTCCGCCAAGACCCCACTTCAGGAATGCCCTGCGACCGCTCACGACATTCTCATTGCATGGTCAAAGCCCGGGTCCCGCCGTTCGACGGAATGATGGATGTAAATACTAAACAATCTTCGTCGTGACTTTCACGTTCTTCCTGATCGCATTGGAATAGGCGCAGGCGACATGGGCCTTCTTGATGAGGCTTGCGGCTATCGCCTTGGGAACGCCGGGGAGACTGATATCCAGTTTTACTTCGATGCCGAAACCCTTCTTGTCGGAGCGGGTGCCGAAGCTTACGTGCGCTGTGATGGAAGAGTCCGGGGAAATCGAGACCGTTTTCTTTTCCTTGGCGCTGACATATTTGATCGTGCCCAGGAGACAGGTGGAATAGGCTGCCGCAAAAAGTTGATCCGGATTGAGGCCATCATCGGTGCCGCCCATCTCCTTCGGCTGGCCGATCTTGATATCGAGCATGCCATCGGCGGATTTGGCCCGGCCTTGCCCGCGCCCGCCGGTTGACGTGACGTGGGCGGTGTAAAGTTTCTTGATTGCCATAAGAGCCTCCTTGTTGAGATATGATGCTGGCATGCCGATATGTTGCTGGCAAGGCGTGGTCTTGCTAGGACATAGGGATGCGGTTTCCACCTTCATTTCTGGATGACATTCGCGGGCGGGTTTCGATCTCGTCGGTGGTCGGGCGGCGCGTGGCTTGGGACCGGCGCAAGACGAATGTGGGGAAAGGCGATTATTGGGCGTGCTGTCCGTTTCACAATGAGAAGTCGCCGTCATTCCATGTGGATGACCGGAAGGGGCGCTATCATTGTTTTGGCTGCAAGCAGTCGGGGGATATTTTTACGTTCCTTGTCGAGAAGGAAGGGGCGAGTTTTCCGGAAGCGGTGGAGCGACTGGCGCAGGAGGCGGGGCTGCCGATGCCCCAGTTTTCCGAAGCTGATGTGAAGCGTGAGGAGGTTCGTGCAAGTCTTTATGACGTCATGGAAATTGCAGCGACGTTTTTTGAGACGGAGTTGCAGGCGGCGCGCGGGGCGAAGGCGCGGGGGTATCTGGCCGACCGGCAATTGACACCTGCCATCCAGAAGGAATTCCGCATTGGCTATGGGCCGGATGACCGCTCGGCTTTGCGCACCCATCTTGCCGAAAAGAATGTGACCGTGGAGCAAATGGCCGAGGCGGGGCTGGTGATTTCCGGGGATGATATTCCAGTGGCCTATGACCGCTTCCGCGACCGGGTGATGTTTCCCATTCGGGACCCGAGGGGCAAAGTGATTGCCTTTGGTGGCAGGGCATTGAAAGCCGATGCACAGGCGAAGTACCTGAATTCGCCGGAGACGCCTTTGTTTCACAAGGGGGCGGTTCTTTATAACCATGACAAGGCGCGGGCGGCGGCCCATGAGCTGGGCGCCATCATCGCGGTTGAAGGCTATATAGATGTGATTGCCCTGCACCGGGCGGGCTTTCCCAATGCGGTGGCACCACTTGGAACGGCGCTGACAGAGGACCAGCTTGCATTGTTGTGGAAGGCGGCGGCAGAACCGACGCTGTGTTTTGATGGGGATAGCGCGGGGATCAAGGCGGCCTACCGGGCGCTGGATTTGGCGCTGCCACTCTTGAAGCCCGGATATTCCCTGAAATTTGCCCTTTTGCCGGAAGGACAGGACCCGGATGACCTGCTTAAGGCCCAGGGGCCGGGGGCGGTTAAATCGGTGGTGGAAGCTGCGGAACCCCTGTCGGATGTAATCTGGCGGAGGGCTTTAACGGAGAATGACAGGGCGACGCCGGAGCGGAAGGCGCAATTTGAGCGGGATTTGCGCGGGCTTTTGAACCAGATTGGCGATGAGACGGTGCGCAAACACTATCTGGCTGACCTCACAACCAGGTTTGACCAGCTATTCCAGCGCAACCGGACGGGTGGCAATTTCAGGTCACGAGCGCCCAATTTCCCTCAAAAACCGTGGAAAAAGGGGCAAAAAGCTTGGGAAACGCCGCAACCGGCCTCGCCCCAACTCAAGGCCATGGCGGCCTTTGCGGGGGCCAAGAAGGCCCTGGAGCGGCGGGAACGGCTGATTGTGCTGACTTTTGTCAACCACCCTGACCTTCTGCATGACTTTCTGGACGAGTTTGCCGCAGTGGAATTCGCGTCCCGCGAGCTTGACTCCCTCCGTGCACAAATCATAAATAGCGCCGCTCTTGAGCAAGGCCTTGATACGGCGAGGCTCAAGGGCCACCTGTTGTCAGGAGGCTTTGGCCCTAGTCTGGACCACCTCGAAAACCAGGCGACGCGTTTGAACGAATGGTTCCTTGGTCCTGCGGCTGCACCAGATGATGCGCGGACTGGCCTTCGTCAGATGTTCGCCTTACACCGGAAAACCGTAACGCTTGATCGGGAGCTCAAGGCGGCAGAGGCCGCGTTTACTGCCGATCCGACGGAGGAGAACTTCAACACCCTTTCAGGGGTGCGTGAACAATTACTATCGGCGGTAGGTTCCGAGGCCCTCATTGCGGGGTTCGGCGCCGCATCGGGCCGAGAGGTTGACACCATCTCTTAGGGGGTCAGAAAACATGGTTAAGCGGCAATTAACGCCGCAAGGCCTAGTTTTCACCCGAATCACCCAGTTTTGTGCGAATCAGCCGCACCTACCCTACGTTAAGGATCATTATTCATGGCCCGTGCCGCCCAAGTCCGCGAAAGCAAGCCCGAAGATCAAGATACAACCAATGCGGCCGAAGACCAGGACAATGCCGCCGATGTGCCAGCGGAAGGCTCTGACTCGCCCGTTCTTGATCTCACGGATGCCGCCGTCAAGCGGCTAATCAAGACGGCGAAGGCGCGCGGCTATGTCACCCTCGATGAACTGAACTCGGTGATGCCTTCCGAGGAAGTGACGAGCGACCAGATCGAAGACATTTATTCGATGCTCGCCGACATGGGCATCACGGTTGTTGAAAGCGAAGAGGAAACGGAAAACGTCGTCGCCAAAGTGGAGGGCGAGGAGAGCACGGAGACCGCCGTCATCAAGGTTGAGGCGGCGAAGGTTCCCGCCGACCGCACCGATGATCCGGTGCGCATGTATCTGCGCGAGATGGGGCAGGTTGAACTTCTTTCACGCGAGGGCGAAATTGCCATTGCCAAGCGCATCGAGGCGGGACGCGAGGCGATGATCGCCGGCTTGTGCGAAAGCCCGCTCACCTTCCAGGCCATCATCATCTGGCGCGACGAACTGAACGAAGCGAAAATTTTGCTGCGCGACATCATTGATCTTGAAGCGACCTATGCGGGGCCTGATGCCAAGAACAATCAGCCCGTGGCGGCACCGCAGCCCTATGTTCCGCCAAAAGAAGAAGTGCGGAAGCAGGCGGAGCTGAAGCGGCCTGAGCGCCTGAAGCAGGCGCAGCCTTCCAAGCGCGACGATGAATATGGCGATGTGCTTTCACCGGAGGATTTCGACAAGCCGGTTATCGAGGATGAGGACGACGATGAGGGCGATGACCTCGGCGTATCGCTCTCGGCTATGGAAGCGGAGCTGAAGCCCAAGGTTCTGGAAATTTTCGACAGCATTGCCAAGCAATACAAATCCTTGCGCAAGCTGCAGGACCAGGAAGTGGCGGAGTCCACCGAGCTTTCACCCAGCCAGGAGCGGCGCTACCGCAAGCTCAGGGATGATATTATTGCCGAAGTGAAATCGCTGGCGCTGAACAATGCGCGCATCGAGGCGCTGGTTGAGCAACTTTATGACATCAACAAGCGGCTGAATTCTCTGGAAGGCCGGCTCATGCGCCTGGCTGAAACCTATAAAGTTCCGCGTACGGAGTTCCTGAAGGAATACCAGGGCGAGGAGCTGAATGTGGACTGGCTGAAGCGCGTGGCGCGGCTTACCAAATTCGGCTGGAAGAAATTTGCCAATGACGAGAAGGAATCAATCCGCGTCATCCGCGACGAGATTTACGAGCTTGCCACCGCCACCGGCCTGCAGATTCCGGAATACCGCAAGATCGTTGCCATGGTGCAGAAGGGCGAGCGCGAGGCGCGTATTGCCAAGAAGGAAATGGTGGAGGCCAACCTGCGCCTCGTCATTTCCATTGCCAAGAAATATACCAACCGCGGTCTGCAATTCCTCGATCTTATCCAGGAAGGCAATATCGGGTTGATGAAGGCGGTCGACAAGTTTGAATACCGCCGGGGCTACAAGTTCTCGACCTATGCGACGTGGTGGATCCGCCAGGCGATCACGCGCTCGATTGCCGACCAGGCGCGCACCATCCGCATTCCGGTGCACATGATCGAGACGATCAACAAGATCGTGCGCACTTCGCGCCAGATGATGCACGAGATCGGCCGCGAGCCGACGCCGGAGGAGCTTTCGGAAAAGCTTTCCATGCCTTTGGAAAAAGTGCGGAAGGTGATGAAGATTGCCAAGGAGCCGATCAGCCTTGAAACACCGGTGGGCGACGAGGAAGATTCGCACCTCGGCGATTTCATCGAGGACAAGGGCGCGGTTCTGCCCATCGATGCGGCCATCCAGGCGAACCTGCGCGAGACGACAACGCGGGTGCTGGCGAGCCTGACGCCCCGCGAGGAGCGGGTGCTGCGCATGCGCTTCGGCATCGGCATGAACACGGACCACACGCTAGAAGAAGTCGGCCAGCAGTTCAGCGTGACGCGCGAACGCATCCGGCAGATCGAAGCGAAGGCGCTCAGGAAGTTGAAGCATCCGAGCCGGTCAAGGAAGCTGCGGAGCTTCCTCGACAACTGAACCCTTGAACCGGGAAGTGTTGCGTGTGCCGAGCCAGTGGTGCGCGTACACAGCGCGCCGTAGCCGGAACGCGCGGTGTAGTCCCGATTGGACCGGTGCTACTCCAACCCTTCAATGATCCGGATGTCGCGCACCGCGGCGTCGCCGAGTACATGAAGCGCCTCCTTGTAGGCTGGGCCGCCGTAGGCAGCGATGGCCTTTTCCATGCTCGGGAATTCGGAGATTACGATGCGCTCCTTGAGGCCAGCCTCGAAAACCGCCGCCGGCGTTCCGCGCACGATATAGCGCCCGCCGAACGGCGCGATGGCCAGCGGCGCGAGTTTGGCATAGGCGGCGAGTCTGTCGGGATCGGAAATCTTGCGGTAGGCGGTAATCCAGTAAGCTTTCGGCATTGTGAAGGTCCCTTGGTTCTGGGCGAGGATTTACGCTGGCAGTGCAATAAGTGCGAAGTGGGATCAAATTGGATTGCGGTGACAATGCGCAAAGTGCGAAGCTGCACATCTCCTGTCAAGCCTCCACATACTCTGCGATGCTTGTTGGAGTCGGAACAGCAAAACCATCTTCCTTCAAGCCTTCAATGTGAAAGCGAATAGCTTCGCGAATTTCGTTTTCAACTTCGTGGATAGTTGCAGCCGTGGCGACGCAGCCCGGCAGGTCGGGGACATAGGCCGAATAGTTGGCGTTGGCCTTCTCGATTACAATTGCGTAGCGCATTCCTACAAATGTCCCTCTACATCCATGCTCTTGTGCAGGATACGAATTACTTCAACTATATTTGGCCGCGTTCGGTATATGAAGATGTGTGAGGCCGCTGGGAATTTGAAATAGCCTTCCCGAATGTCGCCGATTTTTCGGCCGAGGCTTGGCTGATTGGCGAGAAGTTTCATTGTTTCGCCAAGGGACACTACGTAGGCGTCTGCCTGCTCGTCATCCCAATGCAAAGCCGTGTAATCCCAGATTGCCGCAAGATCGGTTCGCGCTTTTGGGCCGAGCCGCAGTTGATTCATGAGGTGGCGCGGCGTCTTGATTTGAGAAAATCATTCATGTCGAATGGGGTTGCGGGGCCACTGGCCTCACCTTCAATAATGGCAGCCCGCAGGCGCTCGATTTTCAACTCCTGTTCTTCCAGCAGACGAAGGCCGGCGCGCATGGCCTCACTGGCGGAACCAAAGCGTCCACTTTTAATTTGGGTGCGGATGAACTTATCCTGCTCCTTGCCAAGCACAACTGACGTGTTTTTGGACATAGAGTATTCTCCCTTAACTACCAATTATTGGTACTATAGATTACGAGTCGATGCAATTGTAAAAATGGGACGCCCGGCTTTCAGGATGTGATCAAAGCGCCTATCATGGCCCTCGGGCTGCGACCGTCCAGCCGCAACGCCTGAACCTCAGGAAGAGGAGGTTAAAATGACACCACGCAATTTCTCGCTTACCGCCGCGATCATTTTCGCGATCATCGCACTTGTGCAACTGGCCCGGGCCATCTTCGGCTGGCCGGTGACGATTGACACCTACGCTGTGCCGCTGTGGTTCAGCTGGGTCGCCTTCATCGTTGCGGCCGGGCTTTCCTACTTCGGCTGGAAGGCCTACGCCGCCGGCACATAAACATAGGCGCCGTCCATGGCTTCGGGCGTCCCGATGCCGGGATAGGGCCAGTGGTAGCAATCACTTTTCGCGTGATTGCAACGGTGTTAGATTGCGGGGCTGGGCAAGGCTCGAAAGGATTTCACATGTCATTTTTCAAGAAACTGTTCGGCGGGGGCGGGGCTGCGGTCGAGGCAAAACCGGTGAAGTCAGCTGAGCACAAGGGTTTCACGATTGAGGCGCGGCCTTACAAAGAGGGTGGGCAGTTTCAGTTGGCTGGCGTGATCTCGAAAGAGATTGACGGGGTGCGCAAGGAGCATCGGTATGTGCGCGCCGACCGCTTCACTTCGATTGACGAGGCCGCCGAAATCGCGTTGGTGAAGGGCAGGCAGATCATCGACGAGCAAGGCGAGCGCCTGCTTGGCTGATCAAAAGCCTGATGTTCATTTACCAAGGGCTTTGATGATTATCTTTTCAATCTCGTCGACGGGGTGCTTGGTGAGGTCCTTGTCGATTTCAAGGATCGTGGCCTTGGCCAGGGCACTGCTCGCGGCCTTGCGGAATTCGCCAAGGGCGATGGGAGGGGCCACAAGCACAAATGTCTCGAAGTCGCCGCGGGCCAGGTCCTGCGCCATATCCCCGGCGATGCGTTGCACGAACTGGTCTTCGGCGACGCGGTGCCAATCCGTTGTTTCTATGGACGAACGGCGGCCAAAGCTGTCTTGTGTTCGCGTGGGCTTGTCCGTACCCTGGTCGCGGGTGGCAGGATTGTCCTGCTCATAGGCGCGAACCAGCTTGAGATTGGGGAATGCCGCATCGCCATCATTGCGCAGCACCAATGCATGGGCGCCATCGGCCACGAGAACGCGGGACTTGTTCGACAGTCTTTTCATAAATACCTCCAATTGCCGGGCAGCACCTAAGCATGCCATTCAGACAGGCGCATTGCGCGAGATCAAGGGGCTTGATCTGTGGCTGAAGCAGGGCCAAACTTTGCATAGGGGTCATTATGAAGCATCTCTTCCACTTTGAACGCCGCCACCAGCCGTTGGCGTCGCCTGAGCGTTTTTCGTCGCGCATTTTGCAAAACGCGTCGTGGGCCTTGGGCACCATTGTTGTGGCGCTTGCCATCGGCATGGCGGGCTACATGGGTTTTGAAGCCATGGGATTTATTGATGCCTTTGCCAATGCGGCGATGATCCTTTCGGGCATGGGGCCGCTTACGCCTCTGCACACGGACGGGGGCAAAATCTTCGCCGGAGTCTATGCGATATTCTGCGGGCTGCTGATCTTCGGTGTGGCTGGCTTGATCCTGGCGCCGGTATTTCATCGCATATTGCACAGCTTCCATGTGGCTGATGATGACGCGAAAAATTAAGATCGCCGCGGCGCAATATCCCCTCGATGAATTGAAAGATCTTGTCGCCTATGAAGCGAAGATCACGCGATGGGTGGAGGAGGCAGTGAGAGCAGGAGCGGGGCTTCTGGTTTTTCCCGAGTATGGCTCCATGGAACTGGCGAGCATCGGCGGCGAGGCTTCCGATGTGCAGGTGTCGTTTGATGCGGTGTCGGCACTTGTGCCTGAGCTTGACCGGGTTCACAGCGGACTTGCAGCAAAGCACGGGGTTACGATTGTGGCAGGGTCCGGTCCGCAGCGGCGGCCCGGCTGCACGATGAATGTGGCGCATATCTTTGGACCGACGGGGATCAAGGGGACATATGACAAGATCATGCCGACGCCGTGGGAGCGCGACCCGTGGCACATTGCTTCGGGTAAGAAGCTTACGGTGTTTGATGTGGGGCTCACGCGTATTGGCCTTTTAATTTGTTATGACATAGAGTTTCCGTTGCTGTCGCGGGCGCTGGCGGAAGCAGGGGCCGAAATTATTCTGGCGCCATCAAACACGGAAACCGAATGGGGTTACTGGCGGGTGCGCACGGGGGCCATAGCGCGGGCTTTGGAGAACCAGGTTTATACAGTGCATGCGCCGGTGGTTGGCGCTTCGCCGTGGAGTGCGGCGTGTCCACAGAATTGTGGCATGGCCGGAATCTTTGCGCCTTCGGATGTTGGTTTTCCGCCGGGCGGCGTGCTGGCGCTTGGCGAAATGAACAAGCCGCAATGGGTTTATGCCAAGGTTGACCTTGATTTGATTGCAAAGGTGCGAAGTTCGGGTGGTGTGCAGACCTACAAGCATTGGCCGGAGCAGCCCGGTGCTGGTCCTTTGCCGAAAGCGCATCTGATGGATATTTCGGGAGCGTGAATTTTTTCCTTCGCCCCTTCGGGGAGAAGGAGGGACCCATGCGTAGCATGGGAGGATGAGGGGGATCAGGTGTTGCAATTGAATCACCTGCTCCCCCTCACCTTCCCGTCGCGTGCCGCGACGGGCCCCTTCCTCTCCCCGCTGGGGCGAGGAAAAGTTTTTCAGGAACGCAGAAGTGAATGGTTTGGGAAAGCTTTTGCCAGTTCATCAACGGCGGCGAAGCCTGCCTGCAAATCCCAGGCGTTGATAATTCCAACACGAAAGCCCCCGGGGGGCATGGGGTGGTCGCTGGCGTCTTTGTTTTCATAAAAGGTGATTTGCAGGCTGGAGACTTGGGGGAGGCTACGGATACGCGATTGATGTTCTCGCGGGGGGTGGACAAAATTATTGTTGTGCCTGGCAAATAGCGGAATCGAATAGCCGACGCGGCGCTGCCCATCTTCGTATTGCCATTTGCCATCGGCGTAGAGACGCACCATTGCTTCGATCCAACCCTTGCCGTTGAGATCGCACCATTGGTCGGCAAAGCGCAAATGGGCCTCGATGATTTTTCCGCCGATGGTTTCGAAATTCATCATGCCTGTATAGGTGGTCATGTGTCTGGCTACCCACGCCTTGAGATAGGTGGCGAGCTCCGGCATCAGTTCGGCATGGAGCGTCCAGTACTTAAAGGTGCCTTCGGGTCCGGGAACGCCCGTTGCGTGGCGTAGCCACTTCACTTGGCCTTTGACTACGGCGCAATCAGTGGAGACATGGGGACCTTCGAGCAGGGGCATCCAGAAATGGCCGGGGGTAGAACGGCGTTGCATTTCTTCCCCGGAAGAAATCACCCTGCTGCCCAGCCCCATGCCTTTGAGATTCATGACTGGTTTGGAGAATACGGGGTAATTCGGCGGGGCCACGCCATGGGGGCCGCAGATGAGGCCCTGGCTTTGCGCGATTTTCAGTTTGTCATAAATCCAGTTGTGTTCCGGATACCAGGGCCAGGAGTCAAAATCGTCGGTTGGAATCAATACGTTTTCCGGGCACGGAATATTCTCGAAATACTGGTCGCGCCAGGGATCGCGTTCGCATATGGGCATGGGCGGAGCTTTTTTGTTGAAGCATATCCTTGTCGCAAAAGTCTGCAACTTTTGCGGTATATGCTTTAGCAGAGCGCTGCTGACAGGCAATGGCAGCAGGGTTCACTTCTATTTGATTTCCCAGGTGATGTTCACGTCCACGGCGATTGCCTGTTCGCCCTGGGCAATGGGCACATCGGCTGAGACCGCTTCGGCGCGCATGGTCTTATAGACCGGGACCGGGGGTTGGTAGCCGCCGCCTTCGGATAGTGACATGATCGGGCCGAGAGCAACGCCGCTGGCATCGGCATAGACTTTTGCCTTGCGCTGGGCGTCGGCCACGGCAAGTTTGCGGGCCTCATCGGTTGCAGTTTCGGGCTTTGACACCTGAAACATCACGCCGTTGATCTGGTTGGAACCGGAAGACACCACCTGATCCAGAACCGCGCCGAGGCTATCGAGCTTGCGCAC
>Ga0214473_10003742_pt1 | contig 18357 bp, 20 predicted proteins | sample RVTome_7_FD_203509 | JGI IMG/M metagenome (GOLD analysis project Ga0214473, IMG submission 203509) | Soil microbial communities from uranium-contaminated site in the Upper Colorado River Basin, Wyoming, United States - RVT98D197 | ecosystem: Environmental > Terrestrial > Soil > Contaminated >... | reverse complement strand
CCGTCGAAGGGAGGGTGCGTTGCTACGCCGTTCATGCTTCGACAGGCTCAGCACGAACGGCTTGTTTTCAGTGTCTATACAATTATGGACTGATTAGTATTAGGGGGGGAAAGAGGGAGGTTACAAGTAACCTGTAACCGCAACCTTCAGGTTGCGATATTTTCGTTCCGGTAAATACCGGAGCGGCTACCGTCAATGGTGTTTTGGAATCACTCTTTTAGGGCCTGATCAACACGTGCGTCCACCTATCCCCAACGCGTCCCACACCGTGGCGTGTAAAGCGACTATCCAGCATATTCTTTCGGTGCCCCGGGCTGCGGAGCCAGGTGTTGTACGCCTCCTGACCCGTCTTCGGGCCAAGTGTGATGTTTTCTGCTGCCGCTGAAAATACCAGCCTGGATTCCCGCATCCGCTCAAAGGGGTCTTTCCCATCCGGATTGATGTGAGCAAAGAAATTCCGGGAGACCATGTCTGCACTATGGTCCAGTGCAATTGCCGCAGCCTTGCTATCCCATTTTAGCTCCGGACATCCGATGCTCCGTCGTTTCGCGTTGACTAAACGCACGAATTCCTGAACCCCCCTGTCTGTGGGAGCAGGGATAACCGGATTTTCATCAGAATAGCTGGAGGAAGGGAAGATTAAAAAGAGAAGAACAAGGATTGATAACCTTTTCATGTGCATCAGGCCCATCTTGGTGTCATTGTTTATGAGGAAGAGGATAATTCGGGATAACGCCTTGCATCCATTCGAGTTCGACGTCAGTAATAAGCCCCTTTTCCCTCAGATCATCTAAGCGCCTCAACCATTCTGGCCTATGAAGTCTCAGGCTTTCTTCAATCCACTCGCTTTCCCTGTCGTAATTGATTTTGTGCATATGACGCAGATACCAGATTGTACCTACGGCTAAAACGGCGATGAGGATGATGACAAGGATATCTCCGATAGGAAGCATCGACTTATTTTGGAGAGCGCGGATCAGGCTGCTGATGGCAAGAATCAGAAGAGAGAGGGAAAGAACCAAGCAACCAATTCCGCAAGCTTCCTTGATTGCAGTGAACCGTTGATAGGTCCATTTCTCCTCTATTGTTGCGATTTGGTAAAAGATCATTTCACGGGTAAAGCCGATATTCACATTAACCCGTTCAGGCCGGTGCAAAATCCATCCACGGGATTCTCCAAATGCCTGTAAGGCATGTCCAATCGTCCATGAGGCCGAGAGGAGAACAATCCATAACCCAGCCGATAATGCGTTGTAGGCTAAGAAGGCCTTAGAAGGCGACAGAGAGAACGCAACCGATGAAAGGAGGGCAAAGCCAGGCACGATTTTACCAAAGAGGTCTCTAAGGATGAGTTGAAAATAGAAAAGCTCGAAGAAACTTCTGGGTTGTTTCATAACCTGACCCTCCTTATCCAATTAATGCCTACTCCGGTTATTCGCAGCAACTATAATGCCAATGATTTGTCCTGTTGTAAGAGGTTATTAATTAACGGATTTCCTAAATAAAACAGAATTAATCTCCTCTTTCTTATCTTTTACTGGTGACATTTTTATCAAGGGCATAACAATTTTGAAAAAAATAGATAACCACGATTCGGCGCTTAACGACCTTAGGGATTTGAATGAATATCTTCTTCTCTTGACAACCTACCTTTTTTTAAGTGATATGTAATCCTACAACTTTATTTTCATACTTGACGATTTCACTTTAGTAATAGCCTTTCCCTGTGGGGAAAATAATCGACTTATCTAACAATCAACGGTCTCTATATAATCCCCCTCCAATCCCTCTTTATCAAAGGGGGAAAAGTAATCTCCTCCCTTGTTCAAAGCCTGCCTGCGGGAGGCAGAGGGGGATTTTCAACCTGACTTTCTATCTAATTGAAATAAATTGAAGTTAAAAAATAGTCAAAGAGAGAGAAGCACCCACTTGATAGTGAAAACTACGAAAGGAGGTAACAGGATGAAAAAGGCAACTTATTTTTTTATGGCAGTCATTTTGGTGTTCTGCTTGTTCCCGATGGCTGATGCACAACAGGAAAAATCAACTCCGGCAGCCAAGCCGCAGTATGGCGGCGTTCTGAGGGTACAGAGAATGGTGGGGGCGGGTAACCCTATCGGCGATGTGCCGGAGATGGGTCCTTCAGGTCTTGATGTGGTCAATCTCCATTCTTGAGCCGCTGCTTGCAGTGCATTTCACAGGGCAATTCGTGCCCATGCTCGCAACAGAATGGAAACTGGCTCCGGACCGCTCGTATCTCGACCTCACCCTAAGGAAAGGAGTCAAATTTCACGATGGGACAGACTTCAACGCAGAGGCCTGCAAATGGAACCTTGACCGGTGGATAGCGGAGCGGGGCGGGAGGAACCCCCAAATGAAATCAGCGGAAATTCTTGATCCTTACAAGGTTCGACTCCACCTCAACTATTATACGAACTACCTGTTTGCCACTTTGGGTAGCCAAGGGGGATTTCAGGTTTCCCCGACCGCCTACCAGAAGAACGGCAGGGAGTGGGCCCGGTGGAATCCCGTCGGTACAGGCCCCTTCAAGTTCGTCAAGTATGAGCGGGACGTCAAGTTGACGGCCGTCAGGTTCAACGACTACTGGCAGAAGGGAAAGCCCTACCTTGACGGCATGGAATATGTGGTCTTGTCCGATCCGATGACGTCGCAAATGGCCTTCCGGGCGGGAAAGCTTCACGTGACCTCCTTTGTGGGTGGTAAACAGGCGGCGGACCTGAAGGCCGCGGGTTTCAAATATACTGCAGAACCTCCGGAGGTAAGAGCGGTTCACCTGATGCTTGCATCCAGCAATAACCCCAAGTCTCCCCTTGCCGACAAGAGGGTGCGTCAGGCCATATCATACGCCATCAACCGGAAGGTATATTGCGACGCCCTGGGCTACGGCTGGATTGCACCCACCAACCAGATTGCCCCTTCAGGCTCGCCGGCCTACCTCCCCGAGTTGAAAGACCTCTACCCGTATAACCCTGAAAAGGCCAAAGAATTACTCAAGGAAGCGGGTTATCCGAACGGGTTCAAAACGAAGCTTATCGTCGCTCCCAGGTGGGCTGATCCGCGGGACATGAAGGTCGCCATACAGGCGGACCTCGCCAAGATAGGTATCAACGTGGAGCTCGAGTTTCCCGAGGAAGGCAAGATGCAGGAATACCGATTCGGTAAGAGCGGCTGGGGCGAGGGACTCATCTTCCACGAATGGGCAAACTGGCCTCTCATTACCGGGCAGATTTCCTTCTATTGGAACCACAATCCCGATCAGTTTTTCGACCTGAAGTGGCCGGACGGCTTATGGGAGCAGGCTCAAAAAGCATTGAAGACGACAAATGTCGAGAAGGCCGAGATGCAAAAATTCACAAGGATGATCTTCGACGACGTTACGGTCATCCCGGTGTACGAGCTCACAAAGGTCATCTTCTCGGGGAATGGCGTGCACGACACCAATATCCTGAACTTTGGATTTTTCGCTGACTGGACTCCCGCGGATGCATGGCTCGAGCCGAGCGCCAGAACAAAGGATTAAACCGCTAAGATAATCTTAATATCTGTAGTAGGGGCGTAAACGATTACGCCCCTACGTTTTCTGGAACACAAATAAGCCAATTCAGCCATGTGGTCAGCTTAAATCAACGATATAAGGATCATCATGGGAACCTATCTCTTTCGTAGAATTCTGCAGATGATACTTATTTTAATCATCGTCAGTGCCGTTGTATTCCTCTTAGTGCGCCTGTTACCGGGTGACCCGATCCTCATGTACCTCACAAGACAGGATGTGGAAGGGATCTCCCCCGAGACGGTTGCCAAGATGAGGCATGAACTGGGGCTGGACAGGCCGATCTATGTGCAATATGTCGACTGGGTAGCTCATGTTGTTACAGGCGACCTCGGGAACTCCCTCGTACAGCGCCGGCCGGTGATTAGCGACATCAAACAGCGGATGCCCATAACGATCCATTTAGGGCTTTCTGCCTTTTTCATCGCAGTTCTTTTGGGTATACCTTTCGGAGTCATTGCAGCGGTAAGACGGGGCGGATGGCTGGATCAGGTTATTACCACTTTTGGAAACCTGGGAATAACCGTTCCCATTTTTTTGCTTGGTATTTTGCTGATCTATCTGTTTGGTCTTAGACTCGGCTGGCTACCCATCTATGGATACACCTCACCTTTTGAGGATTTCTGGCTGAACGCGAAACAGATTATCATGCCCGTTTTTTGCCTGGCAATTCCCCCCATCACAGCGACGCTCCGTCTCACCCGATCAAGTATGCTCGAGGTCATGCGACAGGACTACATTCGAACGGCCTGGGCTAAAGGGTTGAGAGAGAGGGCGGTCATAGCTAGACACGCTTTAAAGAATGGCCTTATCCCTGTTATCACCCTGAACGGCATAACCGTCGTCATCATTCTTGGCGGGTCCGTAATTATTGAGACCTTATTCAATATTCCCGGTATGGGCAGGTTGGCGGTGGAAGCGCTTCGTTCCCAGGATTATCCTGTGATACAGGGTGTTGTCTTGTTCACTTCAATCATTGTAACGACGAGCAACCTGCTCGTCGACCTGACCTGGGGGTGGTTGGACCCGAGAATACGATACGACTAAGAAGGAAAGAACGATGTCACAGGAGACGGCTGGTCAACGTATAGAAATGTCAGAGCTTCCCCCAGGTTCCAGCGAGTTTTGGCGCTTCATGAGGGTGTTCCTCAGCCGGCCCGTGGTTATTTTCGGCGCAATTGTGATTGTGGCCTTTGTGATAGCGGCGGCCTTCTCCGGAAGCATAGCCCCTTACGACCCCCTTGCGCAGGACTTGACGAATCGGTTGCTTAAGCCTGGGCAACAGGGGCACCTCCTGGGCACGGATGCTCTCGGCAGGGATATGTTCAGTCGTATTGTCTTCGGCTCGCGGACGGCAATCATGGTCGGGGTGGTCGCCCTTTCCATCTCGGCTGTCATTGGCATGATTTTAGGGCTCACTGCTGGATATTTCGGGGGTATCACGTATGCGATGATCATGAGGTTTATCGATGCGCTCATGACTTTCCCGCCAATCTTGCTGGCCTTGACCATCGCGGCCTTGCTCGGAGGAGGGCTGTTCAACGTGATGATCGCCCTTGGTATCGGCATGATGCCGGGATATGCTCGGGTCATGTGCGGTCAGGCTCTCTCTGTCCGGGAAAAGGACTATGTAATGTGCGCACGTGCTTCGGGTGCTACTCACGCACGTATTATGCTTCGTCATATCTTTCCCAATTGTCTTCCACCCATGATCGTCCTCATGACCGTGATGATAGGTGTGACGATCCTGGCTGAAGCCGGCCTTAGCTTTCTCGGCGTAGGCATCATCCCGCCTACCCCTGCCTGGGGCAGCATGGTCTACGAAGGCTACAATTATTTATTGACGGATCCAATGCTTTCTTTTACCCCTGGCATTACGATTATGATTGTCGTTTTTGCTTTCAATATGGTCGGAGATGGCCTGAGAGATGCCATCGACCCCAGCCTGAGGGGCACCATATAGAAGCGGATAGGGTTTGTCATGGAAAAGAGCATCGGCGCTCTTGAGCGGGTTCGTGGACACACTCACGATACGATATACGACCTTCTTTTCACTACGGAGAGGGTAATCGCCGTTATCATCGAGCACCCAACGGATGTGCCTTTAAGATTCGGGGTGACGGAGTTATTCCTTGGCGGACAGCTTTTGAAACAGAGTCAGCGTCCCGAGAGGATGAGGATCGCTGAGGAGCGGCGTCGCGCCTATAAAGAAAAAACCCTTGATGAACTCGCAGTTAGTCATCGTTTCAACTTCGAGATCCGCTATCGTGTGATCACATCTCTTGAAATAACCCGCGGGTTATTCCAGTCACGCTTGAAATTCCACATCTCCGGGCCCTCCATTGCAGAGCGCACCATCCAGTTCACTCTCACCAAAGATCAGGCTCCAAAGGCCCGGCACCTGATTGACCAGGTTCTATCTTCAAAGATCAAAAAGAAATAATGAAATTGTTTAGCCATGTTGAAAAAAGTTCAATATCTCAACTTCTCCCCTCCCTTTTCTAAAGGGAGGCGGGGAGGGATTATATGGGAGCCCCCTTTAATCTCCCCTAATGCTTCTTTAGGAAAGTCGATAAGACCCGACCACGGGAGGGGAAGGGATTTCCCTGAAGGGAATTTAAGTGGCACACAGTTACGAAATAACAGAACTCAGCGCAATCAAGGAGTAATCCATGAACAGATCGATCATTATTATTAGGGCAGGGATGGGCGGACTTACTTAGTCGTTTTGTCGTATAGTCGTTTAGTCTTTTAACTACCAGGCCATAAGGCCATAAGACTATATGACTACATTTTTTCGAGTTCCGTAGGGCGGGCGTCCCCGCCCGCCACGAACCATGACGGTCCACAACCCCCAAACGGTCGGCGGGGACACCGACCCTACTTAATCCACCCAAAAGGATCCCATAAAACCTTGCATTTTCTGTATTAACGGTGTTAGATTGACCTATGCACGAGCAGCCAGAAAATGCCAGTAACTCAACTCGTGGCGCGAATTCTTCAGAAATGGTGATCGAAGGGGCGGATCTTGCAGCCAGACGGGCGGGGTTATTCGCTGTCGCCCTCTCTTCCTTTCTTACCGCATTTCTTATTTCTTCCCTCAACGTGGCCTTGCCTGTACTTCAGAAGGAATTCCAATTAAATGCCATTCTCCTCGGATGGGTGCCCATGGCGAGTCTCCTCGCCTCCGCCATGTTTGTCGTTCCGCTCGGGAGGATTTCCGATATTTATGGGCGGAGGAGAATATTCATGTACGGCATGATCATCTTCACCGCCTCTTCTCTCCTCTGTAGCCTTTCCGGTTCGGTGACAAGCCTGATACCCTTTATGGTTATCCAGGGTATTGGCGGCGCTATGATCTTTTCGACGGGTATAGCTATTGTAACTGCCCTCTATCCTGCGGACCAAAGGGGGAGGGTCCTGGGGATGAGTGTGGCTGCGGTCTATTTCGGCCTGTCGTCCGGTCCTTTTTTTGGCGGTCTTCTTACGGGTTATTTTGGATGGCGCAGTGTTTTTCTCGTAATCCTGCCCCTTGGGTTGATCATTATTCTCGCCGTTAGTCTAAGGCTGAAGCAGGATTGGAAAGATGCCGGGGGCGAGAGATTCGATTTTCTCGGATCCATCATCTACAGCTTGAGTCTTTTTCTTGTTGTCTACGGATTTTCGTCGCTTCCAAGCTTGCGGGGCTTTTCATTGCTCGGCGCCGGCATTCTTACGGGGGTCGTCTTCTTTCTGTGGGAGAGCCGCATTGAGATGCCTATCCTTCATGTCAGTCTCCTCAAGGTCAACCGGATTTTTGCCTTTTCCAACCTGGCTGCCCTCATTCACTATAGCGCGACCTCTGCGGTCACTTTTCTACTCAGCCTCTATCTGCAAACCATACGCGGATTGACGCCACAGCAGGCGGGAATGATTCTCGTCTGCCAGCCATTCATCCAGGCGGTCCTCACTCCGTTTGCAGGCAGGCTATCTGACAAGATTGAACCGAGGATCGTCGCGTCCATCGGGATGGGCCTCACAGGCGTGGGCCTTCTCCTCCTATCCTTGTTAACTTCCCACACCTCTTTTCCCATGATTCTCGGGAACCTGTCCCTTCTCGGACTTGGATTTGCCTTCTTTGCATCGCCCAACATGAACGCGATTATGAGCTCCCTTGAAAAGCGGTTCTATGGGGTCGGCTCGGGAATTTTGGCGACGGCGCGAATGGTCGGCCAGGCTTTCAGTATGGGTTTCACTGTGCTCGTATTTTCGCTTTACCTCGGCCGGGTCCAGATGACTCCTGACCTTTATCCCCTTTTCTTAAAATCGGCGAAGATCCTCTTTCTCTTTTTTGCGATCCTTTGTTGCGGCAGCATCGCGGCATCCCTCGCGCGTGGAAATGTCCGACCCTCCTAACCCGGCTGTCCCGCGAAATACGGGATCGGCGAGGCATCGGCCCGGTGTTGTTCCTCTCCAAGGCATGGAAAGGAAAAGAGGAGAATGCTGGGGAACAACTACCCTATTTCTGCGATCGCAGTCATAGGGACCCTTTGAAAATCATGCAGGGAAAATCCAAAAGAAAGGTTCCACAAAGGAATATTCATGGCCCCAAAAGATACCGAAGAGGGGAATTGGGAAAGGAGATTCTATTGATCATTGCTGCTGGGCTGACAATTCCAGCCGCCTTTCTCATGCCAAACATCCCTATCGCCCTGAAGCCCTTACTCCGAGCGTTAACAAGAAGGTGCAGACTAAAAAAGAGTAAACACTTCATACGATCGGTTACCTATCTCAAAGGAAAGCGCCTTGTCTCCATTGCAGAAAAGGAGGGTCAGCAAATACTGACCCTTTCTGAAGATGGGAAGAAACGGTTGCTACAGTTCGATCTGGATAATATCATAATTAAGAAACCCAGAAAATGGGATGGTTATTGGAGGCTGATTCTATTTGACATTCCCGAAAAAAAGAAAATAGCAAGAGAGGCGTTACGCGGTAAATTGAAGCAACTCGGATTCTATCAGTTACAAAAAAGCTGTTTTATTCACCCCTTCGATTGCAAATCAGAAATCGACTTCATTTCTGAAATCTATGAGGTCTCGCCTTACATTAATTTCATCCTGGTGAAAGAGATTGAAGGAGCAAGTCACCTGGTGAAAAATTTCAGTCTCTCTTAGTAGAAGGGAGCCTGTACGAGGAAGGTTTCATAAGAAGTTCCCTACCCATGCGATCGCAATTATAGGGAACCACTCCCTGAATGCAGAGCGGATCCTACTATTTCTTTATCGCATGGATAACAAGACGATGGGTAGAAAGATGGTAAGCCCTCGCTTTCCCATAACAAGAGAGAGGAGCAGTAAGAGGTTGAAAGGGGAGTGAAAAAAACACGGGCTTGAAAAAAGCAGGGGCTTGAAAAAAGCCAGGCCCTTATTTTCACAATCTACGGTGATGGCGCAGGATTGATCGTGAAGAAGGCTTCGCTGGTATCGCTTCCCACGACTTTTCCTGATGCATCTTTCAAGACAACCTTAACCTTGCACTTATTCTTCGGACTCGCTCCTACTTCGGGAACTGTCCAGGGCCGGCTGTAGGGATCAGGAGGATAAGTGTCGCCCGAAAGCGTTTCTATTGGCTTCCAGGTCGTCCCACCATTCGTGGTATAAGAGAGCACCACCTTGGTCACGTCGCTCTTGGTCTGGTTCGCCTTCCATGTAATGTCAACGAGAGTATCCGAGACCAGAGGTTCACCGTCGCCATTAGGGGAAGTCAGTTTCACTACTTCAATAGTAAATGGCGAATCCGATTTGTCGGAACCTACCTTCTTCCCTTTGTTATCGTACCCTATAACCTTTACAAGACAGTTCTTCTTGTTCTTGGTAAGTGCAGGCACAGTCCACTCATGACTCGTGCCTGTGATAGGCCCGCTCTTCTTTTTTTGTTAAGGGGATTATCGGCTTAACTATCTGATTTGTCAAGAACTTTATTAAGAAAAGACTTGCCCAAGAGTGGTAAATATTTTCCATTTTTTTTGATAAGAAAGGGGCCTGCGGAAGTTCTATAGGATTTTCACCGCAAAGTCGCCAAGGACGCACCTGTGCGCCGAAGCGCTCCGGTGCGCAGGCGCAGAGTAAATGTTTATTGTTTGGCGGTGACCTGGTGCGCTACGCGCTTGCGCGGCGAGGAGGCCGCCAAACAAAAAGCTCCCTTACAGAAATTCGAAAAGATAATTGCATAGATTTTCCTTTATTTTACCTTTTTCTAATTGATGTAATCGTTTCATAACCGTTGCAATCAGAGATTTCGGGACTTTTTCGGAAAAGGGTCTGCGACAAATTTGTGGGTAGATTTGACAGATCTTTTTATTTGTCCTATAATCTGAATGCTTGATAAGCAATCAGAATATAGGGGGTACCTATGGAAGAAACCCTTGAAGGCTTGGAGAAGAAGAGAAAGGAGCTATATCAGAAGCTGGAAGCATTAGGGGATTTTAGACGTGGGACCATCTCTGTCAATTATCGGAAATGCGGCAAGAAGAAGTGTGTCTGTGTGAAACCGGGTCATCCGGGCCATGGCCCTCAATATCTGTGGAATACCACGATTAAAGGGAAGAGCCGCGCCAAGAATCTGAGGTTAGGTCCCGAGCTTGAAAAATATATGAAGGAGACGGGCAACTACCGGAATTTCTTAGATCTGAGTAAGGAACTGGTTCGGGTCAGCGAGAGGATTTGTGAGGTACGGCCTGTTCGGGAGATAGAAGATCGGAGGGAATCCGAGGAGCTGAAAAAAAAATTATTGGAGATCTTCAGGAAGAGATTCAGAAAGAGGTGGACCGAATCGTAACGTTGTCGTGTAGAGACAAGGAAAGGGTTGGCCATCTGGATTTGGAATCCTTGGAGATTCATATTCGTTCAGCCATGCATGAGGTGGGGAGCACGATGCTGGAGAAATTCTTGAATTCGGATGGCGGAGATTATCGAGGGAGAACCTTACCCTGTGAACAGGGACATGTCTTTGAGTTTAAGGAGTATCGGGACAAAGAAATCCTCACGGTCTTAGGGTCGGTAACGATCCAACGGGCTTATTACTATGATGAAAAGTGTGAGCAGGGGTATTGTCCGAAAGACAGGGTTCTGAATGTGGAGGAGACTTCTTGGAGTCCAGGGGTCAAACGAATCATGGGGAAGGTAGGGACTTATCGGCTCTTTGGTCTGGGACAGGAAGATATTAAAGAGATGGCAGGGATTGATGTTGATCCCAAAGCGATCGAAAGGACATGCCATCAATTGGGACAAGAAGTAGAGGTCTTTTATCGACAGGAGGCCGAGGGTTTCATGACGGGTAAGGTGATCCCGATCAAGCCGATTCCAAAGCTCTATATTTGCATGGATGCAACGGGAGTCCCTGGGGTGAAGGCCGAAACGGTGAATCGAAAGGGAAAGGGAGGGGATGGACAAGCCAAGAGCCGAGACGCTAAGTTAGGGTGTATCTTTACTCAGACAAGGTTGAATGAGAAAGGTTTTCCTGTACGAGATGAAGATTCGACCAGTTATGTGGGGGCCATTGAGTCACCGGATGTCTTTGGGAATCGTCTCTATGGAGAGGCGCTGAGGCGAGGATTGGAGAAGGCTCAGAAGGTCTGCATCATCGCGGATGGGGCTCCTTGGATATGGAATATTGCCGAGGAACATTTTTGGGGGGCAACCCAGATTATTGATCTATACCATGCGAGACAACATTACTGGAATGCGGCTCGGGCGGTTTTTGGGTTAGATCGGGAGGCACTGAATCATTGGACCCATAAGCGACGCAAGGAACTGGACCGCGGGAGAGTCGAAAAAGTCATGGAGGCCATTGGTAACCTTTGTCCTTCCACCAAGGAGCAGGAAGAGATTTTAGAGGGGGAGCGAGCCTATTTCGAGAAAAATAAGGAACGAATGCGCTACGAAGATTTTCGAAAACAGGGTCTGTTCGTAGGTTCAGGGGTTGTCGAAGCGGGCTGCCGCACAGTGATTGGACAACGACTCAAACAGTCTGGCATGCATTGGACGGTCAAGGGAGCAAACAACATTATCGCCTTAAGATGTTGCCTCCTTAGTGGCCGTTGGGAAGACTTCTGGGAATATCGCGCCACGGGATAAAATTATACCCACAAATTTGTCGCACACCCTTCGGAAACCTTCTTCTTGACACACAACTTTCTTTTTTATATATTCAACTCACCCCAAACAAATTTCCCATAATGGGTCCGTCACCTGCGAGCGATAAAAAAACCAGTTCGTAGGTTACGGTTAAGAAGCCCATTTCGTTTAGAGTCGGCCCGGTTACGTCAACTTCTTAAGACGAAGAACGTAGCCGAGTGACGATACGGGCATCGTTGCCGTGACCGTTAGACGGGAACTTTATTTTCTGAGCAATTCTTACATATAACTCCCCTTGGTGATGCCATGGAACCCGTAAAAGTGGTTGCAAGATACGAGAATGGAAAGAGGGTCAAGGGTTTCAGCCAAGATTTCTTTCCCAACAAGGATCGTCTCCATATTTATCCCGCTGCAAAACCATCGGGGGAAGCAGTTGAGGTATTGGTGAAAGAGCTGAAGGCAATATTCTTTGTCCGGGACTTCACCGGGAATTTCCAATACGAAGAACGAAAAAGCTATCTGAAGGAAGAAAAGCCTTCCGGCCGAAAGATAGAAGTAACATTTAAAGATGGCGAAGTGATGGTAGGAACAACGATGGGCTATGACCCAAAACGGACAGGCTTTTTTCTTTTTCCCGCAGATCCCAAGAGCAACAATATTCGAGTCTTTGTCATGACCGCTGCAGTAAAGAAAGTCCGTAACTTGGAATCCTAATACACATCCCCAAGTCCTTAAAAGAAAAGAGGCAAAGCTTCACAGCTTTGCCTCTAAAATAAATCATCTAAGATTAGATCTCAACAAATTACAGAAAGGTAAAACTGTTGAATGTTGAGACCTGACTCCTTTCAATATTTTTGAGAACCGTTCCTGTTTCCCCCCCCCCGAACGCCCCCCATAATCATCCTGAAAAGATTGGGTCAGGGCAGGGGTGGGTATATGTCGTCCACAGTATTATCGGCGACGACGGAATTTGCAGATATGTTCAATGTGAGAGTGCCATTTATGTAAATCCCTCCTCCATTAATACCTGCATAGTTGTTGGTAACCTTACTGAACTTGTCGATCGTGACGGCCATCGGACTAATTCCTACAAGACAGAAACCGCCGCCATACGCGGTTATTCCAGAAGCTGCATTTCCGGAAATCACGCATCCGCTGAATGTGGCGCTGGAATTTGCAACAAGCACTCCTCCTCCTAAATTTAAATTTCCTGTCGACTTGTTTTTAAGGATCTTCGTCGATTTGATGGTTGCCGGGTTGGTGTCGCCAAAAATAAACAATCCTGCTCCCGTTGAGCCATAACCACCGGTTCTATACGAAACGGTATTATTGTTCATGATCTTGGTATTGGTGATAGTAAGCGTGTTGGCGAGATATGAGCTCACCCCGCCTCCACCTGCTTCAGGATCCTGACCTGCAGCAGCTACTATTGCTGCTGACGAAATATTTTCATAAATGTTGGATCCGAAGATCGTAAGAATGCCAGAAGGACCATTGTTAGAAATGCCTCCTCCAAGTGAATAACCGCTATCAACATTGTATACTGAGTTTTGGGCTATGACACTGGTGATAACATTGAGTGTGCCTAAGTTCAATATCCCGCCCCCATATGGTCCAAAGGCCATATTGTTCTTTACAGAGCAGAGGTCGATCGCAACCGTTGCCGTTGCGTTCTGATTAAAGATGCCTCCTCCGCCGAGCTCCAGATTCACATATCCGTTCTGCACGGTAAGCGCGATGAATTTCACGGTAATAGTTGAAGACCCCATCACATGAAAAACCCGGTCACTATGGTTGCCGTCAACAATAGAGTATGCCGAACCTGCTCCCACGATCGTTGCACTGTCGGTAATGTCAAGGTCGCCTGTTGCTGCTGCGTCCTCACCGGAGCCTGTCAGTGTCAGGATATACTTTTTGGCTTTGAGTACGATCTTGTCCGGTCCTGCAAGAGCATTTGCCTGCTGGATCGCTGCCCTCAACGTGCACACTCCATTTCCAGGAGCTGTCTCACATATCCCATCCGCGGTATTTGCATCCACGGCGTCATCAGTGCTGTTGACGACAAATTTCGCAGCATTTGCCACTTGAGAGAGTGACAGCAGGCCCGCAATGCAGAACATCATTATTACTACCTGAAACAATACTTTTCCCTTTGTTTTCATAACATATCCCCCTTTGGAATTTGAATTTTAACGCAAGTCACACTAAAAAATACCGGCGAGAATCTCTTTTTAACTCCTTTCTTTCTTGTTCAAAGAGAGCAGAATCCAAAAAGAATTATCTCCATAGAATCTAAGAAGTAGAATGATTTTAAAAGCTTGTAATTAGCAATTTTCTTGCCAATTGTAACCTACTGAAATTTATCATGATATTCTTTTAACTCTGTGGAAAATGGCAATAATTGTCAACCAAGTCACACAAATGGATTATAGTTCACCGGTTGAGGATTTTCGCATTTCAGTCCTTTACCTATGACTAAGCAGTTTAAATCTAACGATTCGAACCAATGTGTTGTGACGCCAGATTAACAAAGGTGGCGAGGCAATTCAGGATTGAATATGAGAGGGTTCCTCCAATGGAAATGAATGGGGTCAGCGACGGAAAGGTATTGCACGTTAAGGCTGACCCCGATTTGATAAAGGTAATAACAAATCCTCTTCTACGGTGCAGGCGGAGGAACTGTTCCGCAATTGACCTTTGTGAAAGGAAAGTTACTGGACGTATTAGAGGTATCATACCAGATGTACAATGTTCCGTTTTTTGTTGCAGAATCAATTATCGCTTGCGCCTGGTAGACTTCATTAAAAACGCCAGCGTCAATAAATGTTCCAGAGATCCCCAAGAGCCTTTGTGTTCCGTCCGGGCTTTTTACCATAGTCCCTGATACAGGGGCAATAAAGTGAAAACTTGAGTGATACCAGACCCCATTCAATGTCCAGTAAGGCAAAAGTGGATCAGGTCGTGTGACATTCAGTTTAACATACTCCGCAAACCCATCAAGCTGAAAACACCATTGCCCGGCCTCTGAATCCTTAACCATGTAGCCCCCCAAAATCACCAACACCAACAAAACTAATCCTACTTTTTTCATTTTCTTTTCCTCCTCTTTAAACTTTATTGTTTACCACTGTAATCCTCTTTCACTCCCCGCTTGCTTTCTTCAGGGAATGCTGTTTCACCTCCTTTTCCAAGTCCTTAATAAAAGCAATTTATATGCCAGGATGTACCCGATATATTGTTTATCGCTATGGAATTCTGAGATCACAATTTTGAGAATTAATTTAAACCTCTGCACCCATTTTGTCAACTAAAATGGTTAGAAAATGGTTAGAAATGGCAAATCAAGAGAATACCTGTAAACCCATATGAACTTAACAATTCTATTTCAATTGGCCCTTTCAACTTCCATATATTGGGAGGCATGGCCATTACAGATGGGACAATGATCTGTGGGAAGCTCTATCATTGTGGAGCCACATAGTTGGCATACAAAATATTGAACAGAGACCTCTTCAATCTTTTTAGAAAGAATTCCAAAAAATATCCCCGTTCCTGACCGCATCATCTTGATTAAATCCCGGTGTTGCTTCTCTGAATCCCAGGCATAGAGGATGTTTCGAATCGCTTCTTCATGGTTTTCGGGTTTGCTTTTCTCATAGATTTGGGGATATCTTTGATCGATGTCCTTGAGTTCAAAGTCAAGGGCATTTCTCAAATTCACCCGAGTGCTGGAAATCTTAACCTCCGCTTTGGGAGACTCCCAGCCTTGAGTCCCCAAACCAGATAGAATCTGCTTGAAATTACGGGCATGAAGTGATTCAGAGTTAGCAAACGAGATGAAAAGATGGGCGATACCGGGGTAATTTTGCAATATCGCCTTCTGGGTGTAGGCCAGGTAGTTGAAATGGGCCTGAATTTCGCTTGCGTAGGCCATTTGGAGAGCGCGGATCGTTTCGGGATATTCCGGCTGGGCATCAACAAATCTAACCGGATGGAAGACGATCGCAGAAGACACAATTAGGAATTGCCTCCTGTTTATGAGCATAAGATTACCTCCTCTTAAGAGAGCTCTGAAAAACCTTTATTGCTCTCTTGATTACACAGATTCCAAAGAGAGATTACACAGATTTTTCCCTATTTCCAGTATATTACTAAGCAGTGTAATCGTTTCATAATCCGTGTAATCAGAGATTTCTGGGCTTTTTCAGAAATCTCCTTAAATACTTTCCAATTCTATATGTACATCCTTCAAGCACCCGCTCGTCCGTAAAAAAATAGGACTCACTGATCAGCATTATTAAAATAATCAATTCGGACTAAAAACTCAATTGAGGAAACTATGTATTTTAATGAATAAGTTGCTGCATTTTTGCAAGAGGGTTAGAAAGGGGCAGGGTCTCAATTAATACCGTTTTTAAAAAAAACTCCGCATCTTTTAGTCTAAAGAGATTTGACACAATGAGGCTGCCGACATATAATGGTTGAAATTACGGATAGTTATATAAGGATAAGGAAAATCAACAAAGAAGGAGGCAACTATGAAAAAGGCTTTTGTTTCTGTTGCTATGTTAGTATTAGTAGCTCTTGTTGCAGGTAGTGCATTTGCGGATATCCCTGACCGCATCATAAACCAGCAAAGGAGAATAGATCAGGGGATTGTTTCAGGGCAACTGACCCCGAGAGAAGCTGATATCCTGCTGGACAACCTCCATTGGATAAAGGCCGAATACGGGCGGATGAAGGAGGACGGCAGGCTTACCCCGAATGAAATCAAAAGGCTTGAGCTGATTCTTGAACAGAACAGTCAGATGATATTTAACAAGAAGCAAAATCCAATAATAAGAGTATATCAGACGGATATTCCGGGCAGGATTGCCAATCAGCAGTACAGGATCCGCGAGGGGATTGCGTCAGGGGAACTGACGCGCAGTGAGGCGGATATCCTTCGGGACAACCTCGATTGGATAAGGATGCGTTTCTCTCAGATGAAGTCAGATAGAAGGCTTACACAGCATGAGATCGCCAAACTCGAGACGATGCTGGACCGCAGCAGCGCCATCATATTCAACAAGAAACATAACCCTGTCATAAGGTTATACTAAAAACAGGTATTCAGGGGCCTGTCGGCAGGCCCTTGCAGGTTTTCCGTGAGACCGTTTCATGTCTTGACTCAAATTTTATCATGGAAATGGTTATGATCAGTCATAGAAAGATATCAAATATCAAGGCTGATTCTGATTTATCATAGTGGGCTGAATACAAGAAGGTTGCATCATTGCCAGAGAATCAGGCGGATCTGATAGAGCAATACCATAATGTAGATAAAGCCTATGGCTATTGTAATGTAAAAAGCCTTGAGCCGCCTGAATTGGCTGTGCAGGCAAAGCATCACCAGGCAGAAGGACGTGGTCAAGAATTTCCAGATCCAGAATTTATCTCCATAATACTCGATAACAGACCCTACGATTGGATTCACTTCTTCTCCCCCGTTATCCAGGATCATCATGGTATACAGGGAATCAAAAATATTCAGCCCCATAATTAAGACCACGACAAAAAATAGTCCCGCATTGTAGCGGTCTACATAGCCTCCTTGCTGCCGATCAATCTTTCTCCTGAAAGCTCTCCTCCGGCCCCGGAGAGCATATCGGCTCAAAGGAGAGGTCGGTTGTGTTCGTCGATCAATATGATTTCGTTTGTCAGATTCTTCCAACTCTTGGCCACCTCATTCAAACAATGTTAATGCAATCCGGATTCCAATCATTGATTAAGTCCTAATCATATATAATTATTACATTTCTTTCAGACTTTATGCTTCTTGGCAAATTCCCAATATGATCACTTTTCCTAAAAGTCCTGAATTATTTCCATTAGTATGGAAGAAGTTACTCACAGCTGCGTATCCTCCATGAGCAATCATAAACTTAGATTTTTTTATAACAATTTTCTCTTTCGTTTACTTACTTATGTGCTATAATCCGGCCTGGGTCCATGAGAATCTATCAAGAGAATTACTCGTAACGAGATGTCCCATCTACCAGAATAAAGCAAGAGGAGGTTCAGGACCATGACAGGAACAAAATACAGCGGAAATCTGACGACGGAATGCGTTATTCCGAGCAAGGTGAGTGGTCTGCTTATGATGAGCACGCGGCAGCTCCAATCCTTCGGCGACGGTCATTTCTCAATTGATTGCATATTTGTTGCGACCCCGCGGCTTATGATCGACAAGCCTCACCAGCATGGCTTCGCGCAGTATCTATGTTTTTTTTCGGCCAATCCCGGAAATGCCCGCGATTTTGACGCCGAGATTGAGATATCCCTTGGTGAGGAGGGAGAGAAGCATATCATCACCTCACCGACTGTGGCCTACATTGCAGCCGGGTTGCACCATGGCCCGCTCAATTTTGCGAGGATAGGCAAGCCGGTCCTCTTCATCGATATCGCGATGACAGGCAGCTATGCAAGGATAGGGGATACGACTGCCAACCAGCCGCAAACATGACCCCCTTAAAATAGGTGAATGATACGATATCAAAGGAGGAACTCATTGTGAGCATGAGACGGCTTGAAAACAAGGTTGCCCTCGTTACAGGCGGAGGCACCGGAATCGGCGCTGCAATTGTCAGGCGGTTTGTCGAAGAGGGGGCGCGGGTCTGTGTCGTCGGC
>Ga0214473_10003741_pt1 | contig 18360 bp, 18 predicted proteins | sample RVTome_7_FD_203509 | JGI IMG/M metagenome (GOLD analysis project Ga0214473, IMG submission 203509) | Soil microbial communities from uranium-contaminated site in the Upper Colorado River Basin, Wyoming, United States - RVT98D197 | ecosystem: Environmental > Terrestrial > Soil > Contaminated >... | reverse complement strand
GTTCGACCCCGTCAGTGTCCCCCGCCGTTTCCGTTTCGGTCCCGCTATGGGCTCGGAGTCGTCGGACGCTGGCCGGCCGCCGCCCTTCACCCAGTTGACGATGGAGACGTGGACATTCGCCTCGCCCGACCACGGCTGGTTGTCTACCGCCTCGACGATGGTGCCGGATTGGACGATGTAGTCGAGGCCGCCGACGCGGGACTGGTTGTTGCGGATGTTCTGCGTGCCGACCAGACCCGCGCGCCCGGCGACGGGGTCTTCCGCCGTGCACAGCGGCAGATGGTCGTGGGCCTTCCGCAGCCAGTAGACGCAGTAGTCGGCCATGCCGGGCACGCCGGGATAGACGCGGCGGACGGCGTTGACATAGTCGGCCCCGCGCTCGGGCTTGAGACGCTTGGCGCCAGCAAAGGGCGGGTTGCCGATGATCACGTCGGCCTTGGGCCACTTCGTGGGCACGACCTGCCCGGACGCATACGGATCGGTCTCGAACTCGCCAAAGAGCGTGACGTGAACCAGGCTGCCATTGGCGCGGAGCGGCTCGATCAGGGCGTCGCCGGCGATGAAGTTGTCGTCGAGGTTGTCCAGCGGCAGCGGGCGCTCGTCGATGCCCAGCTCGTCAATCGCGAGCTTGCGGGCGATCATCATCGTGACCTTGCCGATCTCGACGGCAAACTCGTTGATGTCGATGCCGTAGAATTGGCGGGCGGTGACGAAGCCGATTTGGCGCTGGCCTTTCTCCGTTCGTTTCAGCTCGGCAATGCGTTCAAAGAGCCGGCCTTCCAGGCGCTTCAGCTCGCGGTACGCCAGGTAGAGGAAGTTGCCGGCGCCGCAGGCTGGGTCGAGCACGGTGTAGCGCTGCATGCGCTCGCGTAGCCGTTCCAGGTCGCGCAGGGTGCGTGCGTTCTCAATGAGTTCCGTCCAGGGTCGAACGATCGTCGAGCCGACAATCTTCATGATGTCGGTCGGGTGCGTGAAGTGACAGCCGTACGCGCGCCGCTCTTCGCTCTCCACGGTATGTTGAAAGATCGTGCCAAAGATTTCGGGACGGACTTTCGACCAGTCGTATTCGGCGGCGGTGCGGAGTTGGTTTACCTCGTCCTGGAGCCATTCGAGCCGGGCCGGCTGCGCGAACAGCCCGCCGTTGAAGTAGTCCACACCCTTGAAACGGCCGCCGGAAACGATGCCCGGCGTGTTCATCGCCTCGAACAGTCCGCCGAGCAGGTCGTACGTGTCCTCCCGCTTCTTGCACTCGTCGAGTAGCCCCAACATGAGGGCGTGCGGCAGCAGGCCGATATCCTCGGCGAACAGCGCGACCAGAAACTGGAGGATGAAGCGCTGCGCTTCCGCGCGGGGAACATGCCGAACCATGAGCTTGCTAAAGCAGGTCGCCAGGAGGTCGGCGGCGGCGCGCGTGACCTTCTCGTGATGGTTGCCGAAGCGCGGCGGCTCGTGGGTGGGGAACAGGAACGCGAGCGGGTCGTAGCGCTGCGGAAGATCGGCGAGCGTAACCTGGTCCACCGGCACGTCCATCTGCGTTTCGAAGTCGTAGACCCAGAACTCGTCGAAGTTGCAGAGGATGACGTACCGCGGTCGGTTGGGGACGAGGTGCGTCCAGTAGTCGAACGCTTGCCGGTAGTGGCGCGAAAGGTCCTCGCCACGCTTCTTCATTTCGATCAGGACGTAGGGCTTCCACACCAGGTCGGCAAACGCGGTGCCTTTGCGGTCCCGGCTCTTGACGCGCATTTCGAGTGTGCCGCCGACCTCTTTGATGCCCGGGTGGCCGAAGGCCTGGAGCAGGCGATCGAGAAAGATGTGGGCTTCGCCCTTTTCGTCGCCGACGATGTGGTCGCGGACCCACTGGACGAAATCGACGAGACGTTTTTGACGGTCGTGTGGCACGGCGTCGCCCGAGGCTATTTGGCAGCCATATTAGATCAGAGGAGCGTGCGGGTGAAGGTCGGCTCGCGAGCATTGTGGGGTGCGCGCCGGGGCGATTGCGATAGTCCGGCCGCCGGCCGCTACGGCGCGGTGTGGCATCCGCCGCGGCCGGCGCGGGGTGCGCTTGAGCGGGGGTGGCCGCCGGGGTAACGTGCCGCCATTCGGCGGCTGGGCCGGGTCGCGAGGCGGCTCGGCTCCGTGGTGCGACTTCGGGAAAGCGGATGGGTTCGCCGCGCGAGTTTTTGACGATCGTTTCGGGCCTGCCGCGGTCGGGTACCTCCATGATGATGCGCATGCTGGAGGCGGGCGGGCTGCCGGCGCTGGTCGACAACATTCGGGCGGCGGACGACGACAATCCGCGGGGCTACTACGAGTTCGAGCCGGTCAAGCAGACCAAGAAAGACGCGTCGTGGCTGGTGGGTAGCGAGGGCAAGGTCGTCAAGATGGTGTACCGGCTCTTGTACGACCTGCCGCTGGACCGCGAGTACCGCGTGGTCTTCACGCAGCGCAAGCTGGAGGAGGTCGTCGCCTCGCAAAACGTCATGCTCGCCCGACAGGGCAAGCCGCAGGGCCTGCCGGATGAAAAGCTGGTGCGGCTGTTTCGTACCGAGCTCGACCAGGTGGACCACTGGCTGGCCTCCCGCGCCAACTTCCGCGTGCTGTACGTGAGCTACAACGAGGCCCTGGCCGACCCGGCGCCAACGGTGCAGGTGCTCAACGAATTCCTCGGCGGCAGCCTCGACACGGCGGCGATGCTCAGGGTCGTCGAACCGGTGCTCTACCGGCAACGCAAGTAGCGCTGGCATCCGGCCGGGCGCCTGGTCGATTCGCTGGACAGGCTGCGCGTCACAGCTACGATAGACCGCGTTTCTGCGACGCTGGCCGAGATGGCACCGCGCCGCAGGCGATGCCGTGATGAAACCGCTGCTGATCATTCCGCCCGCTCCGGCACGCTGGCCTGGTCTGCGCGAGCTGCCCATTCACGACCATCCGCTTTGGTGGGATGATCTTCAGAAGCGCTTCGCCGAGGGGCTGCCGGGCACGCAGGACGCCTTTGCGCTGATCGTCGATGGCGGCCTCGTGCTCGCCTGCGCCGGGCTGTGTAAGCGCCACGATCTGGGCGTGCTCTCACGTGTGTTCACGCGGCCCGAGCACCGGCGCCGCGGATTCTGCCGCATGCTGCTCGAAGCGTTGATTGGATGGTTCGACATGAGCGGCGGGAAGTGGCTGTACGCGACGACGACGGCGGACCTCGCGGAAGTCTGCTTTCGCAAACTGAGCTTCCATACCATCCGTCGGGCGCCGCGCACGCCGCACGACGCGGTCGTGCTGCTGCGGGCGGTGGCGGGCGTGCCGGTCGACCCGCTTTCGACGGCGCGCGGCAATGTCGCGATCCACGACGTCGCGCGCGCGAACTGGCCCACGGTGGCGACGTTGCTGTTCAACCGGCCCGGTCCGGACCCGCGCGTGCCGCTGGACGAGTCGGCCGTGCAGGCCGAGCTGACGGCGTTGGAGTTGCTCGATCAGCAGGAGAAGGGCGTCTGTCAGCTCAAGGCCGCGTTCCACGGGCCGCGGCTGGTCGCGCTCGCGAGTTTGGCGACGAATGTGACCGGCGACCGCACGTATGCGATGATCACGCCGCATCAGGACGCGCCGGCGGCGCTGCGCGAAGCCGTCGTCGCGCTGGCCCGCGCCAAGGGCTATCAGCACGTAGACTTTCCGATGGAAGCCCTGGCGCCGACAGGCGAAGCGCTGCGAGTTCCTCCGGCGCCGGCATCCGTCCCGCCAGCGCCGGGCGAAAGCGGCGCCGCGACTTCTGTTGAGAGCCGCACGGCGTTGTGATCGGCGGCGCTGAGCGACGGAAACGGCGGACACCGGCCACGTGGCCAATCACCTGGGGATTCTGCCATATGCCTGGAACAAGCGCTACATTGCCCCTTACCTGTTGTCGACGCCGCCGTGACCTCACAGCAGACTTCGGGTGGCGGCGAGTAGTGTGAGAGGCTCTTGACTCGCTAACGTAGTACCTCGACGAGAATCCGGCCTTCACAGCCGCGACCGGGACGGAGCGGCGCCGCTTGGCTTCGCGAGAACCGCTCCCGCACGGCCACGGCTCGGATCGCATGCGTCGACGTTTCAATGAGGCGGTACACTATCACACAGACCCCTCTCGGCTGGGCTTCGCCGGCACGGTGACCATACGCCGGCGGGCGGCGGTCGCGATACGGTACAGCTCGACGGCGCCGGCGACGGCGCCGACGGTGAGAATGGGTTCGAGCGGCGCGCGGAAGCGTACGGCGGTATGCGTCAGGCAGTAGACTAGAGAAGACGCCATCGCGGCGCCCAGCAGCCACCCGAGCGGGCTCGACGCCGCGCCGCAACGGACTACCCAGACGACGATCAAGAGCGTCTCCCCGAGTAGAAACAAGGCGAGCATGAGGCGGGCCGGTGAGCGAGGCCAGAAACCGTGGCCAGGCGGCATATGCGACAGTACCGTCCCGGTCCAGAAGTCCACTGTACGTCGCAGGCAGAGCCGTGCGAAACGAACCGGATTGTCCCGGATCGCGGCCCAGGCCTGCACGCCGCGACTGTGGATATACTCGGCTTCCCCTTGCTTCACGAGTTGTTGCTGCTGCCAGTCGTTGCGCAGTGGGTATTGGCCTTCGTAGACCGCGGACGAACCCTGCTCGGCTTCCGGGCAGACACCTAACCACAACTCCAACATCAGGCCGCCGCGAACGTACATCAGTTCATCGAATAACCGGTAGTTTCGAAGAGTCCACGGTGCGATGGCGATGATCCAGCCAGATACCGTCAGCACGAGGGGAGCGGCCATGGCGCGCCAACGGCCAGGAAAATGCGCGGTCAGCGGATACAACACGAGGAGGGGATACCCGACGGTGAGAGCTGGGTTTAGCAACGCCACGGCGCCGAGCAGGAAACCGAAACGCATCCACGCCGGCCAGCGCGCCGGGGGTCGCGCCAGCCGCAGGGACGCCCACAGGCACAACGCGACCCCGCACGTAAAGAGCGCCGTGTCCCAGATCAGGTTGGTAAATCCGACGGCCGCCGGATTGAAGGCGAATACGATGGCCGCCGCCCACCCGGCCGCGGCCCCCAGCAGATCGCGCGCGATGAAAAAGACAAGAACTACGGCCAGCGAGGTGGCCAATGCGTTGAGGATTTGCAGCGCCAGCAAGGCTCCCCAGGAGTCGACGCCGAAAACGCGGTACGCGAGAGCGACGATGCCGACGTAGGCCGGGGGCAGAAGGTGGGAGGGTACCGCGGCAGTCTCGTCGGCGACGAGCGGCGAGAGAATCACGCCGTGTCGCAGGAGATGGGCACCCGCGACGGCGTACTCGCGATAGCCGCCGGGCGAGACCTGACCCAGGCCGCCACTCAGCGCACAGAACGCCATGCGGAAAAGCAGCGCGGCCACAAAGAGCACGACCAACGCCCACCGCGTCCGCGCGCGGCGGCCGGTCCTGGTCCACGCCCGATGTGCCGGCACGGTCGGTGTGGCGAATAGGTTCACGCAAGCACCATTATACCCGTGTGTGAGCCGCGCGCCGCGCGCAAACGCGGTTGCGGCCCTTGTTGTAGTTGCGGAAACATCGAATAGGACTATCCGGGCTCAGCGGGCCTCATAATGTCCGTGGTGTACGATGCCGACATGCAGGCGGCGTGGCTGCCGGCGAATCTCATTATCAGACGGGAAGGGGTGTACGAACTGCGTGTGCGAGGTGGTCTGTACCTCCGGCTCAATTCGACAGTTCCGGACGTGGCGCGCCAGACCCGGAGGTCCGGCGCTACTCGCGCGAGAGGTCGCCGATGCTTCGCCGAACGTAAGGCCGGAACGAGACAGTCTAGATATCGAGCGCGACGTCGAGCGCGGCGGCCGAATGCGTGAGCGCCCCGATCGAGATGCGATCGATTCCGGTGGCCGCGATCGCGGCCACGGTTTCCAGGCGTATGCCGCCGCTCGCCTCCAGCGCCAACTTGCCGCGCAGGCCCGCGGCGTCGCGGTGGGCCACGGCAGCGCACAGCGCGTCGGGCGTGAAGTTGTCCAGCAGCACAATGTCCACGCCGTCGACCTTGCACACCTCAGCCAACTGCGCCGGCGTGTCGACTTCTACTTCGATGAAACTCGGCCGGCGGACGGACGGCAGCGGCGGATCCAAACCGGTTGCGGGGCCGGGCCGGAGAATATGTTGCAGCATCGCGCGCAGCTCGTCCACGAGGCCCGCCAGGGGAATGTGTGCCAGATGATTGTCCTTGATGAGGACCGCGTCGTACAGACCGAAGCGGTGATTGTGGCCGCCGCCGGCGCGCACGGCATACTTGTCCAGCTCGCGCCAGCCGGGGAGCGTCTTGCGCGTGTCTAGAATCCGCACTTCGGGATTGGCCTGGCGGGCGGCGTCTACGAAGCGCCGGGTGAGCGTGGCAACACCGCTCATTCGCCCCTGGAAGTTCAGCAGAGTGCGCTCGAGGCTCAACAGCGCGGCTTTGGGACCGCGGACGTGCGCTACACACGTCCCCGGCGTCACGTTGGCGCCATCGGCATAGAGGCCAGATGGGTGCGGCGCCGCGGTGAATTCCAACGGGCGGCCGAGCCGTCGGCTGAAGACTTCGCAAATCGCAGGTCCCAGCGCGAGTCCACAGATCACACCGGGCGCACGGACGACGACGCGGCCTTCGACCTCGAGCGCGCCATCCTTCAGCAAAGCGGAGGTAAGATCGCCGGCTGGCCCGAGGTCTTCCTCGCAAGCCGCTTCGATCAGTTGTCGTGTGTGCTTCGACCACATGCGTCGGAATCGGTTCGTCGCCGGCCCAACCCACGCGCGCGGCGCCCGTCGCACTATCGCCCGCTGAAGCGCGGCTTGCGCTTGGCGAGGAACGCCTGGACGCCTTCGCGATGGTCGGGGGCTTGCGAGGCCGTCGTCTGAAGAAACGCCTCGTACTCCAATTGCTCCTCGAGCGTGGCGGCCCACGCGTGGTTCAGGGCGCGCTTGGTCAGGCCGACCGCTTGGGTCGGCGCGCGGGCCAGGTCTTCCGCCATTTGTCGTGTCACCGACGGCAGGTCGGTCTCATCCGCCACCCGGCTGACCAGGCCGCAGCGCAGCGCCTCGTCCGCCGTCAGCGGGTCACCCAGCAGGCAGAGGGCGGCGGCCCGGGCGTAGCCGAGGTGCTGCACCAGCGTGAGCGTGGCCGCCATATCGGGCACCAGGCCGATGCGCAGAAACGCAATCACGAACGTGGCGCTCCGCGCGCACAGGCGCAAGTCCGCGGCCAGGGCGAGGCTCAAGCCACCGCCGGCCGCGACGCCGTTCACGGCGGCGACCACGGGCTTCTCCATCGTGCGGATGCGCACGACGAGCGGGTTGTAACGTTGGCGCAGCACGGCACCCACATCGGTCGGCGGCCCGACGGTGCCGGGGCTACGCGCGGCGTTCAACTCATTCAAGTCCTGGCCGGCGCAGAACGCCCGGCCGGCGCCCGTCAGAACGACGCAGCGCACATCGTCGTCGCGTTGCGCTACACGCAGCGCGGTACCCAACTCAACGCTCATCGGCTCGTTGAGCGTATTGAGCGCGTCCGGCCGGTTCAGCGTGATCGTCATCACGCCGTGCTGGACTTGCGTCTGAATCGTCGCAAACGCCGCCACGCGTGGGATCCTTCAACGTCCAAAGAACACGGCGGGCCGCTGCTCCAGAAAGGCGCGCAGGCCCTCGCGCTGATCCGCCGTGGCAAAAAGCAGCGTATACAGGTTTCGTTCGTACGCCAGGCCCGCGGCGAGTGGCAACTCCGACGCCTGGCGGATCGCGTCCTTGGCCATTTGCAGGGCCAGCGGCGGGCGTTGGGCCAGCTCGCGGCAAACCGCCAGCGCTTCACGGTAGTATTGTTCACGCGGCACGACGCGGCTCACGAGGCCCAGCGCGAGCGCCTCGCGCGCCGTGATCATGCGGCCGGTAAGGATGAGATCCATAGCCCGCGCTGGCCCGACCGTGCGGGTCAAGCGCTGCGTTCCGCCGCCGCCGGGGAGCGAGCCCATGCCCACGTCCGGCAGGCCGAGGCGCGTGGTTTCGGACGCGATGATCACGTCGCAGGCCAGCATGAGCTCGCAGCCGGCGCCGACGGCATAGCCGCTGACGGCGGCCATGAGCGGCTTGCGAACGCGGCGCAAGCGCTCCCACTGGGCGAATGGGTTTCGCTGGTAGATTTCAACCATGGAGGCGCCGGCGAGCTCGGCGATGTCGGTGCCGGACGCGAACGCCCGCTCGTCGCCGGTGAGGAGCATGCAGCGCACCTCCGATTGAGTGTCGAAGCGTTCGGCGGCGGCGGCGATTTGCTCGAGCAGCGCCAGATTGAGCGTATTTAGCGATTCGGGTCGGTTGAGGCGGATGACTCCCACCGCATCGATTCGCTCGGTGACGATGGCCTCGGGCATGGACGGCATAGTAGCCCGGAGTTGACGACGGGTTCAAGGGAAGGGAAAAGGGGTCAGGAACCTTTTTTGTCCGCAGCTTTCTCCCGCTGTTGGGGTCGGCTGGTTTCCACAAAGGTTCCTGACCCCTTTCCCGGCCGCCGTTGGGCGATAATAGGCCGTGGCCCGCACGTGCGGTGTGCGGAGGAGTCGAACATGCGCGGCAGGATGTGGTTAATGACGCCTTGGCTGGGTGTGCTCGGCGCGATCCCCGGAGTTGCGGCGGAAGATCCGCCGCACGAGACGCCGCGCGCGGACGTGATCTACGTGCGGGGGAATATTTACACGTTGGACGCCAACCGGCCGCGCGCGGAGGCGCTCGCGAGCGCCGGAGAGCGGCTCATCGCGGTCGGTGCCGATGCCGAGATTCGTCGCCTAATCAAGCCGGAGACGCGGATCGTCGATTTGGGCGGTCGCACGGTGCTCCCCGGGCTGATCGACGCCCATTGTCACGTGGCCAGCCTGGGGAGCTTTGGGCTGGGCCGCTTGGATCTCAGCGACGCGCGCTCGTTCGAGGATGTCGTCGCCGCCGTCGCGGCGCGGGTTAAGACGGCCAAGCCGGGCGAGTGGATCGTGGGCGGGCGATGGGATCACGAAAGCTGGCCCGAGCGCAAACTGCCCGCGCACGAGGAGCTTGGTGCGGTCAGTCCCGAAAACCCGGTCTGGCTGCGCCGCGTGGACGGCCACGCGGGCCTGGCCAATGCCGCAGCGATGAAGCGGGCGGGCATCGCGCGCGACACGCCGTCGCCGGCCGGCGGTGAGATCGTCCGTGATGAGCGGGGCGAGCCGACGGGAGTGTTCATCGACAACGCCGGCGACCTGATTCAGGCCAAGCTGGACGCCCCGGCACCCGATGCCGCGGCGCTCATCCTCAAAGCTCAGGAGATGTGCCTGGCGGTGGGGCTGACCGGGCTGCACGACGCCGGGATTACGCCTACCGAGGTTGAAGTCTACCGCAAGCTCGCGGCGTCAGGCCGGCTCAAGATTCGCGTGTATGCGATGATCGCCGGTAACTATGCGCAGGCCTACTTTCGCGAACACGGTTTGGTGGTCAGCGACCGGCTCACCGTGCGCAGTGCGAAGCTGTACGCGGACGGCGCGCTGGGCTCGCGGGGCGCGTGGCTGCTCGAAGCATACCGCGACCGGCCGACGGATGCCGATGGTCGTCCGTACACCGGGCTGAACGTGATGAAGCCTGAATTCCTGCGCACGGTCGCCGAAGACGGGCTGCTCCAGGGCTATCAGGTGTGCACGCACGCGATCGGCGACCGGGGCAATCGCGAGACGCTCGACGCGTATGCCCTGGCTATCAGCCGCCATCCGCGCGCGAACCATCGCTTCCGCATTGAGCATGCGCAGGTTCTGTCGGCCGAGGATATCCCGCGTTTTGCCGAGCTGGGCGTCATCGCGGCGATGCAGCCGACGCACTGCACGTCCGACATGCGGTGGGTCTACGACCGTGTGGGGCGCGAGCGGGCCAAGTGGGCCTACGCCTGGGCGAGCCTGCGGCGCACGGGTGTTCCGATCGCCGCCGGCAGCGACTTTCCGGTCGAATCCCACCAGCCGCTGCTTGGTTTTTACGCGGCAATTACGCGGCAGGATGGCAAAGGCGAGCCCGCGGGCGGCTGGCATCCCGAGCAGCGCCTGACGCGCGAGGAGGCCCTGCGGGCGTTCACGCTCGACGCCGCGTACGCCGCGTTCGAGGAGAACCAGAAGGGCTCGCTCGCGCCCGGCAAGCTGGCCGATTTCGTCGTCGTTGATCGCGACGTGATGACCTGCGCGCCGCAAGACGTGCTCCAAACCCGGCTATTGCAAACGGTGATTGGCGGCGAGGTCGTGTACCGGGCTTCGGAGCGATGAGCCTCGTTCGCGTGTTCGTGGGCATGGAACACAGCGATCGCCGGCGTGCCCATCAGCGCGCAGGCGAAGCGGTTCGGGGGCGGTTCCTGGTCCGTGCCGCGGTGAGCGCGGGCTGGCGCCCGCGCCTCGGACCACGACGTCCCCATGGAGCGCGCATGCCATTGTCGCGCGGTCGGAGACCCTGTCCGAGGCGTCGGCGCGAGCCGACGGTCGCGGCTGCCGCCCAGCGACCGACGAGCCGTTGGTCGGCACAGGTCGGCAAAGAGCGTGTCGGCGAACGTCTGAGGGTCGATCGGCTCGATCGCGTCGAGGCGCTCGCCGAGGCCGACGAACTTGACCGGGATGTCGGGCTGGCCGCGGATGCCGACGACGATACCATCCTTGGCCAATGCGCTGCGAGCTGGGTCCCAGGCCGCACGGGGTCTCTGTGAGGCACCGCGAAAACGAAGACGCCAGCAATTAAGTTAACGCTTATCGGCGGAGCCCCTGGGAGCGCAGCACGGCCGAGGTTGCAAGCCCCAGTGGGGCGAAGGTTCGGCCCCGTGCGGGCACGCGCGCCGCGTTCGACCGCTGCGCGACACGTCTTACAATGCATCAGCCGATGGCCGCGCACCCCGAAGAACCCCGCCCCGTCCGGCCGAAACGCTGCCTCGGGTGTGGGTACATTTTGGAAGGTTTGCCGGGGAACCGCTGCCCGGAATGCGGGCGTGCGTTCGATCTGAGCGATCCGACGACGTATCGCATCGGAACCGCTTGTCCACGTTGGTGGCTGGCGTTTCGTCTGGTGCGCGTGCCGCCGCCTGCTTCGATCTGGATCGCAGCGTCGCTGGTCGTCGTGGTGCTGAGCATGCTCGTCGCATACCTGTATCTGCTCTGGTAGCTGGGCCCCCAGCGCACGCGCTTACACCGGCGGGGAAAAGCAGTAGAATCGGCCAGGAATCGAGGCAAACGGCTTGAATGGAGCTCGCCGTGGTCAAAGCGAAATCGTCCGGTCAGGGAAGATCGGGCCGGCGCGATCGGGCCGCCGCCGGGCAGCGCATCGTTGGCCTGGCCAAGAACATCGTCGCGCATATTCAGCACCGCGACGACCCCTACGTGGACATCCCGTCGCGTACGCTCAGCAACGTACGCTTCGACGAGCGGAAGGGGATCATCGAGCTGCTGGACGGCACGCAGCGGCGCTACTTCTTCAGCCTGCTGGGTCGCCGCAAGGGGGAGGGCAGCCAGGCCAAGAAGTTCATGCAGACGATCCGCGTCGCCGAGGTGTGTAAGAAGCTCATCGACACCAGCGATTCGACGAGCATTCGTGACCTGTTCTATAACCTCAAGGTGCCGATCAAGACCACCGACGGCAAGACCGGCAAGGAGCTGATCTTCGAAGAGCAGGCCGAATCCGACCCGATCATCGAGGACATTGAGGTTACGGTCGCCGCCCTGCGCGAAGAGCTGGGCGTCCACGCCGAAACCAAGGGCGCGATGGTCGGGCCGATGACGATCATCGACAACGGTGACACGATCGACCTGTCGGCGATGGGCTCCGGCGGCTGGGCCGTGCCGAGCATCGTCGAGCCGGACGTGATCCGGTTTGTCAAGCACAAGGCTGAATACGTCCTGCTGATCGAGAAAGGTGCGGTCTGGCAGCGGTTCAACAAGGACCGCTTCTGGGAGACGCACAAGTGCATGATTATCCACGGCGGGGGCCAGCCGCCGCGCGGCGTCCGGCGCCTGATCTACCGCATGCACGACGAGCTGAAGCTCCCGGTGTACGTGCTGGTCGATAACGATCCGTGGGGCTACTACATCTACAGCGTCGTCAAGCAAGGCTCGATCAACCTGGCGTTCGAGAGTCAGCGGATGGCGGTGCCGCAGGCGCGGTTCATCGGGATGAGCAGCCGCGACGCGGAGCGCTTCGAGCTGCCGGCCCACGTGACGATGCCGCTGACGGAGGAGGATCGTCGGCGAGCGAAGGAAATCCGCGGCTACCCGTGGTTTGCGAGCAAGGAATGGCAGCGCGAGATCAAGCACATGGAGGCCCTGGGCGTCAAGCTGGAACTGGAAGCGCTGTCGAACAAGCGTTTCAGCTTCATCACGGAGGAGTATCTGCCGCGGAAGCTGGCGGAGAAGCGCTGGCTGGATTGACGTGGCAGAAGAGCGCCGACGGGCCGCTTGACTTCCGTATAGCCTGTGCTATACTTAATATGAAAGGAGGTCATAAATTCGAGCGTCCGGCGGGAGCGCGCCGGCGCGTTCCTCCAAGGCGGGATCTTCGGAAGGGAGAAGAAGCGCGCGAAGCGGGCGTAGCCGCTACTTTTTTAAAACTAATCCCCGAGGCCCGTTTGGAGGAGACGAATGGCAGCCCGCGTTCCATTCGCAAAGGTGATTGATTTCCTTGAGTCGCACGGCTGGACACTCATACGAATCTGGAATCCGTATCGGGTGTTTGGCAAGCCTGGCCATCTGCCGATCCTGGTTCGCGTCGAGGGCAAGACAGTCGATGTTGACGACTACACGAGAGTCCAAGAGATCGTCCGGCGCGAGGCGGAGCAAGCGTAGGGCTGCTCTCGATCGACCGTTCGACCCGAAGATCTGGGCGCAGGCCGAGCGTATCGGCGCGCGGTATCGCCTGCTGCTGGAACCGGATGAGCCGAGCGGCTTTGTGGCGCGGGCCATGGAGATGCCGACCGTCTTCGAGCGTGGACGCACGGCTGACGCGTCGGTGGAGGCTCTCCGAGTTGCGTTGACGGTGGCGATCGCGACCATGCTTGAGGGCGGTGAGTCGCCTCCGCCCTCTTCGTTGTCGGAGGTGCGCCGCGACCAGGTCAACGTCCGGCTGTCGCGCGAGGAGAAACTCGTGCTGGAGGCGGCAGCGCGGCGGGGAGGGTACCGCGGCCTGTCTGACTTCTTGCGCGCGGTCGGATTGGCCCATGCGCAGCAACCGTCGCAAGGTCCGAACCCCCGTCTACGTGTAGCCGAGTGGGAGAACCCGGGTTCGGTTACTCGAATTCCACGGCCTGTTCGCTAATCGACAACGACCGCTTGGGCGCCACAACTCGGGGGTAGTGTCCGATTAGCCTGGCCTTCGAAAGCCAGCGGATGGCGGTGCCGCAGGCGCGGTTCATCGGCATGAGTAGCTTCGGCGCCGACCAGTACAATGACACCAGGAGCACGAACATGTTCGACCGCATCGTCTGCAACCCGGCGATTCTCGGCGGCAAGCCGTGCATCAAGGGCACGCGCGTCAGCGTCGAGTTCATCCTGGAGCTGGTCGCCTCAGGGGCCAGCCGCGACGACATCGTGAAGACGTACCCGCACCTGACCGCGGAGGACGTGGAGCAGGCGCTGCGCTACGCGGCGGAAGCCCTCAAGAACGACATCGTTCTGACCGCTGAGGTATGAGCGTGCAGCTCCGCGACTTCGGCGTGCTGACCAACGAGAATATCCACCCCGCCGTCGTGATGTTCCTTCGGGCGGCGGGTTTCGATGCGCTCACGGCGGCGGAGGCCGGCCTGCTCGGCTCAGAGGACGTAGCGGTACTCCGACGAGCGGCGGCGGAGAACCGCTTCGCATTGACGCATGACGCGGATTTCGGGCGTCTGGCGAGCGCCGCTGGCGAACCGTTCGTCGGTATCGTGTACCTGCGTCCGGGCCACATTCAGCCCGAGTTCTCGATTGGCGCACTTGAAGGTTTGCTTGCCAGGAACGTGGCGGTTTCGGCGCCGTTCATTGTCGTCGTACGTCGAGCGAGGGATCGGCTCAGTATCCGCGTGCGGAGCGCGCCCTGACTCTCGCCCGGCGCGCCAAGGCCCTCCGCGTCGGCGCCCGGTGCCAGGGCAAGGCGTGGCAGCGCGAGATCAAGCCCATGGAGGCCCTGGGCGTCAAGCTGGAGCCCGAAGCGCTGTCGAACAAGCATCTCAACTTCATCACGGAGGAGTATCTGCCGCGGAAGCTGAAGGAGCAGGGTTGGCTGGACTGAGCCAGGCGCCGATTCTAAATCGACACCTGACTCGCGGGCTGAGAAAGGCGAAAATGTCCGAAAGCGGACCGGACGTGTAGTCACCCACGTCGAGCCAAAAAACCTGGACTTGCGCGAGCTGAAAGAAGCAGCCAGAGGCGACGGCTACGTTGACGGATGGTCTATGGACAAGCGCGTGCGCCGTGGCGACATACTGCTCTTTTACGCCAAAGCTCCGGACAGCGCGTTTGTCGCCCAGGGCGTCGCGGCCGAAGATGCCCAGTTAGGGGAGTACGGCTACGGACGCCGCGGCGTGTCAGGTTGGGCCTCAGTTCAAGGCGTCAGAATGCTCCCCAGGCGGCTGAAGCTTCCCGAGCTTCGCAGACGATTGCCCAATTGGTCCTGGCTGAAAACGCCTCAATCCTCGCCGCGTGTGCCAGACGAATTCCGGGACACACTGCTTCAGGTTCTCGGCATCCGTGCCCGTCAATACGCGTCGTCACGACCAGCAGTACGCCGGGTCGTCAAAAGAACTGAGCCCAGGTTGCCGGTACCGTGGAATCGTCCCGCACAGGAAGCGCCCCAGCGACAACAGGCGTCGCCGACGGAAAAAACGTCGCGAGAAGTCGTGGGGGCCGGCTTCGGCGACCCCGAGACAAACAAGAAAGTCGAACGGGCGGCGGTTCGCGCGGTGCGAACGTACTTTGAGCAGAGAGGCTTCGACGTTCAGTCCTTTGAAGGCGGCAAGGTCGGCTTCGATCTGAAATGCGTTCAAGAGAAGATCGTCTTCCACGTGGAGGTGAAGGGCATCGCGGGCAGTGTGGAGGCGTTCAGCATGACGGCGCTGGAATTCAAGCTTGCACAGAGCGACCCCGAATTTCGTTTGGCTGTTGTTGTGAACGCGCTCTCGAAGTCAAGAGAGGTTCGGATTTACGGCCGCCGCGACTTCAGGCGGAACTTCGAGGCCGTCCCATTGCAGTATCGTTGCACGCGTGTCCGTTGTGTTTGACACATCCTTGTTGGGGCGTCCCGAGGGTAACCCGCGCCAGCCGACGCAACGTGCGCGAGCCGGTAAAAAGGTGGGCGCAGCGTTTCGACCGAGAAACCCGCGCCCGCGCTGGGCTGCGAAATGATATAATACAGGGAAACCGAGGGTTTTCATGGCAGGAGCCCGTGGTGTCATCCGCGCGACGAACCAAAGAGCAAACTGTCTCACTCGGCAAGGCGATCTACGCCGAGCGGCTTCGGGCGCAGCTTGAGCCGGGCCACAACGGCGAGTTCGTGGCCATCGACGTCGAGAGCGGCGACTACGAGGTCGCCCCTGCACTGCTCGACGCGGTTCACAGGCTGCGCGCGCGGCGGCCGGGCGCCGTTCCGTTCCTTCATCGCATCGGGCACGCAGCGGCGTTCAAGCTGGGCGGGCGCTGGCTCCCGCGGCCGAGCTGATGATGGAAGGGAAAGTGAACGCGGCGCTCGAAGCGGTTGTACCAATCACGGTTATTGGCCACGATGGGTCGCCCAGGAGGGTCGACGCCGCGATCGACACTGGCTTCAATGATCGCGTCGCGCTACCACGGGCCCTGATCGAGCGGTTGAATCTGCCGATCACGGGACACGCGGCGGTGATCCTGGGCGACGGCGCCGAGGTCGAACTCTCGACGTTCGAGGCTGTAATCGTGTGAAGCGATCTTCGGCTCACGATCCCGGTGCTGGAAACGATCGGCGCGGCGCTCATCGGGACCGAGTTGCTGCGCGGCACCCGGCTGACGATCGATTACGTCGAGAACGGCGCCGTTTTGATTGACCTGTTAACGTAGCCGCGCGGCGTTTAGGTGCTGATCTAGCCGGTGCATTAGTAGCTGAAGCCGCCCCTGTACGTGCCGGTCGATAACGATCCGCGGGGCTACTGCATCTAGAGTGTCGTCAAGCAGGGCCCGATCAATATGGCGCGTGAAGGCCGTCGCCTAGCGCGTCGTACGGGTCGTGACCAACCCTACCATTCCCGGCCGCCGGTACGCGCGCGCCTCGGCGTCCTTCGGCGTTGATGGACAACCGGTCGCTTGCCCTCACGGCCGGCACGGAGTCCGGCCGCTACAGGCTTCGCTTATGGCGTCAGGAGCTTCACGAACGGGTCGATGTCGAAGTTATCCACTTTCCCGTCCTGGTTGACGTCCGCCAGCAGGCGGTTGCAGTCGGGGAACTTGGTGGTGTAGCCGCCGGGGTCGGTCAATGCGAGCACGAACGGGTCGATGTCGAAGTTGTTGACCGTCCCGTCGCAATTGAGGTCGCCGAGCTTGAGCAGCAGGCCGGCCAGGTCGATCAGCGACGCCAGCGCGCCGTGTACCGTGTGCATCGCGAAGTCCCACTCATAGTCTGGATTCGTGATGACGTCCTTGAGGTTGTGGTACGCGTCGTTCGAGCCGCCCCAGATTTCGTTCGGCGTGTTCTCAATCAGGCCGACAGCGTGGTAGCCATGCTGCCAGAAGGCCCACTGGTCGGAGACGAAGTTGGGGTCATTGTGGACCTGGAACTCGATCGGCGTGTAGGCGGCGAGCTTGGCCGCGACGTCTTGCGCGAGCCATTGCGACGCGTTGTCGCCGCCGACGTCGATGTCGTGGTCCGGATCGGGCTCGCGGTTGTCCCAGCTCGGGTGCAGGAACATGTCGAGGTTGATGGCGCCGATGATCTTCTCGCCCTTCGCGCGGGCGGCGGCGGCGTAGGCCAGGCTGCCGACCATCCACTGCTCCTCGCCGGAGAAGGCGATGAACCGGACCGTGGCCTCGAAGTCGTAGCGGGACAGCACGTGTGCGGCAATCATGGTCGCGGCGGTCCCGCTGCCGTTGTCGTCGCAGCCGGGGGCCAGGTTCTGATTGGCGGCGTGGTACGTGTCGTAGTGGCCGCAGATGATGTAGATGTCCGCCGGGCGCGTCTTGCCGCGGAGCTCGGCGACGACGTTGGGCCCATAACCGGCCCTGTAGTTCTGTAGCTCGGCGGGCAGGCCGAAGGACACGAACGTGTCCTTGATCCACGGGCCGGCCTTGAGGATGTGCGTGCCGAGCGAGTAGCGGTTCTGGAGGTAAAACGGCGGGTCGCCGGGGATCGGGTCCACGCCGGTGAGCACCCGCAGGTAGCCTTGGAACTCCGGCAGCGTGGCCTGGTTGAGCAGGCCGCGGATTTCGTCGGCGGAGACGAGGGTGATGGAGAATGAGCCCAGGATCAGGGCGAGAACGAGACACGACCACTTGGCGCGCATGAGCTACTCCTTCCCCCGGTGTCCGCCCCCAGCATAGTCGTTCTTGGGACCCGAATAAAGCGTATCTGGTCGCGCGCGGAGCGTCGCGGCCCGGCCGCGAATCCGACACCGCGCGGCGTGTGGGGCGATAACTCACCGGCGCTACGCGGTTCACTGATGCGCTCGTCCCGCAGCGCACGTCAACGGCAATCCCGGCGTCGCCTGGCCGAGCCCTCCTAAGCGGCCCCATGCCTTCGACCCTGTGTGGCTCTGTGGCTTCGTGCCCCGTTGCCTCGCTGTCTATGGCGCCAGCACCTTGACGAACGGGTCGATGTCGAAATCGACTACTTTCCCGGCGCCGTCCGGCTGCTTATTTCCGCTTGCGGTAGAACTGGAAGGTCTTGACGTCCTTCTGCTTGCCGCCGTCGTGGAGGACCCACTCGGCGCGGAAGTGATCCGCATCGAGGAACGTGATCGTCAGGTCGTGCATGTGCTGGTCCTTGGCGGGGTCAACATTGGTGCCGCCGGCGAACTTGAAGATCAGCTTGCTCGGGTCGTCGGACTTCTCGGCCTTCATGCGCGGCTGATTGGCCAGGGCACAGTAGTGCGTCAGGACGAGATTGTCGCCATCGAGGTGGTACATGGTGACCATCTCGTGCGGCGTGCCGGGGAAGAGCGTCTCCTGGACCGCGCTGCCGGCCGAAACGACCTTGTAGATGCAGGCCGGCTGGGTGTCCTTTCGCTCGCCGGTGTCGCGGGATGGATCGTCCGCCTGGAACCACTCGCCCGCGAGCGACTTCAGGTTCTCCAGAGCGGGATGCGTCGGCTTGGCCGGCGGCTCCTTCGGCGGTGTGTCCTGCACGGGCTGGGCAAAAGCGGCGGCGACGAGGGCCG
>Ga0214473_10003740_pt1 | contig 18361 bp, 13 predicted proteins | sample RVTome_7_FD_203509 | JGI IMG/M metagenome (GOLD analysis project Ga0214473, IMG submission 203509) | Soil microbial communities from uranium-contaminated site in the Upper Colorado River Basin, Wyoming, United States - RVT98D197 | ecosystem: Environmental > Terrestrial > Soil > Contaminated >... | reverse complement strand
GTACTTCGCGGTCTTCCTGACCATCCGTTGCACTCCTTGCCCTTGGGAACCGTCCTCCCCATCGGCACGAAGATGCCTCGGTGTCCATCAAATCACGTGCGTCGTACCACTAGTCTGAACGTCCTGCCAGCCGCCGATTTCGCGGCCCCAGAGCGTCCAGCCGATGGCTTCCGGTGCGGGCGGAAACACGAATCGGACGACCGCGGTCGTGCCGAGAACGGTCACGAATTCCACGGCCAACAGGGCGTCGACGCAGAAACTGAAGGCGGACTTGGACACGCGGATTCCCCCAGGACACATGGCGGCGACGGCAGGCACCGTGCTGCGCGCCGGACACGACTCACCTTTGCCGTCACGGCCGGTCGTGCGGCATGCCGCGGTCCGCGCCGTTGCGTCTATTACATGAACGGGTAGGTTGATTCAAGCTGACCTCAGCGCCCGGCACGGTTCCGGCGGAAGCTTGGCACGATTCGGCGGGGCGCGAAACCAAGGGACGGCATGCGCCCCCGGGCTTGATCAGGGGATCGCCCGGGCCGCCGTGCGTGCCACCGGGCTGGGCTTCCTTGCGACTTGCGTGCCCCCTTGCGGCGTGCTAATTTCGAGCGCGGTTTAATCGGGCCTGGCCGGCCGGGAGGAGAATGCGCGTCCGGTCTGCGGAACGCGTTTACGCTCAGGATGGCCGGAGGTCGGCCCACCCGGGGACAGCGGCTTGGTCGTGTCCCGCACTGATCCGCGGGTGCGACCGGGTTTCCGGTGGTTTCTTCATTTTGGCGGGTGCGCGGATGGATCGGGATGCCAAGCTGGCCGATCTGGCCCAGCTCCAAGCCCGAGTGACCACGTTGGAGGCGGAGCTCAGCGCCGCTGGGGGCGCCTCGAACTGGCCGCCGAAAACCTACTACACCACGTACCACCTGTTGGCGGGCATGGTGCTGGGGTTGATCAGCGCCGCGTCCAGCCTGCTGTTCAACATTATCGGCGCGGCGATGGTGGGGAAGCATCCCCTCCAGCTCATCCGGGTATACCTGACCTTTCCGCTCGGGGAGAGCGCCCTGGAACTGAGCAGCGGGTTCGCTCTCGCCGCGGGCTGCTGTCTCTACCTTGGCACCGGTATGATCGGGGGCATCCCCTTCCATCTGATTCTGAGCCGCTATTTCGACCAAGCCCGGCCGGCGGTCCGTTTCACCGTGGCCACAGTGCTGGGCGTTGGGGTCTGGCTGATCAACTTCTACGGCGTGCTGTACTGGCTCCAGCCGACGCTGATCGGCGGACGGTGGATTGTCGAGCAGATTCCGGTGTGGGTTGCGGTAGCCACCCATCTGGTGTTCGGATGGACGATGTTGATGGTGGATCAGTGGGGCCGGTTCGTCCCTCCCACGGCGACCAGAACGGAGGCGAAGCATTGAGACGCGTCCACGCTCGGGGTGTGGTGTTCTTGGCGACGGTCGTGCTCGCCGGGTGCAGCGCCGACCGCGACGCGGATGTTGACACCTCCCGCCCGTCGGAGTTCGGTTTTCAGCGTAGCGTGCAGACGTCGCTGATCGAGGAAGGCCGGGCGGCGTACGGCCAGTATTGCACCGGCTGTCACGGGGCGGAGGGCGACGGCAAGGGCGATGCCGCGGTGTTTCTGAACCCCAAGCCGAGGAACTTCCAGCTCGCCAACTTCAGGTTCAGCTCGACCCGCTCCGGGCGGCTGCCCACCGACGAGGATCTCAAGCGGACCCTGCGCGAGGGGCTCAAGGGCAGCGCCATGCCCGGCTGGGATTTCCTGCCGCCGCGGACGGTCAACGCCCTGGTGGCGTACCTCAAGACGTTCTCGCCGAAGTGGGAGCAGCGCGGCCCCTCGCCGGAGATTCCCCGGGTGGAGAATCCCTACGGGGCGACCGGCGACAAGTCGTCGGCGATCGCCCGCGGCGAGGCAGTGTACCACGGGTTCGCCACCTGCTGGACCTGCCACCCCGCGTACGTGCCGGAAACGCGGATCAACGAACTTCTCCTGGCCATGGAGAATCCGTCGCGGGACGTATTCCGTCCCCGGCTCTTCGAGTCGGAAGGCAAGGAGAACAGCGAGGGTGAGTTGATCTTTCCCCCGGACTTCCGCCGCGACTTCGTGCGGTCCGGGGCCGACGTCGAGGACCTGTACCGGTCGATTGCCGCCGGCATCACCGGGACGGCCATGCCCACCTGGGTCGACTCGATGGACTACACCAGCAAGAAGAGTGACGCCCCATTGGTGGCCACGGCGGACATATGGGCGATGGCTTACTACGTCCAGAGTTTGATCCTCAGCCGTCCGGCCAAGCTGGCCGAGGCCGACGTCGTGGTGCGCGACCGGCCCCAGTTGATTCATCTGCACGGCGAGCCGCCGAAGGAAGAGCAAGCACCCCGGCCCCCCGCGGAAGAGGAGTTTGCGGAAGAGGAGGTTTTTGAGGAATGACGGTCACGGCTGCGTCTGCGACCTCCTCGTCCCGGCACGAACCAAGCCCGGCGGTCGGAGCCCTGGTGAACGAACGGCTGGTGTTGTGGTATTTCGTCGCGAGCCTCACCTACCTGTTCGTGGCGATGCTCGCGGGGCTGCTCTTCTCCTTTCAGTTCCTGCAGAGCTACCCCTTCACGGGCATCGAGCTGCTGTCACCGGGGCGGTGGCGAATGGTGCACACCAACGGGGTGGCCTACGGGTTCATCGCCAACGCCTTTCTCGGGGCGCTGCACTGGGCGGTTCCGCGGCTGACCCTGCGGCCCGTGCTGGGCGTCAAGCTCTCCTGGTTCATCTTCGTCGCCTGGCAGGCGGTGGTCGTGGCCACGGTGGTGGGCCTGCTCACGGGGCACGCTCAGGCGGTCGAATGGGGCGAGACCCCGATCTTCGTGGACCCGCTGGCCCTGGCCGGCCTCGTGCTGGTGGCGATCAACTTCCTGCCGCCGATCTTCCAGACCACCGGGCCGATGTACGTCACCCTGTGGTATTTCATTTCGGCGTTCGTCTGGACCATCCTGGTCTACGCCATGGGCAACTACATCCCGCAGTTCTTCGTCGGTGGGGCTGCCTCCGGGGCGATCATCGGATTGTTCATTCACGATCTGGTGGGCTTGTTCGTCACCCCGCTGGGCTGGGGTCTGATGTACTATTTCGTGCCGATCATTCTGAAGAAGCCGATCTTGAGCCACGGGCTGTCGCTGGTTGGCTTCTGGGGGCTGGCGTTCTTCTACCCGCTCAACGGCATCCACCATTTTCTGTACAGCCCGATCCCCATGTTCCTCCAGTACGGCGCGGTGATCGCCACCATTGCGGTGGAGCTGGTGGTCACCACGGTGATCCTCAACTTCTTCGGCACGCTCCGCGGGCGCGGCGACGCCCTGCGGACGGTGATGCCCATCCGCTGGTTCTACGTCGGCATGGTCTTCTACTTCACCACCTGCCTGCAATGCGCGTTTCAGGTGACGCTGACCTTCCAGAGGATCATTCACTTCACCGACTGGGTGGTGGGCCACTCGCACCTGGTGATGTTCGGCGTGTTCGGATTCTGGATTCTGGGCATGATGAATCACTTGCTTCCGCGGCTGCTTCGCGCCGAGGGGTGGTATCGTCCGAGCTGGAACTCGTGGCATTTCTGGCTCACCGGAATCGGCATGCTGGTGATGTTCTTCGACCTGGTGATCGCCGGGCTGATTCAAGGGTTCCAGTGGCGGGACCTGGCCCCCTGGGAGGCGTCCATCCGGGCGTCGACGCCGTTCTGGTTCCTCCGGACCCTGACCGGGATCGCGATCATCGCCGGGCAGATGATGTTCCTGTACAACATCCTCATGACCGCGATCCACCGGCGCGCCGTGCCGGCGCCGTCGGTTCCGCGGACCACCCCGGCGGAGGGACTGCCGGTGACGGCGTAGAGGAAGTGAGGCCAACGGTTCGGGGGAGGTCCGATGCGGTCTGGCGCCGCGTTCAGGCGGCAGCGCTGGGCGGCGGATGAGCAACGTCGATGTTTGAGACGAAGTCGGGTGTCTTCTTGATCGCGGGCGTCGGCTTCTTCGCCCTGGCGTTCCTGGTGATGGGCCTGCTGCCCTGGACCATCTACCTCGATCAGCCGGAGAAAACCGTCGAACAGCTCGCCGCGGAAGGAATCACCCACGAGTTCGTGGATTTAGCGGAGCGCTTTCCGGGCCCGTTCCAGGAGCACTTCCCGGGCGGCGTGACCTTGGCGTCCTTCGCCGAGGCGCTTCGTCTCGGCAGGCAGGTGTACGTGGCGGAGGCGTGCTGGCACTGCCACAGCCAGCAGGTTCGCCCGGTGTCCAACGAGGACCTCCGCTGGGGCCCGGTGTCGCACGCCCGGGAGTATCAAAACGAGCTGCAGCGCCCGGTTCTGTTCGGCACGCGCCGCGTCGGGCCGGATCTTATCCGGGAGGGGGCCCGCCGGAGCAACGACTGGCACCTGGCCCACTTCTACAAGCCCACGAGCGTCGTGCCCACCTCGGTCATGCCGGAGTACAAGTGGTTCTTTGACGCGAACGGCTACCCGAACAAGAAGGGCATGGCCATCGTTACCTATGTGCAGTGGCTGGGAAGCTGGCTGCCGGAGTATCCTTATTTTCAGGGCGAAGGCCCGTCGGGGCCGACGACCGACGAGCCTAAGCCGGTCGCCGTGGCCCAGGGACAGGGAGGCGTGTAGATGAGCGCCGACAAGGGCAAGTCCGCTCGCCGCAGACGGCCGCGGGCGAAGACCATCGTGCTTTGGATCATCACCGTCGGCATCGTCCTGCCGGGCGGGTATGGTTTCGTCGAGAAGTTCATCCAGTTCGTCCGCACCTTGCGAACCGACGCCACCGGGGGCTTCACCATCGTCCCCATCATGAACTACTTACTGATGACCGCGGGCTTCGTCTGCCTGCTGGTGTGGGCGACGGCGCGGGGCATGTTTCGGGACATCGAGCGGCCTAAGTACACCATGCTGGAACGCGAGGCGCAGCTCGAGCGGGACGAGGAACGTGAAAGGAGCGGCTGACCCATGGCGGACGCACCGGACCCTTCGGCGGAGGAGGAAGGCAAGTTCCACTCCTACCACACGCACCACATCCCCTGGTACGTTCGAGCCATGTGGATCGGCTTCTGGATCGGGGCGATCTGGTACGTGATCAAGTACGCCATCCCCATGGCGAAGAACTACTTCTGAGGCGCCCGCCGGCGCTGGCCCCGCGGAGATCCTGTCGGGCGCCGGCCCCGGGGGCGAACAACGTGTCTGAACTCGCTGCCGTATTCGCGCTGGGGTTGTTGAGCTCCGCCCATTGCCTGGGGATGTGCGGCGGGTTCGCCGCGGCCATCGGGGCGACGAGACAGCCGCTGGGGCCGAGCCTCGTCAGGCAGATGGTCTACAGCTTCGGCCGCGTCACCACCTACGCCTTCCTCGGCGCGGTCGGCGGGACCGCCGGTCTCTGGCTGGCGGAGTACAACACGTCGCTGGTGACGGTCCAGCAGGTGTTCTCGATCCTCGCGGGCGTCATGATGCTGCTCATCGGCGCTTCGGTGCTCGGGCTGCTGCGATTCACCTGGTGGAAGACCGGGGCCCTGGGTCAGTTGCTCGCCCCGATGTTCACCCACTTTCTGAACGCGAGAAGCTGGGGCGGCTTCTATCTCGCCGGGCTGGCCAACGGTTTTCTGCCGTGCGGGCTGGTGTACGCCTTCCTGGCCAAGGCGATTTCGACCAGCGCCCTGCTGGACGGGGCCCTGCTCATGGCGGCGTTCGGCCTGGGCACGGTGCCGGCGATGGTGGCGATCGGCTGCGGGAGCACCTTGCTCGGCCACGCGGCGCGACGGCGGGTGTATCAGTTCGCCGCCTGCATCGTCATGGTCTTCGGCGTCATAACCATCAAACGCGGTCTTCCCGACAAGGACGCGCCCTGCTGTGCGGATCCCGTCGCCACGGCTCACCGCACCGACAGGTGTGCGTCGGTGGCAAATCACTCTGTCGTGACCTGAACGACGATGGCCATGGCGTCCCCCGTCGCGGTCGAACCGGGTGAGGCCGCCAGAATCACATAATCGCCGGCCGCGGTGGTGACCGCCGATTCGATGGATACCTGCGTGCTCCCCTCCGGGGTGCGGTCGTTGGCGTAGCGTCCCGAGACCATCGCCCGGAGCGTGAGTTGCACCTCTTTGCCTTCGGACTGGAGCTGGACGGAGCCCTCGACGTTGAACAGGAGATCCTCCCACGATCCGTCTTCTCCGTACTGTCTCAGCGTCGTCTTCGACTGGAATGGCTGCCCGTCCTCCGTGACGATGACCAGCGGGGTCATGAGTGAGAGCGAGCCGAAACCGTTCTCGATGAGCGTCGTCGCCACCGGCTGAAGTGCGGACGGGAGCTTCGCCGCCGCGACGGCTGAGTCCCCCCCGATCGTCGCTCGCAGAAAGAACATCCTCATCTGGATGGTCCGGGACGGGCGTTCAAGCTCTGCCACCAGCGTGCGGATCGCCGCCAACTCGGGCTTGGTCGCCCTTGCGACCAGCATCTGATTGGCCCGGTCGATGGCAAACGTGGCGTCGTGAACGGCACTGCCCTGGACTATGACCGCCAGCAATCGTGACAGGTCCTGGACGTTGTAACGTTGCGGAAGGCGGATGAACTCCGTGACCGCATCGGTTTTCTGGGACTGCGCTGATGCGTCGACGACGGAGACCAGCGTGTCGATGATGGTCTGCACGTGTTCGGCCGAACCGTGCAGAAGCAACTGGCGATGGCCCGCGGGCGAGACCCGGACCGGCAGTTCCAGGCCCTGGATGGCCTTCGCGACCTCGTTCGCATCCGCGTGCTTCAGGTTGATGACCCTGGCCGCGAACTCGGACGCGTCGTCGATGGTTTCGTGCTGAGCCGACGCGGCCGATACGAACAAGATCATCCAGCTCAGACACAGGACACTGCGTCGTAAGGAACCCGTTCTTGCCTTCATCATGAATCTCCATCCAGGCCTCGGTCGATCCGAGGCGGTCCTGCCTGTGCTCCGAAATCTGATTTCCCTTGGAACATTCACATCCACGCCGGTCTCGGTGCGGTCACGAGTATGTCGATCCCCGAGTCGCGCGACTGTGTAGCGGCCGGCGCCCCTGCCGGCCGTCGGAGACTGTAACCTTCCGACATCCGTCGTTCGCCACGGGGGGCGGCCGCTACCTAGGCCCACGAAGTGCGTCGCGGAAACGATGAAACACGCTACGAGTCCTCGCCGGACGCGGGCGGCCCAAGAGTAGGATAGAGCCAGTAAACCTGTACGTGGGGATTTTTCGCCTGGCGACCCACCGCCAGGTACTGATCCGCGCTCTCGCCCTTCAGGGTGATTCCAAATCCGGCACGGTCCGTCGTGCCGGAATCCGTCCCTGGCGTCAACGTCCCCTCTTGCGGAGGTCTGCCGGCCGGCTCCCGTGAGGCACGTGGAATCGTGAGGTACGCCACCGCACCCGCGGCAAACGCCAACGCCGCCGCGATCCGAAACACGCCGACCCAGCCACGGGCAACACCATAGCGCCGATGCTTCGACATCACCGTGCTGGAAGTGACCGCGCCGTCCGGCCCGATCGACTCCGACTCCCGGCGCAGTCCGCCGAGCACGCCGAGGAGATGTTCCATTTGCTCCGCGTACGAGCGGCAGGCGCTGCATTCGGCCTGGTGGCGGTCGACCGCGGAATCGTGCGCCTCACCGTCGAACCGTCGATGCCAGTGTTCACGAAATACGTCGCAGTTCATGTCGATTCACTTCCCGATGCGGGTCCGTGTTCGAACCAGTCCGGGTCTCGTTCCATGATCCGTGCCCGGAGCGTCTCCAGGCCGTTCCTGCCGTGCCCCCGGGCGGTGGAGGCGGAAATGCCCAGCACCTCGGCGATCTGCTCGTACGCCATGCCTTCGAGGTGACGCAGAACCGTCACGTCACGCTGTCGCGGCGGCAATTCGCCCAGCAGCGTGCGGACCAGCGCCTTCGCGCCCGCAGCGGATTCGGTCGGCTTTTCGCTCGACGACCGCGCCACGAAGGACCGGACTTCGCTCGCATGGCGAGTGTGCCGTTGCCTTTGCCGGGCCTGCTCGTGGCAGCGATGGACGACGATTCTGCAGATCCACGACCACCATTTTCGTTCATCCCTCAGTTGAGTCGCTCGAGCCTGGGCCGCAGCCAGCGCATCCTGAACGGCGTCCTCGGCATCGGATCGATTCCAGAGGAACCGATACGCAAGCCGAACGAGCCGACCTCGTACGTCCGGCGACAGCCGTCGACTCACCCAGTTCGGCGGGCTCGCCGGAGACTCGCGGTCATCTACGTTGTGGCCGTGCTCCTCCATGCCTGTCGCCGCCGGCCGCGTCCCCGCAGCCCCTTGGCCGCTCCTTCAGATGCGCGGAGCGGCCAGGGTGTTTAGTGCACGCCGACGAAAAACCGGCGATTCGCTTGGACGTGCGTCCGGAACGCATTCATGCGAGAGTACGGCCTGGGCACCCCCAGCCTGTTGTACCGCCGACGAGAAGCAGGGGGCGCGGGCCACGTTTCCGGACCCGGGGCTCGGTCACCTCCCCACACCCGCCAGGCTGGGGGCGAAGCGGATCACCGTGTGAAGGATGGCGCACGTGTAGAGCCCGGCGATCAGGTCGTCGCCGACCACGCCCCACCCCCCTGGCCACTCCCGTTCGACGCGGTCCGCCGGCGGCAGCTTGATGATGTCGAGCAGGCGCTCCAGCAGGAAGGCGGCGAGGGCAAGCCGCCAGGTGAAGGGGACAAATGCGACGGCCACCATGAATCCGGCCAGCTCGTCCCAGACGAGCCGGCGGCTGTCCTTGTCGTCGAGAATGCGGTCCCCCGCCTGATGAACGACGATGGCAGCGCCGATGAAGGCCATCGTCGCGGCGAGATAAGCAACCGGAGGCAGGTCGTGCATGCCCCAGAAAAGCGGGACGCCGAGGACGCCGACCGTGACCGTTCCCGAGGCGGGGGCGTGCCCCAGCGGTCCGATCGATCCGGTAAGGAGCAACAAGCGTTCGCCGGTCGTTCGCGGTCTCATGACCCGAGCTATGGTGCCGCCGCCGAGCCCGGCACGCAATCGTCCCGCGATCGGCCGGCGCTCCGGTGTACTTAAGGGGGCGCCGCGATGGACGACCCGTGGCGGTCAACCTCGGCGCCTAGTGCAGCGAATGTATGGGACCGGCGCGTTGCCTCGGTAACGCAGCCGTAACAACGGTCTGCAACGGTTGAAGAGGTTGGACGATACGGAGTATAAACGATGACCGCACACCAGCAGGGTCGGGTTCGGCCTGCGGTCTACGACGCAATCGGCCTCACGCCAGAACGGCATGAAGCTGACTGCGCGAGGAATCGTCCAACGAACGTTTTGCATCATTCGATAGGCACTGTTTGAGGGAAGGCGAGCTATGGAAGCCAGAACTGCTTTGATCGGCTGTTTGAACCGTCTCCGCTTCATGCCCCGGCGGTATGTGGCCCTGCTGGCTGTCACGGTGCTGGCCCTGCCGGCGCTGGCCCAGGAGCAGAAGAAGGGCACCGGTCGGGAGCTGCCCGCGCGCCTGCCGGCCCGCGCGGGTGGGACCATCGTGGAGGAACAGGACAAAGAAGTGGCGACCCCGCCGCCGGCCTTCAAACCCGGCGAGCCGGCTCCGGTGATCACCGCCCTGGAGCCGGTCCACGACTTCGGGACTACCTGGGCGGGGCCCAAGCTGGAGACCACCTTCGAGGTCAAGAACGAGGGCCCGGTGCCGCTGGACATTCTCAAGGTGCGGACCTCCTGCGGATGCACCATCGCGGGTCAGCATCCGCAGAAGATCATGCCCGGCGAGATCGGCAAGTTCCCCTTCTCCATCAACAGCGACAAGCTCCGCGGCAAGTACGAGAAGACCGCCACGATCATGTCCAACGATCCGGTGACGCCGAATCTGAAGCTCCAGATGCGCGGCGTGTGCAACCGGTACCTCGACATCATGCCCACCAACGCCAACTTCGGGAAGCTCACCGGAAACGCCCCGCAGCAGCGCGTGCTCAAGATCGCCAACAACACCGAGACGCCCGCCCAGCTCACCGTGGAGCCGGAGCAGATTGAAAACGTCACCTTCAAGCTCGTGGAGACGGAGCCGGGCAAGAACTTCGAGCTGGTGGTCACGGTGACGCCGCCCTTCAAGCCGGGCATGCTCAACGCCGAAGCCACCCTGCACTCGAACCTTCCGGAGCAGCTTCGGACGACAATCTCCGCCCGGGCCAAGGTGCCGGAGCGCCTGGAGGTCTCTCCCGAAATCGTGACCCTTAATCTGGACAAGGACACTGGCCAGCCGTTCAAGCGGCCGCTTCGGTTCACCAACTACGGCGAACAGCCGGTCAACCTGCTCGAAGCCACCATCGACGATCCCGAGATCAAGGTGACCATCGCCGAGCGCACCGACGGCAAGGCCTACACCGTCTATCTGGAGGTTCCGTCCGGGTATAAGCCGACCAACAAAGACCGCACCATCACCCTCAAGACCGACGACCCGGCGCAGCCCGAAGTCAAGGCGCTATTCCGGGCCTCGAGCGAGTCGTTGGCGGCCAAGCCGCCCCAGGAGAAGCCAACGCCGCAGCGTCGGCCTGCCGAGGAGCTGGTCGGGCAGCCGGCGCCGGCCTTCAGCCTGAAGACGCTGGACGGCCGAGAGGTCTCCAACCAGGCCGCGGCCAACGCGATTACCGTGCTGGACTTCTTTGCCCCCAACTGCCCGCATTGCAAGAAGCAGATGCCCAAGCTCGAGCCGCTCCGCAAGGAGTACGAGTCCAAGGGCGTACGTTTCGTGGCCGTCAGCCAGACCATGGGGGGAAAGAAGTTCACCGACCAGGACGTAACCGACGTGGTCAAGCAGACCGGGTTCGCAGGCGAGTTGGTCACCGATCACGACAACACCGTCGGTCCGCTCTTTCAGGCGACGGGTTTCCCGACGCTGGTCGTGTTGGGAAAGACTGGCAAAGTCGAGTCGGTGCACGTCGGCAATAAAGGCGACCTGGACACTGTCCTGAAAGGTGAGTTCGAGGCGTTGCTGGCCGGGAAGCCGTTGCCCAAGGTGGAGACCGTGGCCCAGAAGCCGGCCCCGGCGAAAGAAGACTTGGTGGGCAAGCCAGCCCCGGCGTTCACCGCCCAGACGATCGCGGGCGCGCCGCTCAGCAACAACGACTTGAGCGGCAAGGTCACCGTGCTGGACTTCTTCGCCGCGAACTGCCCCCATTGCATTAAGCAGCTCCCCCGCGTGGAGCAGATCCGCCAGGCCTATGAGGCGAAAGGCGTCCGCTTCGTCGCGGTCAGCCAGACCATGCGGACCAAGTTCAGCGACGACGACGTCAAGGCCAAGCTCAAAGAGGCCAACTTCGCCGGGGAACTGGTGATCGACCCGGACAACAAGATCGGACCGTTATTCCAGGCCACCGGCTTCCCCACCATGGCCATCGTGGGCAAGGATGGAAAGCTCGCCGCCCTCAACGTCGGCAACAGTCAGGACCTCGAGGAGCGGATGAAGGGTCAGCTCGACGCCCTGATCGCAGGCCAGCCGATCCCCGACCAGTGGGTAGCGAAAGCTCCGGCCCCGCAACCGCCGGCGCCCCCGAAACAGGAGTTGGTGGGCAAGCCCGCCCCGGCGTTCACCGCCCAGACGATCGCGGGCGCGCCGATCAGCAACAACGACCTGAGCGGCAAGGTCACCGTGCTGGACTTCTTCGCCGCGAACTGCCCCCATTGCAACCAGCAGCTCCCCCGCGTGGAGCAGATCCGCCAAGCCTACGAGGCGAAAGGCGTCCGCTTCGTCGCGGTCAGCCAGACCATGCGGACCAAGTTCAGCGACGACGACATCAAGGCCAAGCTGAAAGAGGCCAACTTCGGCGGTGAACTGGTGATCGACCCTGACAACAAGATCGGACCGTTGTTCCAGGCCACCGGCTTCCCCACCATGGCCATCGTAGGCAAGGACGGAAAGATCGCCGCCCTCAACGTCGGCAACAGTCAGGACCTCGAGGATCGGATGAAGGGTCAGCTCGACGCCCTGGTCGCGGGCCAGCCGATCCCCGACCAATGGGTCGCGAAGGCTCCGGCCCCGCAGCCGCCGGCGCCTCCGAAGCAGGAGTTGCTGGGCAAGCCGGCCCCGGCGTTCACCGCCCAGACGATCGCGGGCGCGCCGATCAGCAACACCGACTTGGGCGGCAAGGTCACCGTGCTGGACTTCTTCGCCGCGAACTGCCCCCATTGCAACAAGCAGCTCCCCCGCGTGGAACAGATTCGCCAGTCCTATGAGGCGAAAGGCGTCCGCTTCGTCGCGGTCAGCCAGACCATGCGGACCAAGTTCAGCGACGAAGACATCCAGGCCAAGCTCAAAGAGGCCAACTTCGCCGGGGAACTGGTGATCGACCCGGACAACAAGATCGGACCGCTGTTCCAGGCCACCGGCTTCCCCACCATGGCCATTGTGGGCAAGGACGGCAATGTCGCCGCCCTCAACGTCGGCAACATGCAGGACCTCGAGGACCGGATGAAGGGCCAGCTCGACGCCCTGATCGCGGGCCAGCCGATCCCCGACCAGTGGGTGTCGAAGGCTCCCTCGCAGCAACCGCAACGGCGTCCGGCGGAAGAGATGGTCGGCCAGCCGGCTCCGGCCTTCGCCATCGCCACGCTCGACAACAAGCCGGTCGGCGACGCCGAATTCGGCAAATACAAGGCCACGGTGCTCAACTTCGTCGCTCCGAACTGCGGCTTCTGCAAGAAGCAGGTGCCCAACGTGGATAAGGTGCGGCAGGAGTACGAGTCCAAGGGCGTACGCTTCGTCAACGTCGCCCAGAAGATGCGCAAGGACTACACCGTCGAGGAGACCGTGCAGGTCTTCGCCGAGGCCGGCTCCAAACTCGAGATGGCCACCGATTTCAGCAACACCGTGGGCAACGCGTACAAGGCGACCAGCTTCCCCACCATGGTGGTCGTGGACGGGAAGGGCTCCATCGCCCACGTCAACATCGGGGCCAAGCCCGATATCGACACGATCCTGAAGGGCCAGCTCGACACGCTGATCAAGAAGGCCGATTCCGGGGCCTGAGCGTTCGGTCCCTTCCGGGGCAGAGGGTCCGCCGCCGTTGATCCGGCCGGCGGAGCCGCAATCGGCAAGCCGGCACGCCCATCCGTTCGCGAGGACGGGTGGGCGTGCTTGCTTCGGCGTCAGCGCCGACCGCGATAGGACCGCAACCGGCCCGAGGAGGCGACGCCCGCGGGTGCTACTCCTCTCCCGGTGCGGTCAACGCCACGTCCAGGACGAGTTCCGTCTCGGCCCGCCGAACGACGACGCGAACGACGTCCCCCGCGTTCTTCTGGTCCGACAGCGCCGCCGCGAAGTCCTCAAGGTCCTCGATGAGCCGCTCCGCTATGGAAATGACGCGGTCGTCGGGGCGGATCCCGGCCCGATCGGCCCCGCCGCCCGCGACGACGTGCCTCACCCGACATCCGGGCTCATCCGGGTCATCGTCGGGATCGGGCACGATGCCCAGGACCGCCCGCGGGCCAGGCGGCGTGCTGCCGCGAAAGATGCGCGCCGGTCGATCGACCTCCACATAGCCCGGAGCGAGGTCCCCGTTGATGATCTCCAGTGCGATGTCGTGTGCCAGCGCCGCGACCTCGGCCCCGCCGGCGGCGTTGACCGTGTCGATGTCGTCGCTCGGGCGGTGGTAGTCGCCATGGATGCCGGTGAAGAAGAACAGCGCCGGAACGCCGGCGCGGTAGAAGGAAGAATGGTCGCTGGGGCCCAGGGCGCTTTCCTCCGGAATAAAGCGGACCCCCCGGCCGGCCGCGCGGCGTTCCACGATGCGACGGAAAGAGTCCCCCGTGCCCAGTCCGTGGACTGCCAGCATGTTGGCCTCGTCCTCCGGGGTGAGTCGGCCGATCATGTCCAGGTTCAGCATCGCCACGGTCGACGCCATCTCCGCCGCGGGATGGGCCACGTAATGGGCGCTGCCGTGTAGACCGAGTTCCTCGGCGGCGAAGGCCGCGAACACCACGCTGCGATCGCGGTATCCCGCGCAGGCTAGCTTCCGGGCGATCTCGATCACTCCCGCCGTGCCGGAGGCGTTGTCGTCCGCCCCGTTATAGATGCGTTTGCCCCGGGTGCCGAGGTGGTCGTAGTGAGCGCCGATCACGACGTACTCGCCGGCGTGCGGTCCCATGCCCGGCAGGAGCCCCAAGACGTTTCGGGCCACCAAAGGCTCGGCCGCGTCGCCCTGACCCGCCTTGCCTGCGAAGCGCAGCATCCCTTTCCAGATCGACGATCGGTCGACGGTGAACCGTTGAAAATAGGATCCGTCGGGGCCGCCGGGAACGAGACCGGCGGCGGCAAACTGGCCCGCGATGTAGCCTGCGGCCAGGTCGATGCCGTCGGAGCCAATGCCGCGGCCGCCGAGGTCATCGTGCGCCAACACGGCGATGTGCGAGAGGAATCGCTCCGCCGGAAGTGGAGCGGCGCCCGGCGAATCTGTCGGCGCGGCCGGGGTGACAGCGGGCGGGAGCGCAGCGCCCACCGAGACGACCCGCGGGGCGCACGCACCCGCCGCCGCGACGCAGAGCGACGCGCCGAAGATCAAACGGCCGGCGCGTCGATGGAGCAGCGTTGCGGTCATGAGCCTCACGAGCCGGAGGTGGCGGCCGGCTGTATCTGGAACCTGAGGTCATGGTAGCGACCCGCCCAACGAGGATCGATCCCCCACAAGTACCGACAATTCGCCGTTCCCGCACAGGCGGGCGTGGTCGCCGTACGGCAGACCGGTCCCCTCCCGCGGTCGTCGCGGCCACCCCGCTCCGTAGAGCTCCGACTTCAGGTGAGGCGACTATATGACCGTGCGCAATAGTGCGCCACCATCGACTCCGCAAGATCGCGCAGGCTGAAGCCTGCGGCTCAGGGGTGTTGCGGAATTGCGCACGGTGATTCAGCTTAGGCCACCTGGGCCTTGCTGAACTCGACGCTGACCCGGGTGGACACGCCCGGCTCCTGCATGGTGATGCCGTACAGGCGGTCGGCGATGTTCATCGTCCATTTCGAGTGTGTGATGACGATGAACTGGGTATGGTCCACGAACTCGCGAATGATGCGGTTGAAGCGATCGTTGTTGGCCTCGTCGAGCGCCGCGTCCACCTCGTCCATGATGGCGAACGGGGCCGGACGGTTCTTGAAGATGCTCATCAGCAGGGCAATGGCGGTGAGGGATTTTTCGCCGCCGGACATCAGTGAGATGACCTGAAGCTCCTTGCCGGGCGGCTGGGCGACGATCTCGATGCCGCACTCCAGGAGGTTATCCGGGTCTTCGAGGACGATGTCCGCCCGTCCGCCGCCGAACAGCTTGCGGAACATGGTGCGGAAATGCTGCCGGATCTGCTCGAAGGAGGCCTCGAAGCGATCCCGTGACTCGGCGTTGAGCTTGGTGATCAGACGCTCGAGCTGGGCGTGGGAGTTGGTCAAGTCGGCGTGCTGGCCGGTCAGGAAGCCGTACCGCCCCTCCAGCTCCTCCAGTTCGTTGATGGCCTCGAAGTTGACGTTGCCGAGGCGGTCCATCTTGGCGCGGAGGTCGGCGATCTCGGCCTCCACCTCTTCCCAGTTCTGCTCTTCCCCGTGGTAGTCGGCGGCCCGCTCCGCCAGATCGACGCTCAGCTCGTCCCGAACCCGCGTCACCAGTTCGTCGCGGCGGACCTTGGCCTCGGTCAGGGCCATCTGCCGCTCGTGCAGTTGCGACTCCGCCTCGACCAGTCGGCTCCGGGCGGACTTCACCGCCTGCACCCGGCCGTCCATGTCCAGGCGGAGCGTCTCGCGCTCGTGGCGCAGGCGTGCGGCTTCGGACTCCAGCTTTCGCGAAACCTCGGCCAGTGCCAGTAACTCGCCCTCGCCCGCCTCGATGGTCGCCTGGGCGTCGGCCATCCGCGAGCGGGACTGCTCGATGTCGAGCCTGGCCGCCGACACCGACTCCTCCAGTTCCCGCAAGGAACGCTGCAGCACGCGGATGGTGTCTTCCGCCGCGGCCTGTTTTTCAGTCAACTGGCCGATGGCGATGCGCGTCTCGGTGAGCCGCTGCTGCAGCTCGGTCCGCTCGGCCACAATTTCATCGATCCGCCGCTGGTGGACCTCCACCCGGACCTCGCGCTCCCGATTCTCGCGCTCGAGGGTCTCGAGCGAGCGTCCGCCGGCAGCGGCCTTCTCCAGCACCTCGTTGATCTGCCGCTCGATCAAGAGCACCTCGCCCGCGATCAAGGGCTGCTCGCGGGTGAGCCGCTCGACCGACTCGGCGATGCTCTGCAGCCCGGCGTTGGCTTCCACCTTGGCGGTGTTCAGTTCGTAGATCGAGGTGCGTAGCTCCTGCTGCACCGCGTCGATATGGTCGACTTCGGCGTCGGCGCGGTTGAGCTGGTCGGCAAGCACCCGGGCCCGTTCCGCGGTGGCCGCCAATCGAAGGTCGATATCGCGCAGCTCGCTCTTGCGGGAAATGAGCCCCGTGCCGTTGGAGGCCGACCCGAGGCTGATCCGCCCGTCGGGATGAACCAGCTCGCCGCCGGTGGTAACGAAGCGGTGGCCGGCCGAGTCCGACGCCGCCATGGCCAAGGCCGCCTCCAAGTCCCGGACCACGACGGTCTTGCCGAACAGTCGGCGGGCGAGCTGCTCGAACCGATCCTCGTAGCGCACCAGCTCGATCGCTCGGGCGACGAAGCCCGGTTGGTCGGCGAAGTCACGTTCGTTGATGAGCGGCGGCAGGCGGTCCAGGCAGAGGGCGGTCAGCCGGGCAGGCAACTCGTCGGCCCCGCGGAAGAAGGTGAGCAAGCTGGGGCTGTCCGAGACGACCAGGTACTGGGTCCACTCGCCCAGGGCCGCCTCGATCACCGGAGCATGAGCGATGTCGGCCTCGAATACGTCGGCCACCAACCCGTCGACCCACGCCAGATCCTCCGCGTCGGCCTCGCCGGAGCGTTTCCGGTCGAGCAGGCGCCGCGCCGCCGCACCGACGCCCTCCATGTTCCGCTCCAGATCCTGGAGCAACTCCCGCCGGGACGCCAAGGCACTGCGCTCCTCTTTCGCCCGGGCGAGCTCGTCCCTCAGTCGCTGGCGGATCGCGCCGGCCCGCACCGCTTCGCCCTTCTTCTCCTCCAGCTTGCGCCCCTCCGCGGCGATCAGCTCCTCGACCTCGCGTCGGCGGCCCTCCAGTTCGGCCTTCTCGCCGAGGCAGATCTCGATCTCGGAGGCGATCTGGGCGTCGCGCCGGGAGAGCCGGCCCTTCTGTCCGACCAGCGACTCCCGATGAGTATTGAAGCGGATGATCTCGTTGTGGGCCTGAGCGCTGCGGCGAAGCAGGTCGATGATGCCGGCCTTCTCGTCCTCGAGGATCGCCTGGGCTTCGGTGAGGAGGCGCGCCTGGGACCGGTCCGCTTGCTCGAGCCCTTCGGCTTGGACCCGGTGCTCCTCGCCGCGCCGGCGCAGCTCGACCGTGGACGCCTCGACGGAGGCGAGTTCGCGTTGGGCGCCCTCGAAACGGGCCCTGTCCGCCGACCATCGCTCTTGCGATCGCCCGAGCAAGGCCTGCTGTTCCTCGACCCGCTTTCGGGCGGACGCAATCCGCTCTTCCTGCGCCGCCACGCTCGACCGGGCCTGAACCAGCCGGTTGTCGGCGGCGTTGATCTCCTCGGCGAGCCGGTCCAGGCGGAGGGTGACCTGGGAGCCCTCGGCCTCCTGGCGGTCGATTTCCGTACGCAGCCCGGTGACCCCATCGCTCAGCACCCCGGCGTCCTGGGTGAGCCGGGTGATCTCCGCGGTGAAGCGGTGAAACTCGGCCATGGCGTAGCTGGAGCGCAGCTCGTTGAGGCGGGCCTCATACTGCTTGTAGCTGCGGGCCTTGCCGGCTTGCAGCTTGACGCTGCGTAGGCGTTTTTCCAACTCCTCGATGATATCCTCGACGCGGAGCAGGTTCTGCCGGGTGCGCTCCAGCTTCCGCTCCGCTTCGCGGCGGCGGGCCTTGTACTTGCTGATCCCGGAGGCCTCCTCGAAGATCGCCCGGCGCTCCAGGGGGCTGCTCTGGAGGAGCCCGTCCACGCGCCCTTGCTCGATCACCGAGTAGGCTTCGACGCCCACGCCGGTGTCCATAAACAGCTCGCGGATGTCCTTCAGGCGGCCGCTCTCCTGGTTGAGCAGGTATTCGCTCTCGCCCGAGCGGTAGAGCTTGCGCGAGACCACGATCTCGTCCCGGTCGAGCGGGAGGGCCCGGTCCGTGTTGTCGAAGACCAGGTCGACCTGAGCCACGCTGCTGCTCTTGCGCGTGCTCGAGCCGCTGAAGATCATGTCGGTCATCTGACGCCCGCGCAGGGATCGCGCCGACTGCTCGCCCA
>Ga0214473_10003739_pt1 | contig 18362 bp, 26 predicted proteins | sample RVTome_7_FD_203509 | JGI IMG/M metagenome (GOLD analysis project Ga0214473, IMG submission 203509) | Soil microbial communities from uranium-contaminated site in the Upper Colorado River Basin, Wyoming, United States - RVT98D197 | ecosystem: Environmental > Terrestrial > Soil > Contaminated >... | reverse complement strand
GTCACCGATCCCGCCGTGAGGCAGGAGATTGAGGCGGGGGCGGTCGTGGTGGCGAACAGATGCAGGACTTCATTGATGTCGGTCAAGATGCCCTGCACCGTGCCCACGCAAAGCTGGGCCGCCGTCCAAGCGTTGGCGGAGGGGGCCTTCCTGATCCTCCCGCCGGACAGTTCCCAGATGGTGGCATAGGCGTCGTTGATGAAGATTCCCGCTTGGTTCGCTACGCCAGTAGTCACCGGGGGATCAGTGGCAACCGAAGCCTGAAGATCGAGAAGCATCATTTCCTCGATCTGGCTATAAGTCTGAACCGCCATTTACGCGCCCCCGCGACGGTAACGGGTCCGCCGATCTTTCAGACACGCCAGACATGTTCGCGCCGGTGGCCTACCAGAATATGTGTCCATACGCAGATTGTCGCCCGACAAAGGATGGCCTCTCTTGCAGTGTGTTTTCCTAGCGTTTACCGCAGTGAAGCTGACCGGGCTCCTGATCGCGTTTTCTCTCTCACTGACTGGTTCAAGATGGTGGGGATTGACGCAACACGGCACACGACACAAGTGGTCCAGGTCCATCCCCCTTGGGATGGGGCCATTGAACAGTTCGTAGGCCAAGCGGTGGGCGAACATGTTCACGCGATTGACGGTCGCCTGACCATACCCGCGACGCAATCCCCGCAGCCAAATCCAGCACCCCGTTTCGGTAACTGGGGTCCACCACTCGCCCATGCGCGACATCCATTCGTCAGCCGTAATCGCTCCCGCCGCAGACCTGCCGCGTGGCCGGTTGATGCTCACGACACCCACCTCATCGTGCGCCCGATGCTTTCGTTATTGTTCTTCCGCACCTCTTCCTCGTAGAGCAGAACCCGCGCTTGGTCCAACCACAGCTTGGCCACGCTGCCATTGAGCTTGCGTAGCGCCAGTTCGTCCTGCGGCAGTTCCGCCACCAGGAGTGCGGCCGCGTGAAAGACCAGCGCCGTCGCCCCGTAGCGAGAGAAGCGCACGTTGGCGGCATCCATGTCGGAGGCGTCCCGTAAGTCGTCCGGCACCAGCGAGACGAACAGGTCGCAGGCTTGCGAGGCGGCAGCGGCGGGCCAACACCTGCCTTGGACTTCGTTGTCCATCTCTTCCCACAGGCAGTAATTGCTCGGCACTCCGGGGGCCGATGTCGAGGTCTGGCCCTCGCGGAAGGCGTCCAGCTCCTCCACCGTCCGCTTGGTCAGAAACATGTTGTTGGAGCGCAGCCGAATGCGGATGTCCCCCGCGTACTGCGTGGTCGAGACGTAGCCCGTCTGCGCGGCGGTCGGGAGCGCGAAGGTGTCCCCGGCCGAGATGGTGAATGCTGAGGGCAGGTACGCCTCGGGTGATGGAATCTGGCTCCCCAACTGCAAGCAGGCATCGGCAATCGCGTGGTCCGTCCTCACGATCCCGAGCGAGCCCTTGCGATTGTCGGTGTCGTGCGCCTTGACCATCACCCTTGCGCGGATGGCTGCCAGGGTCGGCATCTAGGCCACCCTCCTCCATGAGCCAGCGATCCATCGCCAGGGGCGTCCGTCCGGGTCGTGTTGCACGCCGCGGCGGGGGACGGTGGCGCTACCCCACAAGGGCGTACCCAAGCAGTGAACCCCCAAGGCCTCCCACTCGCCCCCGACACAGCGGAACAGCATCGAATCAGGCCCGCGCTCGACACGATTGCCGCGCGCCCTCCAAACATGGGTCCATCCATTCTGCCGAGCAGTACGGTCGGCAAGCGCGGGCTCTACAAACTGAATCGCTCCGTCTCTGGACTTGAGCGCCACGCGCGGCTTCTTCTGCTCCAACGCGGAGTGACGATCCGTGTCCGCTTTGGAGAATGGGCGCATCATCTCCAGGACCTCGTTCGCCTCGCGCGTCAGCTTGCCCTTGTGGTTGGTCGTGTAGCGATAGCGCCACTCATACGTCCCATCCGCGCGATACTTGCGCTTGTAGCCCTTCTTGCCGACGAACTGAGCCTCGGTCGGCAGCAGGGCCTGACAACGGCCAACGTCCGCAACCTGCTCGTGCGTGAGCGATCTCACTTGGTCTTTCGCTCCACCGGAACCGCTACCGGAGCGGCAGCCGGCAGAGCAGCCTTGACGATTTGCTCCAGGTCAATCACCTCCACTTCCGGCTCAGGCTCCATGTCCTCGGGCTTGACCGGAGGTCCCACCATCAAGTCGGGGTCCGCCAACTGGCGTTGACGCTCCTCATGGACCAAGAAGGCATCGTAGCTGTTCAAGTCGCGATCATGCGGACGCGAGAATGGCGGGATGGTGATGGGGTCCGTCTTGCGCGCCCACTTGTGAGGCAGGGCCGTCCCCTCGTTGAGATTGACGTTTAGCTTCTGGCGAATCGAATCGCCCTCCTGTCCGATCACGCGGATGATCTCGCCCGCCAACCCGTCCTCGCGGTCACGGATGCCAGAACGCATGCGCTCGTAAAACACCTGCATGAACGTGAAGCAGGCGACATACTCCTGGCGGCGATGCCCCTCATGCGTCTGGTGAAAAAAGCCGATGTTGCGCGGCCCCTTGTCTCGAAACCCGCCGTTCTTAGTGAGTCGAAAGATGCATTTCTCGTAGTGGGCGCAGCCGCGCACCCCCCGTGAGGGAGGCGCGCAGCTTCCCACGAATGCCAGACCAATCCCCTCACGACGCAACTCCTCCGGAGTTCCGGCCGGGTTGGGGTGCAGTCCCATCGAAGCAGCAACGCCAGCGGTTTGCATCGTGTGACCTCCTCGTTCGGCGCCGCACGACTATCGGCGCACCGTTGGGATTTACAGCGCAGAAGCGGTCGTCCTGATGTAGTATATCCGTGGGTTGTTCAACACGTTCGATCCCACGTTGTTGTAAGCGATCAGCCTCTCCTGAAGCTCGGCCGAATCCTCAACGATGGTGCTGCGCTCGTTCCAGTCCATGATGAAACCGGAAGAGACATAGAGCGCGTTATGCCACCCGTTGGCGTCCTGAGCGACCACCGTGGTGGTCAGGAGCATCATGCCCTGGCCCTTGGTCCACACGCCCTTGACGTAGGGATTCTCCGAGTCTCCCCGCACATCCGCCCGGTTGTATTCCTCGATCCCCTGAAGGTTGGGCAACTGCGTGTGCGAGAAGATGCCGTACATGGTCGTCGATCCCGGCTCGACCACGCCGTTGGTGTTGCCGTACAGGTTCGCCTGCGCCCGACGTAGCGTGGGTCCATCGACATCGGCCACCGAAATACCCTCGGTTGCCGATTGGATGTTGGCGAGCGCCGCCGTTTCGGTCAGCTCGGCCAGCGACTGCTCGATGTTGCCCCGCCCCTCGCTACCGAGGCTGATGTCGATTTGCGCCCGCTCATTGCGCGACCAGGCGATGGGAACTGCACTCCCCACCGGAGTCACGGTGACGGGCGTACCCAGGATGTTGAGGTACGTGAGACCCGTGCCATCGGACGATTGGGCCACCGTGCCACCCGTCACGCGCGCGAACTTGCGGTGATGGGCTAGCCCATAGGGCCGATCGCCTTCGTCGATGGTGGGAATGAACTTCATGCGCTGATAGGTCGCGACTTCAAACTTGCGCCTCCAGCTTTCGAGATTGCCCCCAGTCGTGGTGCTGGGATTCATCACGGTTCCTGCCATATGTCTGACCTCCTGTCAGACCGACGTTAGCCGGTAATCACCACGTCTCCGTTAGCGTAGGCACGTTGCAAATCCAGCGCCGCACGATGCTTGCCGGCGTCGTGGAGCGCCTTGACTTCGGAGTCGTACTGTGTCCCGGACATCTTGCGTTTGGACACCTCGGTCGCGGTGATCTCTCGTCCGCCCGTCTTGGGCGCGTTCAGCACGTCTGGGTCTGGGGTCTTGCTCATCTTGGCGAGTTCGGCCGTCAGCCGAGCGTTCTCGGCCTGAAGCCTTGGGGCGCGAATCTCGGCCAGCGCCGCATTCACGTCCCCCAGCCGGTGGCGGTTTTTCTCGTAGTGGGCGAGTGCTGCGTTGCGTTCCTTCTGGTCCGGGATTCCCTGGACTACGAACGCATCCGCGGTTCCCCGCGCCAACTGTTCCATGCGCTGCCGATTCCAGAGCTGGGCCTTCGCCACCGGGTCGCCCTTGGCGGCGTATGCCTCGACAGCATTCCAGTCCACTCCGTCGTCCTCGGTTTCGGCACTCGTGACGGCTGGCGCGGCTGGCGACTGCGCGAGTCGTTCCCTGAGTTCCTCTGCCGAACTGACGCCGTAGCTGGCATACAGCGCATTGAGTGTTTCCGCCTTGATCTTGTTCTCCAGAGCCTGTCGTGCGTGGTAGTCGTCGCCCTTGGACGTACCGGCTCGCTCGCCCTCTCCCGTCGTCTCACCCGTCCCCGGCTGCTCAGGGGCGTCCGTGTCGTTCGGGTTTGTCGTCTGCGTCGTGTCGTCATTGGCCATGAGAGTCACCCTTCTATGCTTCTAGCGACGGAACAATTCCGCCGCCGTTGAGCCCCATCAGTTCCTCTAGCGGGTCGGCGGGAGGTGTACCTTCCGCTCCGATGCCTGCATCCGGCCCCGTCCCGCCGCCCAATGGCCCCGCCCGCGACTGCGCGACCGCCTCCAGTTCCTTCTGCAGCTTGCGGATGATGCTGCGCGGGATGTTGTTGATATCGGCGAACACCTCGATCAGCCGGTCGGCAGGAATCCCCAACTGTGCGGCCATCGGAATCACCTGCATCAGCGCGTTGAAGGCTTCGCTCCTCGCCTTCTCCAGCCCCGTGAACTCGGGCGTCTCTTCGACCACAAAGTCGAAGTTCGGCATATCCTCACCCCAGAGCTTAACCACCAGGTCGATGCCCTCGATGTTCAGCCGGGTCAGCCGCTGCGGCGTGTAGGTGGCGTGGATGTAATCGGAGACGATGCCGTAGAACTTGGAGAGTTCCTGGTTCTTGCGTCGGTTGTATTCCTCAATGCCGATGTTCTGTTGCTGCGTGAGGCGCTCGACCGTGCCAACGGCGATGTTCTTCGAACTGTCCGGGGTGAGGCCAAAGTCGGCGATGCCGCGATACTGGGTCAGCCGCTGCTGGATCGAGTTGCGGACCACTGGCCAGCTTGGGTCGAGTCCGGTGCTATTGATGGACTCGATGTTGAGCGGCCCCATGCTGGCCTTGCTCAAATCGCGGAATATCCAGTTGAACTGGTCGTCGCGCCCCTCGAACCGCCGGCCCCGGTAATCGTTCAAGCCGGCACCCGGAACGACCCAGTAGTTACGGTGCTCGAATACCCGCTGGAGCGCGATGGTGTCCATGTTGTCCGCGGCCACTTGCTGGTCCCACATCAGCGTCACATCGCTCTTGCCCATCGGCTTCCTGGGAGCGAGATAGGACCAGAGGAACAAGCCGGGAAAACTGCGTGCGCGTGGGATCGGCCACTTGCCGTCATAGACCGCCTCATCATCAGGGGCAGCGTTGAACGGGGCGGTGATGACCAGCCGCTTGCCGCGCGAATAGGCCAGGACCTCTTCCTCTTCGGCGCGCCGGTCGATGCGATCCAGGTTGCCGCCGCAGGTCGGGCAACCCATGTCGATCTGCTCGGGTAGCTCCGTTTCGAGCTTCCCTTGCTCCAGGAGTTCCCCCTGGCTGGGCGAGCGATACCCGCAGCCATTGGCGCACGAGAGATAGTGTTGTTCCTTGGGAAGTTTCAGCTCGCTCCCCGTCTCGCGCTTGGTGTAGGTGTCATCGTTCTTGTACCAGCACAACCACAACTCGGCCGATTCATCGTTGACGCTGGTTTGCGGCAACATGGAGTGACCATCGGCGCCACGAATGAGCGGGATACCCTCACGAAGACCATGCCCACTTGCATCGAGGCTCTGGCTGTCGGCCTTAAGCCATGATTTCGTCTTGGGGTAGTTCTCGTGAATCCAGGCCACCGGGCAGCGGCGTTGCTCCAGGAACCAGCCGCACATGGGGTGGTGTGGATCGTAGGGCGCGTCCCACATCGCTCGCCTGGGGTCGATGGTGCGGTACATGATCTCGCCACCGAAGGGTCCGAAGCCCGGCTCCCAATCCATCCACACGATCCCCATGCGCCGCTCGCGCGAGTCCAAGACGCACTCGTAGTAGCGCGTCTCGAAGCCCTTCCACGGATTCTTCAACTCCTGGTCAACCAGGGCCACCTCAACTTCGGCGGCATCGGGGTCGGCGTCGCGATCCACGGGGCGACCCTCGACCGAGCGAGGACGTGCGGTCGCCTCGGCGGCGAAGTGGCGAATGGTGTCTTGGATTTCCTGGCCGCGTATCTGCGTCAGGCGGCGGTCGCGCTGCTCCGAGCCGTTGTCGAACTCGTAGCGTTCGCCATCGAGGAAGCGTTCCTCGCGGGTAATCGCATCGCGGTAGGGCTGGAATGTGCCGATCTTGTCTTCGACCAGCTTGCGGAGCTTAGCAGCGGGGGTGAGGGTCTGGCCCTCAGGGGTGGGGCTGCTAGCCGCCACAGCACAGGCGAGCGCGCGGCATTGGCTTGCGACGCGCCCGCTCCTGTGCGTGGAGGGCCATGCTAGTTCGTCAACTCGTTGGATGATGTTGACCAGTACAAGAGGTCGGCTTTGAACTGGCCGGTGTAGTCGCCGCCGAACAGGAATCGCATGTACTTGTACTGACCGATAGCGACGGAGTTGAGAATCACAGCGGAAGCGCCGTTGGTCTGATTGACCCGCGCCTTAATCGGGATCATGGCCCCGTCAATGGCCCCTAGCAGCTCGACGCCGATAAGAGATGGCGACTGGAGGCCGTCCGATCCGCTCGTGAAGAACACGGTATCGAATCGGTAGGTGGGAGTCCCGGTAGCCGAGAACCAGTCCACGTTGTTGTCGCTGAACTCGATACCCACCCGAACCGAGTCCATGATGCTGTTGTTAGCGAACGCATAGGACGTGGTGTCCTGTGCGAACTTGACGACGATCCAAGGGAACAGGGTGTCGGCAATGGAGGGGATATAGGCCGGACCCATCGTCGGCGGGAGTGGGAACCGCGAGATGTTGTAAGACATCGACGTGTCGTAGGACGTTGGGGCCGCCGCCGCCTTGCGAAAGACAAGACTGTCGGTGCGCCCGGCATCGACGTTCCATGCCGAACTGAGCGCCACCGTTGAGGCGGCAGTCGTATTGCGGAACTTGACCTGCATCGGGAAGAGGCGAGCCCCACTCGCACCAACCCCGGAAAGCTCCTGGGCGGTAGCGGCAAGCGGGACAAGCAGCGTGAGTGCGACGAACAGCAACAGCAGAGCGCGCTTCAAGGTAGGTACCTCCGTGTACAGGCAGGGGGCGTCCCCCCTCACCCTTTGGCTCGCCAGCCAGGGCAACTCTACGCCGCGTCCAATCGGCCCGTCAAGTCCGGGGCGGGGTTGGGGACTGGCGCCGCTAGACACTCGGCCGCTCCGCCCACATGAGCCCGCCGCCGGGCGGCTCGGCGCCGACGTTTCGCTCCCCTCGAATACGGGCCATGATCTCTTCCTCTCTGGTCCTGACGGGCGTGTGGAACTCGGGAATGTCCATCCCCATGCGCCTGACGGTACGCCTAAGACATTGCCCCCAAACGATTAGGCACTCGTCATGGACTCCGGGAGCGCCCACGATCTTCCCGCTCCCATCGAGGATACAGTCCATGAGCGTCTCTATGATCTTGCGAGACGGGCACTTAGCGTACTTGATGCCAACACGCCACGAGTCCACCCACGCCTGAATCGCGCCGATGATGAGCGGGCGGGTCTTGGCGATGTTGTGGAAGCCGATCTCATTCACCCACTCGCCGGGCCGCAGCTCCCGCCGCTCGCGGGAGAAGTTGCCGTAGCCGGAAGCGTGAATGCCTTCTACGACGTTCACCCCCCAGCGGTCGTTGACCTCGGGGTCGATGGGGGCGTTGTTGTATTGCCGCGCCATGCCCGCTCCAAGCACTCCCGTTAGGTATCCCGAGAGGTATCCGCCCGAGCGCGCCTGAAGGTCCCCCGTGCCATCCTCTGCAACCTCTATCTCGAAGGGATCGTGCAGGTTGTCGTCGATGCCTGAGCTAGGGTCGATGGGCTCGAAATAGGACTTGTCGATCTTGGCATGGTTCCAGACCTCAACTGGCACCGTGCGGGTAACGCGGGTACGCCCGCTCGCCTCGTCCGCCTCTTGGGTGATCTTCCAGTTTACAATCTCGGGAGGGCTGCACTCGTTCAACATCGCCTGCAGCGTCGGCAGGTGGAATGGGCAGAGGCCCGAGGTGTCAATCACATCGCCGAACCAGCGAGCCTTGGCTAGCGGGTCCAGCGGATGATCCCAATCCATGTCGGGACCCAAGTAGGAGAGCAACAAATCGTCCTTCTCGGCTTGCGAGAGCACGCGGTCGGCGACCTCGGAGAGGTTCCAACGCACGGCCGCACGCCGGCGATCAATGCGGACGATCCGGTCGCGGGAGTGAGGCCCGCCAATCTCCTTGCCGATGTCCTCGATGACCGGACCCCATTGCGAGCGGACAGTGGGCGTGTAGCCGAGCAAGAGCACCAATCTGCGCCCTGCGTGGGCGGCCTTGCGTAGCTCGCGCAGTGTGTCGATGTGCGGCGGCTCATCGAATCCCACCACGTCCGCCCGCACACCCAGAGCGCGCGTGCCGCGATTCTTCCGGCTCTCTTCCGACATGAAATGGATCGGGCTCCACTCGCGCTCGTCCTTAGGGCTCCCACCGACCGGCATGACGTGCAGACTCTTCAGGATCGCCCCGCTGTAGCGTGCGTGATGGGGCCAGCGTCCCAAGACCTTGAAGTAAGCGGGCTGCACCGAAAGCAACTGCTGCGGGTAGTCGAGCACCATCTGGACACACTCGACTGCTCCTCGCCAGGTAGGGAGCGCTACCCCGTCCAGGTGGGTGCGCTTCTGAGCACACGCCACGATGTAGGCGGCGTCGGTCAGCGTCTTGGTCCCCTTGTTGGGGCCGATGGAATGCAGCTCGGAGATGGAGTTATTCGCGGTCAGAAGCGAGAACGCCTCGCGCAGACGGGGGACCGCGAAGTGCCAGACGGAGAGTGGGTCGCGTTCCCTAATCGAGAGTCCGGCGCGAAGCCTCAGATACCTGCGGGTGATTTCTTCCTGCGTGGCCGCCACAGCTCACACACGCGGCCTCTGCATCGGCATCGGCAGGATCGGTGGTCGTATCGGCTCCAGCGGCTGATCGGGGGCTGCGATGCTCTCTTGCATCGGCCCCTGCGAAGAGTAGGGAATCGCCTCTCGGTGTTGCTTGAACTTGCCGTGCGGACCAATCGAGAAGGTCGCCCCGCAGTCCTGGCACGCCACCCGGCGTCCCGTCAGCTCCTCGATCAACTGTCCATCACGCATGGCGTAGGAATGCAGGTTGACCATCGAGAACATCGGGCGGTCGGAGTCGCACGACATGCAACGGATGGGATGATCGGTCGGCAGAATGTGCGAACTCTCGGCGATCTCCGCGTCCACCTTGCCGAAGAAACGCGCGAGCCAGCTCATGCCGTGTTGCGAGGCTTGCGCGATCCGACCACCTTGGCTCCCCGTATCGCTGGCGGAGAGTAGCGTCTGAGTCTAGCGGCACGGTGGACGGAGTCTTCGCCGTCGATGGGCTCTCGGGCTTCGAGGTCGGCTAGGATGGCTTTCTGATCGCGGAGGAGTTTGGCTGGGTTGGAGCGTTTGCGGGGTTGTTCTTTAGGCGGGATGCGTTTGGAGGCTGCGCGCGGGGGTGGCATTTAGCGGGCCTTCCCCAGCCGTTGGACGTGGGTAATGGCGGACTTGAGAATGCCGTGAACGTCCACGCGCTTGTTGGTCGGGTCGCGGTCGCTGGTGGTGATCTGGTGCTCTAGGACCAGGACCTTGCGGTCTTCGTGGCAGACCCAACCGACCGAGCGCAGCGTACAGCGCGTATCTCGTGCTTCGCCTTGCCGATAGACGCGCTCACTGGCGTAGTGGTCATCATAGTCCACCACGTACAGTTCTCCCTCGCGGAACTTACGCGGATGCGTGCGTTTGCGCTTCATCGGCCGACGCTGCGCCTGATCTTGCGAGCGCCCTCTTTGACGCGCTCGACGGCGGCTTTGCCTTGGCGGCCTAGCTCCTTGGCACCCGAGATGACATCCTCCACGGGCTTGGGGAGCTTAGGCTTACGGGAGTAGGTAGGTTTGCGGTAGGGCATTAGTCCTTCCCCTGTTTGACCTTGAGGCTATCGAACGCGGAGATTCGTGGGTGGCGATGGCGCCGTCGTGTCGGCGAGAAATCGCCAGGCGACGTTGGACCACCCGCTTTCATTGCCAGCCTCATCGCTCGCGCGAATGACGAAGTAATAGGCGGAACCGGCTGCGAATCCACCCGTTGGCGAGACGGTCTTGCTCTGTAGCGTACCCGAGACGAGGGGGACGGGCATGCCGGAGACCACCGTGGCTGCAGCCCACCAGGTGTCCTTGGCCGCTTGGCTCGTGGTATCGGGCCTGGTGCTCGACCACCGGAGGTCGTAGAAGCTCGCCGTACCCACCAGCCCATCATCGCCAGGGGCATTCCACTCCAGCGTCAGCGAGGGCGTGGTCTGAGCGTAGGCTGGAGTGACGAACGCGGCGAGAAGTAGGAGAAGCGCGGCAATCTTGTTCATTTGGACTCCTTCAGCTTCGGCATGAACGTCATGGGCTGCATCGCCCGCCATTGCCAAAAACTCGCCCACTCTTCAAGGAACTCCGCGGCCGTCAGTCGCCGGAAACGCCCGCACGAATCCCGTCGCCGCCCGAAGAACCTACGGATTGACTTGGGGGCATGCCTCATCGCTTCCCCCTCTTGTGCTTGCACGTATCCGGTGGGCAGCATTGGACTTGCTGCTCTGGACAGGGGCCGTAGATGGTCCTGCAGCCGGCGGTCTTGATGTCCGTGCTACAGCCGGTCACGGCCATCACCACGGCGGCAATCGCCATGACCAGAATCAGGCCGAAGAGGGCGGCTAGCAGCGTGTCGCACGCGCGGATCATGTTTTTGCCCCAGGACATTCCGGCAACTCGAACGTGAGGATTGGGTGTTTGACCAGGACGATCCGTGATTGTGAGCGATCCTTGGCCCCCCGGAGAGGATTCCTTGCCACATCTCCCGCACCACATTCGCAGCGGCTGTCCAATATCTGACCAGCAGAGCCATCCGATGCCGCAAGAACACGCCGCCACGGCGGGCTCATCGCAAGGCAAGGGATGGCCGCTGACCCCATGCTCTCGCTCCCCCGCCAGGCGGCTCACGATCCGCTCCCATTCGCTTCGATCACGCTCGCCTCGCTGATTCGATCCGTTCCTAGCGCCATGAGTGCAGGTTCCCGCAACTCGGGACGCTCGGTCAACAGGAATCTGCCGGTTTCGATCCACTCGGCGTAGAGGTCCTCCAAGTTGACGCGCTCACCGGCCTTGGCCATGTCGAGAGCCGAGCGCACGTCAAGCTCAGTCACCCCCAGCGAGAGGACGAACGCTTCGACCGTGGGCGAGGGCATCTCGCGGTTGAGCTTGCCGAAGGACTCGCAAGCGCGCGTCAGGCGGTCGGCGACCAGCAGGAAGTCGCGCTTCATGCCGGAGGTCAGGCACTCGGTGGCGATGGTTCGGAGTTCCTTGACCAGGCCGAGCATGACCGAGCGGGCGGTGAAGGCGGAGGAGAGCTCGGCGCTGGCAATGGCGTCAGCGATGCAGGTGCGGTGACGCTGGGCGGCACCGTAGGAAAAGTCGCGATAGCGTGACGCGACGTGACGTACCGACTTACCCATGACCAGATCGCGGTCGATCTCTTTTCGTTTCTCATGCGAGCAGACCGTACAGGTGGGTGGCATTCGGCTATTCCGGCATCCTCGGGCGTCGTTCATTCCGTACCATGAGCCGGGCGATGTCCTTCATCACCCGCGAGGCAATCTCTCGGCGCTCCCGCTCACAGGCCAGACAGGCCGCAGAGCACGGCAGCATTCCGTTGGAGTCGTGGTGGCGTGCTCGATTGACCCGCTTGAGCTTGCCCTCTCGTTGCGCCTTGCGGTAGCGCTGGTCGCTGGCGTTCTTGCATAGCCGGCAGAAGCGAGTGCCACCGTCCAGGCGGATGCCGACGTTCTCGGGTGTTTGGGGATGGCCGTTGCGGCAGTGCGGCTGATAGGGGGTGGGATTCATGCGTTCAGCTCTTTCGCTCTCGTCTCGGCGACGATGAGTTCTCGGGCCTCTGCGTCAGAGTAGCCGACTAGGCGCGCCTCTTGGAGCCGAGACTGCACGGCGGGAGAGTTCCAGAACGATGGGGGGTAGCCGTTGACGTTCAAGTTCGCGTGCGAACGGGGCTGACTCTGGGGTTTACTCTCTGCACTCTCCTTCCCGTTCGCCTTCAACTTCTCTTTTCCTTCGGATTCAAGTTCAACTTCAGATTCAAATTCTACTTCTACTTCAGTGGGAACGATCTCCGTACGATCTCCGTAGGCCATACGTACGACCTCCGTATGGTGTCCGTAGTATGAGGGTAAGTCGCTGTGCTGACTCAAGTTCTTGTGCAGCCTCTGCTCCCTGCACCAGACTTTTTCCGGCATGGACAGGAATCTCATGCCGTCAACCTCGTACCAGACCATGAGCCCGGATCGGTCTAGCTCTTTGAGCCATTCTGAGAGTAGTTCAACGCTCACGTCTTCGCGCCTCGGGAACACCGACGCCTTGACCTGAACGGGCTCCCCGTGGCATCGACCGAGGTTGTCCAGATGGGGGATGAGCCACGTATAGAGCAGCATCGGACCCCACCCCGACAGCTCGTTCACCCTGCGGCTTTGACTAATCCTCCACGCCAGCATCCTGCCGCGTGCGCGACCCACAACGACCCCCAAACAAAAGCGGCTCGGGCGGAGCGCGGCGCGCTTGGGGCGCTTGTCTAGCTGCGACGCTGGACAGCCGCTACTCCACCCGAACCGCATCTCCAGCGTCGCAAGGGCAAGTCTATGCCCGCTTGCGCTGCCCGTCAAGCTACGTCAGTCGGCACCCGGGGGTCGATTTCTCCATCAAGGCCCTCGAACTCCGCGACGATAATCAGAAAGGACTCAAGCTCCTTTATTTTCCGGTCAACCCCGACACGTTGCATGCGAAGCCGTTCAAGACTCTCTTCTGCGCGACGGCGCTGCTCTGAATAGAACTCAACATGCTCGGATGACATGACGACTCTCCCGTGAACCCTCAAGCCGCGTTCTGCTTCGCCCGCCGCCGGCGCTGATAGGCCGTCGCCCACGCCCGCCGGCATGAGATGCACTTGGCTGACCCTGCGACAAACTCACCCCGCGGCCGCGACTTCCGGCAACCCGAACACCGCACCCTCTGCGCAATCGGATAGCGACACGTCTCGACCCGATGCCCCGTCCTTCGGCATTTCCAGCAGCGTCCCGCCATGTGCCGCACCCTAACACGTCACCCGCCTAGCGTACAAGGCGCAAACAAACATGTTGACAACCGCGCGGGACCGGGGCTATCGTGCTCCTGCCGGTGGTGAAGTCTGCGGCTACTTCCTACGGAAAAGGGCTGCCGTAGACGCTCGTTCCCCGGCACTCATTGGGTCGGGTGGTGAAGTCGTGCGTTACTTCTCCAAAAAAAGAACCTGCGGCGCTCGTTCCCCCGACTATTTCTAGGAGGCAGCCGTGAAGCTGAACCAGCCCGGAGCACCCGAGAGCGTCACGCACGAAGGTACGCCCGCCAAGAGACTGACTCCCGAACAGGAACTTAGGCGCACGGTCATGGCTTGCATGCTCTGGGAAGATGCCTTCTACGAGGAGGTAGCGTGGCACACATCAGCACAGCAGGACGCAAGAGAATCACCGCCGGCCTCAAGCGCTATTGGGCAGCCAAGCGTGCAGAAAAGGCCGCGCGGCATGATCTCCCAAGCGAGAACGGCAGCATCCTCGCCTCGTGGATTCAGGTGGAACTGCGTGCCGCCATCCGTGACGAAGTGCGAAACGCCATTGCAAGGCTCGCAGAAAGCCCCACTCGATAGGGGGCTCGCTGCCGTAAGCCTATGAGAATGGACGTGGCGAAGGATTTGCACTCATGGGAACGGCAGCGGTTAGCCGCAGACGGGGGCCGGTTGCTAGCGCTGGCCCATGACCTACGGAGGAACGCGATGACCACCGACCACCAAATAGCGATGAGCGGCGACCACGGCCGCGCCCTCGCGATCAGCCTCGCCCTGGACTCTCTCTCCGACATCGGCAAGGCCCTCACCAAAGCACGGGCCAGCCTAGACGGAGACGAGGGTGGAAACGGATTCGAGGTCGATCATAACGAGAACTGCCCCGCCCATTGGCGAGCCGGCCAGCCTCGCGATAGATGCCTGTCACCCTGCGGGCTCACTGGCATGATCGAAGAACTGAAAGCGGCCGAGGCATCCCTAGAGCAGGCCAAGGCGCAGATCAAAAGACTGGAGGCCGACAAATGAACCGCGACCCGTTCCGCGCCTACCTGAAGAACCTCACCCCCGAGCAGTACGAGGCCCGAGTCAAGGTGTTGTGGGGAGAGTGGCACGCCGACCCAGTGAGCGATGAAGTAGAGCGCTTCGCCCGCTCCGTCCAGGCGGACATGCGATTCAACCGAAACATCCGAGCCATCCGCGAGCAGTTGGAGCACATGCGGGATGATAAGCCGTGGAAAAAGTGAGCACAGTCATATACGGCTGAAACGCGCCATCAGAAACGGAGTTGCCCGATGAAGATCATCAATGTGGTTCTCTCATTCACCGAAGCAGACGCCGCCGCGATGGCGTTCGTGGGCATGAGCCCCGCGCAGTTCGTCATGGAGACACGCAAGCTCTGGGGCCAGACCATCGCGCATGCACATGAGGCGCAAGCGATCTTGCCGAAGCGCGAGCTGGTGATCGGGCGGGCGGACTGGTGATGAAGTGCCCCGAATGCGTAAAGGCCGGAACGCCGAGCAATGTCTATCCCGGACCCAGCATGACGACAGCCATGTGGTGCCCACCCTACTACGACGAGGAAGGTCGCTTCCACCACCACGACATGAATACAACGACCACGACGTATAAGTGTTCCAATGGCCACGAGTGGTCCACAAGCGACAGACCAAAATGCTGGTGCGAAAGCCAGGTTGCCGAATGACCATTGTCCGCTGGCTCGCCTTCGTGGCGCTTGGGTCTGCCTTGGTGTTTGGGGGGTGTGTGCTGTTGTTCAACTTTGCACGGATGCGATAACCGGAGGTCTAGTGCCGATCCTGTCCAAAGACAATCAGAAAGAGTGGGAGCCCGCACCCGAAGGACTCCATCAAGCAGTCTGCATAGACGTGGTGGATCGGGGCATCCAGGAAACCCCATTCGGGCTCAAGCACCAAGTTCAAATCCGGTGGATGTTGGGCGAGATGATGGACACCTTCGACATCCCGCAGATACTCTGCGACAAGGAAACCAAGCCCTTCCTCGTGATGCAGACCTACACCAACTCCTTGAACGAAAAGGCCCGGCTCCGCCAGCACTTGGACGCATGGCGTGGGCGCAAGTTCACCGCTGAGGAACTGAAAGACGGATTCGACCTAGAGCGTCTCATCGGGGCCAACTGTCAGATTCAGGTCGTCCACAACCTATCGGACGGGGGGCGTACCTACGCCAACGTCCAAGCCATCGTCCCGCTCGGCAGGGGTATGGCCCAGCTCTCTGGAGACCCTACCTACGTCCGTGACCAAGATCGCCAGCGCGACTCACGGAGCGAACCACCACACAACGACGACGATCTGCCTTTCTGACATGCCTAGCCCAACGCGCATCGACGGCAGGAAGGGCGGCAGGTTCTACGACGTGCCCGAAGTAGGCGAGTGTCCCTCGGTGACCAATATTTTGTCGGTCATCTCAAAGCCCGCCCTTGTCCCCTGGGCCGCTAGGGTCGAGCGTGAGCTTGTGGTTGAGGCGGCGGCGGCTTTGTACATGGACGCCCCCACGAGCCCGCGCATGACCAAGGCTGGTTATGTGACGAGCCTGATACAGCGCTTGGGCCACGAGCGAGCCCACGAGAAGCAGCTACGCAAGGCTGGGGATATTGGCAGCGAGTGCCACCGGCTGGTGGAGTGGAACCTGCGGCTAAAATCTGGCCAGAAGGTGGGTGATCAGCCCATCGTAAGCCCGGCCGCTGCTACTGCCTTCTCATCCTTCAGTCAATGGTGGGGCGAGTCGGGGTTGCAGGTTCTGGCCATCGAGCAGACCGTATGGCACCCGCTCCTTCGCTATGCCGGGACCCTGGACATCCTCGCCTATCAAGGGCAGGACTTGGTGTTGGTGGACCTGAAGACCAGCCGTGCGATCTACGATGAGTACGCGCTACAGGTCGCAGCCTACATCAAGGCGATGGACGCGATGGGCCACGGACCCGTCCAGAGGGGCTACATCGTCAGGCTCCCGAAGGCGGATGGTGACGGGTTCGAGGTCCTAGGACTTTCTGATGTAGACCGCTCATTCGAGGCGTTCGAGCACGCCTTCGCACTTTGGAAGTGGCAGCAGAAGCAGGGCGAGTCCTATGCTCATAACCCCAGCGAGAACGGGACGGCAGCGTGAGGGCCGGTAGCGACCGGGCGCTAGGCAGTGGGGATGAGGGCGTGCCGGAGGCCCCGTCTCTCTTGTGGAGGATGGAGTGGAAAACAGCACCGCCACCATGAAGCCGACGATCTGGTACGCGGCGATTCCCACTGTCAGCAAGTCCTCCGCCGAAAACATCGCGCGCCATGTTACTCATGCGTTGGCTAGCGCGGGACGACCGGGGGTGGCGTGCGCGGCCGTGGCGTCCACGGAAAAGATGGGCAAAGAGTGGGGCAAGGCAAGGAAGGAGCAATTGGCGATGGAAGCCGACATCGTGTATCTCGGAGCCGATCGCCTCATGCATGACTACCGGGGCAAGCTACTATCTGCGCCGCCCAGCGACATGCTGGTAGCGCCTCCCGTCCACGAATGGAAGCCGAAGTACCTGGGAGCCACGCTCCGCGCCTTCAACGGGGTGATGCGGTGAGCACGATCTACCGATGTTGGGCGTGTGGTGGGGTTTTTGAGCAAGGTTGGTCAGAGGATGACGCCCGGTCAGAGGCGGCACGTGACTTTCCGGGCCTGGACCCAGACAATCAAGCGCAAGCGGCCATCGTGTGTGACGACTGCTACAAGGAGATGCGTGCCGCCGCCCCGATGCCTTGGGGAGAGCCTTGGCCGTGACCGCCTTGCTCCTCGCCGCCGTGCTCTCTTGCCTTAGTCCCGAAGGCCAGCGCCTCTCGCTCGGTAGCATGATGGACCGGCCCTCAGACGAAGTGGCCCAAGCCGCCAAGATGACCCACCTCGCCCAAGGTGCTCTCTACGTCGCAGAGCACCCCGGCTACTGGTTCAAGCTGGCCTGGGAATGTGGAGACACGGCTGTCGTCTGGCCGGCGGGACGCAGACTCGTGCTCGTCACCGAGAAGGGAGAGGTGGAATCATCCGACATTCTTGCCATGTCCCCGCCACTAGAGCAGCGGCCGACCAAGCTCGGCAACTCCACCATCAGGCTCAACCCGTCCGACTTATGGAGGGCTCCATACAAAGGCAACCCCGCCGTCAAGCTGTTCGTCCGCTTCCCGAGACTTCCTGCTAGGCCCGACTCTGTGCGGCTCACCGTTCAACCCGAAAGAAGGTGATTCCAGTGGACGAGTTCCAGAACTTCTGGTGCCAAATGTGTGGGCTGTCGGGGTGGAAATCGGTGGGCAGTTGCGCCATCTGTCTCATCATTCAGTATTTCGACGATATGGGAGGCTGGTAGGTCTGCATCGCTGCGGCGTATCAGCGCCGGGGTTGAGTGTCTGAGACGCGGCGAGGTCGGCATGAGTAGGCGGGCGCTGACGCGCTTGCCGAGGGATGCCGTCAACGAGGTGAAAGCGTCGAACCGCGCCCCGGATGCGATGGGGTCCGTAGCTCAACTGGTAGAGCACGCTTGGAAATCGCCTGCGGGGTAGCGGGTTCGAGTCCCACCGGATACCGGAGCCGGGTGGGGAATCCGGCCAGCGATGCAGTAGCTTGATGCGCGGTGGAGTTGCTCGGTGGACGCGGGGTTACCGCTAGCCCCTGGCCAAATCCCGTAGTAGCCAGATGCCACCGAGGAAATGGGATAGCGGCCTGCGCATCAAGCTAACTTCGGGCCAGCCGCCCGATGAACTTGGAGGATGACTGTGGAGCCGATGCCCCCTGACGCCATGCAAGCGATCCTCAAGGCACACGCCTACTGGCTGGCGGGTGACAGCAATGGCGCGCGCGCGTACCTGTACGGCGCGAACCTGTCCGGCGCGGACCTGTCCGGCGCGAACCTGTCCGGCGCGGACCTGTCCGGCGCGAACCTGTCCGGCGCGGACCTGTCCGGCGCGGACCTGTCCGGC
>Ga0214473_10003738_pt1 | contig 18368 bp, 15 predicted proteins | sample RVTome_7_FD_203509 | JGI IMG/M metagenome (GOLD analysis project Ga0214473, IMG submission 203509) | Soil microbial communities from uranium-contaminated site in the Upper Colorado River Basin, Wyoming, United States - RVT98D197 | ecosystem: Environmental > Terrestrial > Soil > Contaminated >... | reverse complement strand
GCGTCACCCCGAGGCTGTGTTCGAAATCGTCCGGATCGAGGGCGCCACGTCCATCTCTCCAAATCAGAACGTCAGTCTTCGCGTGCGGGGTCGTTTCACCATCCACGGCGTGACTCGCGACGTGGTGGCCCGCGCTCGCGTCCGCTTCATGCCGATCACGCCGGAGATGCGTGCTGCCCACGTCAACGGCGACGTGATCGTCGTTCAGGCGAGCTTCTCCATCAGCCTCGGCCAGTTCGGTGTCTCGGTGCCGGCCATCGTGCGGCTAAAGGTATCCGACGACATCCGAGTGAACGTCTCGCTGCGCGCGGTCGCCAGCACCTGAGCACCCAGGCGGCTCGCGCAACGCACCGTGACCGCCCGGCGCATGCGGGGATCCGCTCGCGAACCACGACCGGATGTGTTCTAGTCCACGGGTCATGGGAACGGTCAAAGCCTTCATCGATCATCACTACAGGCACTTCAACGCGGCGACCTTGCGCGACGCGGCCCAGGCCTGGGTGAGCCATCTGGACACGGGCGGCAAGATGCTCCTCACGCTTGGCGGCGCCATGAGCACGGCCGAGCTCGGCATCTCCATCGCCGACCTCATTCGACAGGACAAGGTCCACGCCCTATGCGTGACCGGTGCGAATCTCGAAGAGGATCTCTTCAATCTGGTCGCGCACAACAGCTACGCGCGCGTCCCGGGCTACCGCTCGCTCACGGCGGAGCAGGAGGCGGAGCTGCGAGACCGCGGGATGAACCGCGTGACCGACACCTGCATCCCCGAGGGAGAGGCCATGCGGCGCATCGAGAAGCAGATGCTCGCCCTGTGGTCCGAGACGGAAGGCCGGGGCGATCGCCTGTTTCCCCACGAGTTCTTCTACGAGCTCATCCGCAGCGGCCGCGTGCGCGAGAGCTACGAGATCGACCCGCGCGATTCGTGGCTCGTCGCAGCCGCCGAGAAGAACCTCCCGATGTGGGTGCCCGGGTGGGAGGACTCCACCCTGGGCAACATGTTCGTGGCCTCATGCGTTCGAGGTGACGTCAAGAACATCGGCCTCGTTCGAAGTGGCCCGGAGTACATGGAACGGCTGTTGAGCTGGTACCAAGAGACCCAGGCGCGCTCCTCCATCGGCTTCTTTCAGGTCGGCGGGGGCATCTCGGGGGACTTCCCCATCTGCGTGGTGCCTCTCATCCACCAGGATCTACAGCGGCCCTGTCGCTACTGGGGCTACTTCTGCCAGATCTCGGAGGCGACGACGTCCTATGGCTCCTATAGCGGGGCGGTGCCGAACGAGAAGATCACGTGGGGCAAGCTCGAGCCCAGCACGCCCCGATTCGTCATCGAGTCCGATGCGACGATCGTGTTCCCTCTGATGGCCGCCTACGTGCTCGACCGCTGACACCTGTCGTCACGGGGTGGGCTTGCATTCACGGCCGGATACCTCATTCTGTGCCCCTCACGGGAAGGGGTAGGACCATGAAGCAGTTGGCGCTCTTCGCCGGAGCCTGCGTGCTCCTGTCGCTGGTGTCGGGGTGCTCGGCAGGAAGCCGCGCCAGGGGAAGTCACGGCGACGCGGGATCGATGACCGATGGAGGAACCCGCGCGGACGGTTCCGTCGACGGGTGCGACCCGACGGCCGATGCCGACGCGGACGGCATCGCAGACGCCATCGAATCCGACGGCGATCCAGACGGTGACGGGATCCCGAGCTTCATGGACACGGATTCCGACGGCGACGGGATCCCCGATTCCGTCGAGGCGCGCTCGAGCAATCCGTGCGCTCCGGCCGATTCGGATGGCGACGGCAACTTCGACTTCGCGGATCTCGACAGCGACAACGACGGGCTCACCGACGCCGAGGAGATCGCCGCCGGGACCGACCCCACGCGCACCGACACGGACGGCGACGGCTTCACGGACCTGGCCGAGGCCGCGGCTGGCACGAACCCGATCGATCCCGCGAGCGGCATTCCCGATACCGATTTCTTCGTCGTGCTCCCCTACGAGGGTGACCGTGAGAACCGCACCCTGCGGTTCGGGACCGACATCCACATCGCGGACGTGTTCTTCCTGGCCGACATGACCGGTTCCATGCGCGGCGTCCGCGAGAACATCATCCGGGGCCTCACCGACACGATCATTCCGGGCATCGCCGCCGCGATTCCCGACGTCCAGTTCGGCGCTGGCGGCTACGACGACTACGGAGTGGTGGACTTCGGCTGGCCCCCGAGCTCGAGCTGGCGCGACCTGCCCTTCTACTTGCTGCGGGCCATCGGTCCTGCCGACGCGGATCTGGGTGCGTGGTCGCTCGCGGCCGGCCCGACGACGGCAGAGTGCCCGAACGACCCGTCGATCATGGACATCGGGACGATCGGCGGCGCACCCAACGGCATTCCGGACATCCTCGAGGCCGTGACGGGGCTTCCGTGTCACGGGGGCTACGACGGGAACGAGTCCACCGGACCGGCCCTGTGGGCCACGGCCACGGGCATGGGCCTGAGCTGGGATGCGACCGGCACCGACGGAATGCGCTACATGGGGTCGGTCCCCGACCAGGCGTGTCCCGCGGTCCCCGACGAGACCTCGCCCCGCTTCGGCTATCCGTGTTTCCGGCCCGGCGCCCAGCCCATCATCCTCGTCTTCGGGGACAACAACTGGCACAACGCGCCCGGCGGGACGGCTTACTCCTTCGCGGCTCCGACCTACGCGGACACGGCCGCAGCGCTCACGGCCATCGGCGCCCGGGTCATCCCCATCGTTAACAGCTACGGGACCGCGCCGACCGACTACGTGGCCATCGCGCGGGACACGGGCGCCGTGCGCGCGGATGGCTCCGAGCTCGTGTTCACTATCGCTTCGGGCGGCACGGGCCTGACCACGGCCGTCGTGGACGCCGTGGTTGAGCTCGTCACTGGCACGCCGCAGGACGTCTCGACCCGTACCGAGAACGTCCCTGGGAATCCGGACGATTTCAACGCGACGCGCTTCATCAAGTCCATCGTGCCCGACGAGGGATACAGGGGCGGCGTGCCCGGCACGGGGTACTCGAGCATGGACGAAACGACGTTCTACGGCGTGATCCCGGGAACCCTCGTCGACTTCGCCATCGACTTCTGGAACGACGTGAGGCCGCCGGCGGCCACGGCACAGATCTTCCAGGCCCGCATCATCGTCGTGGGCAACGGCGTGGCGGACCTGGACGCCCGCAACGTCTACATCATCGTCCCGCCAGAGGGGGGAACGATACTGATCTGACGAAGGGCCTCCGACGCCGTACAATGAGGGCGAGGCCCTGAACGCATGGCGCAGGAGTTGTCGGAGGTCCTGGGGTTTGGACGGTACGAGCCGCTCTTCCGAATCGGCATCGGCGGGATGGCCGAGGTCTATGCAGCGCGCATTCGGGGCGAGGCGGGTTTCCAGAAGCTCGTCGCCGTCAAGCGCATGCTGCCCCATCTCTCCGGCGATCAACGCTTCGTCGACATGTTCCTGGATGAGGCCCGCCTGGCCGCCACCATCACGAGCCCCCACGTCGTCCAGACCCTCGACCTAGGCCGGGCCGACGACGACTCCCTATACATCGTCCTCGAGCTCATCGTCGGCGTCACGCTCAGTCAGGTGATGGGCTACCTCACCGAGCGCGGCGAGCGAATGGACCCGGGCATCGCGCTCGAGCTCATCGCGCAGGCGGCCCAGGGCCTCGACGACGCGCACGAGGCCAGGTCTCCGGCGGGCGACTCGCTGCAGCTCGTTCACCGGGACGTGTCGCCTCAGAACATTCTCATCAGCGAGGACGGACGGGCGAGGGTCTCGGACTTCGGCATCGCTCACGCGATGTACTTGCGCCGCACCCATACGCGGGCGGGAGAGATCAAGGGGAAGCTGTCGTACTTCTCTCCGGAGCAGGCCTTCGGTCGGCGCATCGACCGTCGCTCCGACGTGTTCGCCCTCGGCGTCGTGGCGTGGGAGATCCTGGTCGGCGATCGGCTGTTCCCCGGCACCAGCATGCAGGTGCTCGAGGCTGTGCGCGAAAAGCCCATTCCGCCGCCCCACGAGCTCCGACCCGAGCTGCCCAGGGTCGTCTCGGACGCCGTGACCAAGGCGCTCGAGCGCGATCCCGATCGGCGCTACTCGACCGCGGCCCAACTGGCTTCGGCGCTCAAGCGAGCTGCGACTCACTTCGGCGATCCGCCGGCGCCCCGGGACATCGGGCGCTTTGTCTCCCAGGTCGGCGGCCCACGCCTCGAGTCCATGCGTCGGCAGATTCGCCTGGCGGATGCACCAGGCGGGGCGGGCGGCACCGAGATCATCGACGCGGAGCTGCTCGAGTCCTTCGGCGACCAACTCACGGACATCGACGACCCCGATACTCTGCTCGAGCCGCAAGGATCGCCCGCTGACCACGACGGGGCCACGCAACCGAGGGGGGAGCCGCCGATCAACACGGCGCTCGCCATCGCCGAGGCCCCTACCGTGGCGGCGGACCTTGCGTCAGCCGATTCGCCGACGCGGGATCTGCGTTCCCGCTCTGGCTCACGCGTCCTGTCGCGACCCCTTCTGCTGATCGCGGTCGGGGCGATCGCCCTGATGGGGTTGGGCGCGGCCGCCGTCGTGATCGCTTCGCGGGTCGGGTCCGAAACAGGTGGCACGGTGTCGACACCCATGGCCGGGTCGTTCGCGTCCGAGGGGCCGCCGGCGGAGCCCGCCACGGAGGATCCGGAGGCGACGCCGCGGCTTGACGTGCAGGACGACCCCGAGCGGGACGAGCCGGTGGTCGAGGCGATTTCCGACCCGTTGAGCCAGGGCTCGGACGCGGATACGCCTCCCCCGCGGCCGATCCGGCACCCGCACGATCGCGGCCACCAGGGCACGAGCATGGTTGACGAGGTCCCCACCACCAGCCCGTCGATGATGTCGCCCCTGCCCAGCATCGAATGGTTCGACAACACGCGGCATCGCTGAAGCGACCTCGTTCCTGATAGTATTCGCTGGCCGACCATGGGAGCCAGGTGCGCAACGCTCTGCGGGACACTCGTCCTGTCCCTGGTCTGGGCTTCACCGGCGGCGGCCCAGCGCTGGAGTCGACCGGCAGGCGAGCCCGACGCGGACGCCATGGCCGAGGCTCGCAGGTTGTACCAACTCGGCACCGAGGCCGTCGAGGGCCACCGATGGTCCGACGGTCTCGCGTACTTCGAGGAGTCCTACGCTCTGTCGGGAGTGCATGCCGCGCTCTACAGCATCGCCTTCACACTGCGAGTGCTCGGGAGGGTCCGTGATTCCAGGGACGCGTTCGATCAGTTGATGAGCGACCACCCTGATCTGCCCGACGAGCTGCGCGTCGACGCGGAACGGTATCGACAGGAAGTGGCGTCTCGCGTCTCCGTCCTGGCCGTCGCCGGTATTCCCGAGGCGCCCACGCCCTCCGTCACGTTCGACGGGGCCGCTGCGACCGACGACGGTGCCCGGCCACTGGTTCTGGAGACAGACCCCGGCGAGCACGCTTTGCGGATCGAAGTGGAGGGCTTGAGCCCCTTCACTTGGCAGGGCTCGTTGGAACGGGGCGAACGATTGTTCCTCGACGCCGTCTTCGAGGACGAAGGCGCCCCCGCCATCTGGTCGTCACCGCTCTTCTGGATCGCGGTCGGCGCGGCGGTAGTGGCTGCAGGCGTCGTCACCGGCATCGTTCTCTACGAGGGCGCCCAGCTCGATCCCAGAACGTCGCCGCACATTGTGCTCTGAGGGGGCGGACATGGTCGTGACACGACACGTCCGTATCTTCCCAGCGCTGCTGTGGCTCCTCGCCTTCGGTGGATGCGGGAGCGACATCGAGCTGACGGTCGACGTTCGCACGGATTTTCGCCCCGCGGACGAATTCGTAACGGTTCAGACGGAGCTCTCGGATTCTCGCTTCGGCGATGTGCCGACCGGTTCGGACGCAGTCAACACCGCAGCCAGTGCCCTGGACGACTACCTCCGGGGACAACGCGTCGCCGAGTACGGTGTGATCGAGCCAGGACGTCACTTCGTCCGCGTCACTCTGAGCGACCGTCACGGAGCGCCGATCGCCCGGCAAGGGGTCGATCTCGAAGTGCATGAGGACTTCGCGCTGACGGTTGTGCTCACCCGCAACTGCGGCGAGGTAAGCTGTCCGCAGGCCGGCGATCCCACCGGCTACCTCTCGTGTGTCGACGCCACTTGTGTCGATCCACGCTGCACGCCCTCCACACCGGAGTACTGCGACCGACCCACATGCGACGTCAATTCGGATTGCACGGGCAGTGGCAGCTGCTCGGCATTCCGCTGCATCGATCGAACCTGTTTCTGCACCGCGATCCCGGCGGACTCCGGCCCTCCTGATGCGGGTCCCGTCGATGGCGGGCCGCCATGCGCCGCTTCCGAAACGAGCTGCGTCGATGGCGTGGACGAGGACTGCGACGGCGCCACCGACTGCGCCGATTCGGACTGTGCGGACGTGGCCTGTGACGATGGCGATGCCTGCACGAGCGCCGATCGATGCCTTGCGGGGGCGTGCGTCGGAACCGCGCGGTCCTGCGATGATAGCAACGCCTGCACGGTGGACGCCTGTGATGCGGCCTCGGGCTGCACCCACATGGCGGCTGCCAATGGCTCGATGTGCGGTGCCGGGGCCGGATGGCGTTGCTGTGGAGGCGCCTGCCGCAACACCTGGACCGACGAGGGGCACTGCAGCGGCTGCGGCCTGGCCTGCTCCGCGGGCCTGACGTGCAGCGCGGTCGCGAGTGGCCCCGGCGCGTCCTGCCGCGGTTGCTCGTACAACTCCGAGTGTCGCCCCAACACGGGCTCACCCGTCGCCACGTGTTGGCCGGTGAGCATGGGGGGCAACGACCGCTGTCAATGCCAGGCCAACGCCCACTGCGCAGCGGGACAGCGCTGCTACACCGGCACGGGGGACAACTACTGCTACTACCCCTGAGCGCCGGTGGCCCGGCGGTGCCAGTCGGCCCCAGCCCCTCGGAGCGCGAGGCGCTCCGAGTTGCCACTTCCCGTGCGCCGCCGGACTCGTGCGCAGTCGAGATCGCAGCGATTTCCAGGCCCGTCCGCCGGGCATGGGCATTGCAAAATGGCTCCCCGTAGCCGAAGGGGTCGCGAGCCCTGGAGGTCGACGAAAAGGAGGTCGGCAGGAACAGAGCGACGGCAACGCACGCCCTCGGGCCTGGGGGAAGGTCTACCGGCAGTGTGCGTTCGCGGCCGGCGTCGGGATTCGCCCCTCGACGCTGGCCGCTTCTTTTTCCGTCATGGCGTGTCAGCGACGAGGCGCACGACCGCGGGCGACGTCGTGAGCGCCAGAACGAGCCCGGTGCTCGCACCAGTGACCAGCCCGAGCAGCGCCATGACCGGCTCATAGGGCCCCGCGGGCAAGAGGCTGGCGCCGATCGTCTGCACGGTCATCCCGAGCGCCCAGCCTCCGGTCGTCGTGCCGATCCACATGAGCCCTGCCCGTCCGTGGCGGCGCAGCACGAGCCACTGCGATGCGCCGATGATGACGCCCACACCCGCGCCTGACAGGGCTGCCACGAGCAAGACGAACGTCGCGCTCGGCGGACCCGCGGGCTCGAGCAGGCTCATCATGGATCCCATTCCCCACGACAGGGCCATGGCCGTTGCGGTCACGGACACGAAGGGCCCGAGGCGGAGCGTCCCGACCCGTCCGCGCAAGGCCCACCACTGGGCCGTGCCGATGCTCGATCCCTCGAGCAGCCCGGCGAGCAGCATGGGCCCGTGACCGAGCCACGACATCGCATCCTCCGTTGCTTCGGCCCCGGGCATGGCGGCCGCCGCGACGATCCCGGCGAACACGAGGCCCACCGCTTCCCCGACCGCGCAGGCGAGGATCCAGCGTGAGAGAAAGCCCGAGGAAGACATGCTCCGGTTGGCGGCCATGGGGGACAGCCTCGGAAGCTACCTCATGCTGGCGAACCGCACACGATCGTGCACGCGAAGCGGTGACGCTGGATCAGAGCCGGCGTGCACCGGCCGGCGGCACGAACGCGAAGCGCGACTCCACGATCGGCCGGTTGAAGTGCATGCTGCTCACCTCGAACTTGTTGCGATTGCCCTCGTGGTCGTCGATCCGCACCCGGTGAACTGCTCCCAAGCGCGCCGGATCGGCATCCACGAAGAGGACTATCCGGCGCGTGTTCGGGTCGGGTCTGCGCGGCGTGAGCTCGAGCACGTGTCCGGCAAAGCCCCACGCGCGCGAGGACAACAGGCGAAAACGGAAGTCCGTCTCGAGCCGTCCGGTACCGGTCAGGAAAGAGAACGCACTGGGCAGGGCAGATCCGTCGGTCGCGGACTGCACGTACTGCCCTGGCCCGCCCTCGTCACCGGGCTCCCACATCGTCAACCGATCACCGTTCGAGACGATGATCTTGCCGTTGGGGCGGGCGTAGTCGAACCGCATGCGCCCAGGCTTCTCGAACGCGAGCTGGCCGCTCGACCGCTCGTAGCGGCCATACAGACGATTGAAGTACGTCTGGTGAAAAGCCGCTTCGAAGGTGCGCGTCTGGTCGTAGAAGGTCTGCACGCGCGCGGCCACTGTCCGTGCGTCCACCTGCTGCTGGGCCGAGCCGTGGGAGGCGGCGAGCGCCGAAGCCGCGACACCAAGAAGCGCCAACCATCTGAAGAACCTCGGCCTCTTTCCCATTCCACGTCTCCTGCATTACCGACTCGAACGACAAGTGGGACTGAATCCGCCGCAGGGCTATTCACGCTTCGGGGGTTGCCCCTGGCATACCGAAAGGCAGTGGTGCACCCTGGGCCCGGAGCACAATCATGTACCCGGGTGATCCGCCAAGGCCCTTCTCGCCGCCGACGTCACAGCAAGCACCGCCAGCGAAGGGCTCTGGTGGTGCGCTGGGCATCACCATCATCCTCGCCGCGTTGGGGTGCCTCGGCCTGGTCGCCGTCGTGGCGATCGGCGCCATCGTGGTGCTCGTCATGCGACAGTCCGGATCCGAGATCGGTCAACTCGGGCCCGAGCCACAGCCGGCGTATTATCCAGATCCGACTGTTCCTTCCGTCGGCTTACAAGGTGTCGGCGCTGCGGTCGGCGCTGGCGAGGTGGAGCGGGTCCGGGTTTCCATCGCCGCCCACAATCCGACCCGCGGCCCGGCCGACGCGCCCGTCACGATCGTGGAGTTCAGCGACTTCCAGTGTCCGTTCTGCGTGCGCGCGACCTCGACGATGTCGGACCTGCTCGCCCAGTACCCCGGCCAGCTCAGGCTCGTCTGGAAGAACAATCCGCTCGCCTTCCATCAGAACGCGCGACCGGCTGCCATGGCCGCCATGGAGGCCCGCGCGCAGCGTGGAGACGAGGGATTCTGGCTGATGCACGATCGGTTGTTCGCGAATGCGCGCGCCCTGTCCAGGCAGGACCTCGAGCGATACGCGGGCGAGCAGGGCCTCGATGCCGGGGCATTTCGACGGAGCCTCGACAGCTCCGCACACGAGACCGCCATTGCCGCGGATCAGGCGATGGCCTCCGAGGTGGGCGCGACCGGGACGCCCACGTTCTTCATCAACGGCCGTCTCCTGACAGGAGCTCAGCCCATCGACAGCTTCCGCCCGATCATCGACGAGGAGCTGCGAAACAGCAACGCTCTGATGGCGCGCGGCGTTCCGCGAGCCAGGATCTACGACGAGATCATGCGCACGGCGAGCGCGAGGATCGCCCCCACAGTGCGGTCCATTCCTCCGCCCGACACCGACGGCGCGACTGTGCAGCGCGTCCTCGTCGGCGACAGCCCCCAGCAGGGCCGTGCTGATGCCCTCGTGACGGTGGTCGTCTTCTCCGACTTCGAGTGCCCCTTCTGCAGCCGCGTGGTCCCGACGCTCACGCGCCTGCGAGAGCGATACGGTCCCGATCTGCGCGTCGTCTTCAAGCACTACCCGCTGCCTTTCCACCAGCGGGCGACGCCAGCATCCGAGGCGGCCGTGGAGGTCTACCGGCAACGCGGCGCCGCTGCCTTCTGGCGCATGCACGACATGCTCTTCGAGAATCAGCGCTCCCTCGAGGACGAGGACCTCGTCGGGTATGCCCAGCGGTGCGGCGCCAATGCGGTTGCCGTCCGACAGGCGCTCCAGAGCGGGAGGCACCGCGCGACCGTGGACCAGGACGTCTCCCTCGCTCGAGAGGTCGGCGTCCGCGGCACGCCCGCCTTCTTCATCAACGGCCACCTGCTGAGCGGAGCCCAGCCATACGAACGATTCGCCGAGGTGGTCGATCGTGAGCTGGCCTCGGCGCGGGCGCTGTTGGCGGCCGGAACCCCGAGGGAGCGCGTCTACGACACCATCATCGGGTCGGCGCCGCTCTGACGAGGATCTTCGCTCCGACGGAGGATTCCGTCGTGGAATCCAGACATTAGGAAGGTCTCCGCTGCTCCGGGCCGGTGCAAGGAGGGGAGGGAATGCAGAGTCCCGGTCGCTGCAGGAGACCTTCGAACCTCACTGTGAGTCCGATGGCCCCACCGCGCAAGGGCAGCCCCCCCTGCAGTCGTGGACGGTGCCTCAGCTGTTCCCGTGGACCCTCGCTCCCAACGGTCTTGCTTCCCCGGTCTCGGCGGAGGTAGAAGGGATGTCCGCGCTGCGGGCCCGGTGCAAGGAGGGGAGCCTGGCGGCGTCGATCCTCGGTGCCATGGAAGACCCACGGCGCCGGGGGTCTCCCCTGCCGAGCGGACGCCCGCGGGCCCGTCTCGCCGGGCTGCTCAGCGCGGTTCCTGGACGGCGGGCACGAGCAGCGCGAGTGCGGCCTCGAGGCCGTGGTGCTCGTGCTCCTCGCTGATGCGCCGCGCCCGGTGCCTGACGGGCAGGGGCGTGGGCTCCTTCTGGAGCCGCTCCATCGCCACACGCATCTGAGCCCGGGCCTCGTGCACGCGCCAAGCTATGGTCCCCTCGGTGGAGTCGAGCACGATGGCCGCCTCCTTGTAGCTCAATCCCTGCAACACGGTCAGCACGACGGTCGTCCGCAGCACGGGAGAGATCAGGTCGAAGGCGGCCAGCAGGTGCGAATAGACGTCGGTGAGCTCGATCGCGCGGCGCGGATCTCCCATCGCGTCCACCTCGACAGCGGCGGCAACACGTGGGTCGTCCACGTCGACGGAGCGTCGGCGTCCCTGATCGCGCTTCACGTTCAGGGCTCGATGGAGCGCGATCCGATAGAGCCACGTGAAGAACTGACTGCGTCCCTCGAACTCGTTGATCTTGGAGTAGGCGCGAAGGAACGCGTCCTGCGTGATGTCGTCTGCGTCGCTCCGGCGGCCAGTCAGATGGAGCGCGAGCGCGAAGATGCGGGGCCGATACCTGCGAACGAGCTCCTCGAAAGCGGCCGGGTCGCCCGATTGTGCGGCCCGCACCAGCTCGTTCGCTTCCCTCCCGCGGCGCTCGGCGGGGGACAACGCCCTATCCCCGCAGTCATCCACTGTCATCCTTCGAACCTCTCAGCCTAGCGGGAATTGGGTTGGCCCGCACGGCCCCCGAGAATGGGCCGGTGTCCGGTCCCGACGGCCCAGAACACCAGAAGATCCGTTTCTGGCCCAACTGCCCGGAATCGAACAGCTCACGGGGTCGCTCGTGGCGAGTGGGGTGAGGTCGTACTGCCCCCTTGCTTCCCCAGACCGTCGCTCCCAGATGGGTCGGCGATGGGCGTGCCCGTGGGCTGCAGCGATCCCAGCAAGTCCACGGTTTGCCGCAGGGTTGCAAAGACGCGACGACACGAGGGGCACAGGGCGAGGTGCATCCTCAGCCCGACCCACCGAACCGCGGGCAGCGCCCCGTCCAGCCCATCGCTCAAGCTACCAGCCATCGGGTCGCAGCTCCGCATCCTCGAGCGTCTTCCTCAGCTTGTGCCGGCCGCGGTGCAGCAGCACGCGAAGATGTGTCGGCCTGATTCCCAGGGCGTTACAGACCTCGGGACGTCCGACGTGCTCCACGTCACACATCAGCACCGCCAGTCGCTCGAGCTCCTTGAGCTCTCCCAAGCCCCTTTCGACCACTTGCATGGCACGGTTCCGGTCGAGCCGCTTCTCCGGCTCCTGGGTCGGAGCAGGCGCGAAGGTCGAGAGCGGGTCGGGGTCTTCAGCGATGTCCATGAGGACCTCGCGCCGCGTGCGCCGATAGTGGTCGACGATCTTGCGGCTGAGGATCCCCACCATCCACGTCCTGAGGCTCGACCTTCCCTCGAACGTCGCGTGTGCCTCGAGCGCCGCCACGTAGGTTTGCTGCACCAGATCCCTGGCCAGGTCGGTCTGGCGGACGGCTCGGAAGGCGAACCCCAACAACACGGGCTCGACGGCTCGGACCACGTCTTCTTCAATGTGGGCGACGGCGGTCATGGGGTCGCGAGACCAGGCTCACTCAGAGTCCTTGGGCCACAGTCCCCGTTGGGGTAGGCGTGGGTTGCAGGTGCACACGGCCATGACCGGGGGCAATCGAGCCCGGCGGCGGGGCGCGAGCCCGCAGACCGCGGCGGGCAGGTCCCGGACCGGGCGGATTCCGGTGGATTCGGGAGCCATGGAGCCAGGGAACGGGGCCTCGCCCAGGCCGAGGTCGCCTTGATCGGGTGGGGGGGATCTGTTAGAGAGAAGCAACCGCGACGGCGGCGCAGTCGGAAAAACTTCCTTTTCTCGGCACGTTAGACCGTTTTTGGGGCAGCCGAGAACGTTGGGGTGCGCCCCGCTTCGTGCTCGCTGAGAGTGCAGCCACATGCTGTTCGATTGGCTCTACGGCCTCTTCTCCAACGACCTGGCGATCGACCTCGGGACCGCCACCACGCTCATCTACGTGAAGGGCAAGGGCATCGTCTCGTGTGAGCCGTCCGTCGTAGCGGTGCAGCGCGACGCCCGTGGTGCCAAAAAGGTCCTGGCCGTCGGCAAGGAGGCCAAGGAGATGCTGGGCCGGACGCCGGGCAACATCCACGCTGTCCGCCCGCTCCGGGACGGCGTCATCGCCGATTTCGAGATCACCGAAGCGATGCTGCGCTACTTCATCTCGCGGGCCCACAACCGGCGGACTCTCGTGAAGCCGCGCATCATCATCTGTGTGCCCTTCGGCATCACGGAAGTGGAGAAGCGGGCCGTGAAGGAGAGCGCCGAGAGCGCGGGAGCACGCGAGGTGTTCCTCATCGAGGAGCCCATGGCTGCTGCCATCGGGGCCGGACTACCGATCACGGAGCCCAGTGGAAACATGATCGTCGACATCGGCGGCGGGACGACCGAGGTGGCGGTGATCTCGCTCGCGGGGATTGTCTACTCGCAATCCGTTCGCGTCGGCGGCGACAAGATGGACGAGGCGATCATCGCCTACATGAAGCGGAAGTATAACCTGCTCATCGGGGAGCAGACGGCGGAGCGAGTGAAGTGCACCATTGGCAACGCGCATCCCGGTGAGACGGTGCAGACGATGGAGGTGAAGGGCCGCGATCTGGTGGCGGGGGTGCCCAAGACCGTGGTCGTCAACGGTGATGAAATCCGCGACGCGCTGAGCGAGCCCATCAACGCGATCGTCGAAGCGGTCATGACCGCGCTCGAACGGACTCCGCCCGAGCTCTCCGCCGACATCGTCGACAAGGGCATCGTCCTCACGGGAGGAGGCGCACTACTGAAGGACATCGATGTGCTGCTGCGAGAGGAGACCGGCCTGCCTGTCATGGTATCGGACGATCCCATCTCGGCGGTGGTGCTCGGATCGGGCAAGACACTCGACCATCTCGACCTCCTCAAAGAGGTCACGATTTCGTAGCCGGCCCGGGTCGCCTCCCGTCCGGCGAAGACTGAGCCAGCAGGTCCGTGAACTTCTTCCGAAGATTCAGGGATGCCGCCATCTGCGCGGCCTTGATCGCCATCCCGTTCTTCTTCCTCAAGGCGAACCTGACGGATCCGGCGCGGACCACGTGGCTGGATCAACTGGTCCTCAAGGCGAGCGCTCCCATCCAGTATGTCGCGACACAAGTTGCACGTGGCGTCTCGAGCGTCGTCGAGGAGTACGTCTGGCTTCTCGATGTGCGTGCCGACAACGATCGGTTGCGTGCCGACAACGCCCGCTTGCGCGGAGAGCTGAGGGACATCAGGGAGGATGCTCAGGAGGCACGCCGCCTGAGGGTGCTGTTACAGCTGCGCGAGCAGATCGATGGGGAGACGCTGAGTGCCCAGGTCATCGGCAAGGAAGTGTCGCCGTTCTTCCGAGTCATCCGAATCCGCCTGGATCGCGGAGAGCGTGACTTGGTGCGGTCGGGCATGCCGGTTCTCTCCTCCGACGGACTCGTCGGTCAGGTCCGGCGCGCATGGGGCCGTTACAGCGACGTGCTGCTCACCGTCGACCGGACGAGCGCCGTGGACGTGGTCGTCCGGCGGACTGGCGCTCGCGGGATCCTCGCGGGCACGGGGGAGGGCGACCGCTACCTGTGCCGCATCCAGTACCTGCAGCGCACTGACGAGGTCGAGGTCGGGGACGAGGTCTACACATCGGGGCTCGGTCAGCGCTTCCCACCGTCCATCCTGGTCGGTCGCATCAGCCGTGTGGTGCGTGAGGATTTCGGCATGTATCAGGAGGCCGAGGTCACCCCGGCCGTGGACTTCACGAATCTCGAGGAAGTGTTGGTCCTGCTGTCTGGGTCGCGGGAACAGAGCCTCCTCGACCAGGTCCACACCGAAGAGGGGATCGAGGAGCCGGCGCCGTGAGGAACCTAGCGCTCATCGGGCTCGGGTTCGCGCTGTTGGTCCTGCAGGCAGCAGTCGCAACTCTCGTGTCCGTGTACAGCTTTGCGCCCAACGTGGTGCTGCCGATGGTGATCTACCTCGGCGTTTCCCACGATGTGCACCTCGTGAGGGGGGCGGCCCTGTCTTTCGTCCTCGGCTACCTGCTCGACTCGTTCTGCGGTAGCCCCATGGGGCTCCAGACTTTCGTGCTGGTCGCAACCTTCATCCTCTCCCGGTTCGCGGGGCTCCGCCTGTTCCTGCGTGGCCCCCTCTTCCAGATCACCCTCACGTTCGTGGTCGGCGTGCTCGCCGGGGGGACCATCCTCGCCCTTCGCGCGATCTTCGAGAAACCGACACTCTTCCCGAGCACGGGCTCGTGGAGCACAATCGTCACGCTGCTCGGACCGGCGCTCGCGACAGCCCTCATCGCGCCGCTGGTCTTCGTCGCCGTGCGTCGCGTGGATGGGCTCGCCAGCCGACGGAGAGACGAGAGAGTCGCGGCACCATGACGCTTCTGTCGCAGCGCCGCGAGGTTGGCGAGTTCAAGAAGCGCTACAAGTGGATGGCGCTCGTCGTGCTGCTGATCTTCGGCGTTCTGGGCGTTCGGGCCGTCCTGCTCCAGATCGTCGATCACGAGCACTATGCGGCGATCGCGCGCGAGAACATCACGAAGACCATCGTGCTGCCGGCCACGCGGGGGATCATCCGCGACACGACCGGGCGCTTGATCGCGTCCAACGAGCCCGTCTACAACGTCTATGTCACTCCCCAGTTGATCCGGCCAGAGACGGACCTCGATCGGATCAGCGAGCTCATGGCGCTCGACGAGGAGCAGCGCAGCTCGTTCGAGGAACGCCTACAAAAGGTCCCTCCGTCGCGCCGCACGCACCAGATCGAGATGTTCTCCGGGATTGCTCGGGAGCAGCTCGCCGCTCTCGAGACACACGCGCGTGAGCTTCCCGGTGTGGACGTCGTTGCGGTGCCGATGCGCACGTACGCCTACGGCAGCCTGGGCGCCCACGCCGTCGGCTACCTGAACGAGGTGAGCGCGGAGGATCTCGAGCGGCTCGCGGAACAGGGGTATGTGGCCGGTGATCGCGTGGGTCGAACGGGGCTCGAATCAGCATGGGAGAGCTACCTCAGGGGTCGCCGCGGCTACCGGCGGGTCCTCGTGGATGCGCGGGGTAGCCTCGCGGAGGACCTCGAGACCGAAGTGGGCGGGGATCAGCCGATGCGGCGAGATCCCGTGCCCGGGCGCGACATCAGCCTGACGCTCGACATGGAGCTCATGCGCACGATCGAGCGCGCGTTCCGCGGACACCCCTCGGGCGCTGCCGTCGTGGTCGACGTGCGGACTGGCAGAGTGAGGGCGCTCTATTCCAAGCCTGCCTATGATCTCAACGAGCTCAGCGGACGGCTGACCGACTCGCGCTACGCCGAGCTCGAGGACAACCCCTTCCGTCCGCTCATCGACAAGACGCTGTACGAGAGCTACTTCCCCGGATCCACCTTCAAGCCGATGGCAGCCATCGCTGCCCTGCAGGACTCCGTTGTCGACCCGTCCGCCCGCGTCAACTGCCCCGGATTCCTCCAGATCGGGCGCGATCGAAAGCGCTGCTCTACTGCCCACGGCGACGTGGACATGCGACGGGCGATCGTGCAGTCCTGCAACGTCTACTTCTGGACCACGGCCATGGCGGTCGGGCTCGAGCGTCTCAACCGATTCGGACACGACTTCGGTTTTGGACAGCGAACCGGCATCGGGATCAACAGCGAGGCGAGTGGCTTCCTGCCTTCGCGAGCGTGGTACACGGAGCACTTCGGCCGCTTCCGCGTCGGATACACGCTCGATGCGGCCATCGGGCAGGGCAATACGCGCACGACGCTGCTTCAGCTCGCCATGGCCTACGCCGCCATCGCGAATGGCGGCACGATCTTCGTGCCCCAGCTCGTGGAGCGCGTCAGCTCGCCGGACGGCGAGGTCATCGAGGAATTCGGGCCCAGGGTCCGGCGGCGCGTCAGCGTGGATCGACAGCACCTCGCCTACGTGGTCGACGGACTGTACGGCGTGGTCAACGATCCCAGCGGGACCGCCTATGACGCTCGCATCGCGGGCGGCGTTCCGGTCGCGGGCAAGACCGGTACGGCCCAGGTCGCGCGCAGGGCCCCGCGCCCCGGAGAGGATCCGAACCGAGCGTGGTACTTCAATCGCGACCACGCATGGTTCGCCGGGTTTGCACCGGCAGGCGCACCCCAGGTCGCGATAGTCGTGCTCGTGGAGCACGGCGGAGGTGGCGGTCGCTACGCGGCCCCGGTCGCCATGCAGATCCTGCAGGAGTATCTGAGCGCGCAAGAGGGGACGTCGGCGACCACCGGGACCGGGCCTGTCCTCGCCCGAACGGGAGGGCAGTAGTGGCGGCTCTCGTCCGGGGCTTGAGGGATCAGTTCGACTGGCCGCTCTTCGTGAGCGCGGCGGCGATCGCAGTCATCGGCGTGGTCAATCTCTACAGCGCGACGAGCGCGTCGGGTGCCCGAAGCGACATCTACATCCAGCAGATCTACTGGCTCACCCTCGGTGCGGGCGTGGCCGTCCTCGTGGCCGCCGTCGACTACAGGCACTTCGAGCGCCACGGGTGGGTTGCCTACGGCGTCGGCATCGTGCTGCTCCTGCTGGTGTTCTTGCTCGGCAAGAGCATTCGCGGCTCGACCCGATGGATCACCTTCGGCGACTTCACGCTTCAGCCGAGCGAGCTCATGAAGATCTGCATCATCATCGCTCTGGCGAAGTACCTGCACAACGACCCCAAGACCGAGGGGCGCACACTCAAGGACCTCGTGATCCCCGGGCTGATCCTGGCCGTGCCCATGTCGCTGATCCTCCTGCAACCGGATCTGGGGACAGCCATGATCTGCGCCTGCATCTTCGGCACGATCATGATGCTCACGAAGCTCAAGCTGCGATCCCTGTTCACGCTCGCTGCGGCTTTCGTGCTCAGTGCTCCACTGACGTGGACCTACTTGCTCAAGGAGTACCAGCGCGACCGCCTCACGGCCTTCCTACATCCGGAACAGGACCTGCTCGACACCGGATGGCACGCGCACCAGTCCCTCGTGGCAATCGGTAGCGGCGGGATATGGGGCAAGGGCTTCATGCAGGGCACGCAGAACCAACACAGGTTCCTGCCCGACCAGCACAGCGACTTTCCCTTCGCCGTGTGGGCCGAAGAGCAGGGGATGGTCGGCGTCGCGTTGATGCTCGGCCTGTACCTGTTCGTGATCATCTGGGCGCTGAAGATCGCGAGCCAGGCCAAGGACCGCTTTGGTGCTGTGACGGCGGTAGGCGTCGCCGCCTTGCTGTTCTGGCACTCCGTCATCAACATCGGGATGGTCATGGGGCTGCTCCCCGTGGTCGGCGTGACGCTGCCCCTCTTCAGCTACGGTGGGTCGAGCGTTCTGACAGTCATGATCGGAGTGGGTCTGCTCATGAACGTCTCCATGCGCAGGTTCCACTTCTGAGGGGCGAGCGGGCCCCCCCTTTCAGGCTACGACGAGGCAGCGATGAGTCAGCGAACACGAGTGGGCGTGGTTCAGATGACGTCTCAGGCAGACGTCGCGGTCAACCTCGATACGGCCGAGCGCCTCGTGCGCCGGGC
>Ga0214473_10003736_pt1 | contig 18376 bp, 18 predicted proteins | sample RVTome_7_FD_203509 | JGI IMG/M metagenome (GOLD analysis project Ga0214473, IMG submission 203509) | Soil microbial communities from uranium-contaminated site in the Upper Colorado River Basin, Wyoming, United States - RVT98D197 | ecosystem: Environmental > Terrestrial > Soil > Contaminated >... | reverse complement strand
CTCCAAATTCTTATATAATTCATTTTCAGTAATGTTTTGCTGATTTGTAATTTTTAAGCCAGCTTTTCTTAATGCATTATTCCAAGTTCCAAATCTGTCACCCATTGTCTGCGTGGTATATTTGCCTTTACTATTATATTCTGCAATTGTCAGTCTGTCTCGTCCATTTGCAACATGAATTAGATCGTTTATCAATTCCTCGTCGGACAAATTGATATATTTTGTGATTGTCAAACCTGATTTTATTATTGCATTATTCCAGCCACCAAATCTATTTGCGACTGTACCGCCATGAAATCTATTCTTTTTACTTTTTGTATATTCCCTTTGTGTCAATGAACTTTTTTTTAATTCTTGTGCTACTTTTTTCAAGTCTGCTATTAATTCATCATCAGTAACGTTGATGTTATACGGTTTTAATTCGAATTTCATTTTTAGATTTTTAAGGGTTGCGCTAACTATTAATTACGAATTATTAGATATCCATTGAGTACATAATACCAAATTTAGTGCGATAGACGCAATATTATCCGCTAATACGGGGTAAAGTATTGTTATCTTTTTCTCATTCCTTTTTGAATGATTTTAATAATTTCGCGTATCACTGTCTAAAATAAGTTCGTTTTTTTTTCAAGCAAAATTTAAACAACCTTCAAGGACTTCAACTTCGTAATATCTTTGCTAACCTTGAAGGTTTAAAACAAGCAATCCCACCAGATGCAGGCACACATTCACTCATTCATTTACTCCGCCATTAAAGACGCAATTGCTGATGTATTTACAATATCATCAACACTGCAGCCGCGGGAGAGATCGAATACGGGTTTCTTTAATCCTTGAACTACTGGACCAACTGCCTCTGCGCCGCCAATTCGCTGTGCAATTTTGTAGCCGATATTTCCAGCGTTTAAATCCGGAAAGATTAAAACATTCGCTCTACCGGCAATCACACTTCCTGGTGCTTTAGATCTTCCTACTTTTTCAACAACCGCAGCATCAAACTGAAATTCACCATCAACTTTTAAGTCAGGGCGTTTTTGCATTACCAAATTTGTTGCATTTTTAACTTTGTCAACCAATTCATGCTCAGCACTTCCCTTTGTAGAGAAGGAAAGCATTGCAACTCTCGGTTCTTCTCCAACAAGCTTTTTGTAATTATCTGCTGTTGAGATTGCGATATCTGCAAGCTGAACATCGGTTGGGTTCGGAACAACAGCGCAATCTGCAAACCCCCACACCCTATCCGGCCAAACCATTAAGAAAAAGCTTGACACAATAGAAATGCCTTGGGGCATACCCACACATTGAATCCCTGCACGCATTACATCCGCAGTTGGGGAGGATGAACCGCTGACAAATCCATCTGCAATTCCTTCTCTTACCATCATTGCACCAAAGAACAGGACATTTTTCATCGTATCTTTAGCTTTATCGGGTGTTACTCCTTTTTCTTTGCGAAGGTTAAAATAAATATCACAGAACTTGGGATAATATTCCGAGTTGACGGGATCAATGATTGCTATTCCCTTAAGATCAACATTAAGTTTTGAAGCATCATCGAGGATTTTTTGTTCATTCCCCAGCAAAATTACCTTACAAATTTTCTTATGCAGCAATTGATATCCGGCTTTAATCACTCGGTCATCGTGGGCTTCGGGAAGTACGATAGTTTTATTTCTTTTTGATGATTCGTTAATTATCCGTGTTAATAGATTCATTTGAGTCTCCAAAATTTTAAAAAATTATCACTCAAAATTAGTAAAAGCATTTGTAAGGATAAATCTTTCTTTTCAATTGATTACCCATTTTTAACTACAAACGGATTAGCCCAGTTTCTTGAATTGAGAGCAGGAACTCCAGAAACTGGGTTAATTAATCCTTCCTTATTAGTATGAATTAGCATTATATGGTAGTAGATTATTATCGATTTTTTTGATTTTTGGTTAAAAAACCAATAAATTCACACCCTTGATTTTAATTATGATTGCCGAAAATTTAAATGTACTTAGAAATAAAATTGATCAAATATGTGAAAAGATAAATCGTGATCCAAAGAACGTAAAACTAATTGCAGTATCTAAAAACTTTGGTGTTGATGAAATTAGATCGGCAATGCAAGCAGGTCAAACAGAGTTTGGAGAAAACAGAACACAGGAGTTAGTCTCTAAGTTTGATAGTCTCGGTAATCAAGTTATTTGGCATTTTATTGGTCACTTGCAGAAGAATAAAGTTAAGTTTGCAGTAAGAACTGCAGACTATATTCACTCAGTTGATTCACTTTCGCTTGCCGAAGAAATTCAAAAACATGCGGAGAAGTTAGGAAAGACTCAGAAAATTCTAATTCAAGCTAAGACATCGGAAGAGGAAACAAAATCCGGTGTTACGGAAAAAGAAGAAATAAAAAACATTGCAAATTATTGTATATACGCTTCAAACTTAAACTTAATTGGGTTGATGACAATTGCTCCTCTTACAGAGGATATAAATTTGATTAGGAAAAGTTTCAGTTATTTGAGTAAATTAAAAGAAGAATTGAACGCAGAAGATTACAACTTAAAAGAATTATCAATGGGAATGACAAGTGATTATGAAATTGCAATTGAAGAAGGCGCGACAATGCTGAGAATCGGTTCGGCAATCTTTGGCGAAAGAACTTATTACAAAGAGTAAAAAATGATTTTTACACCAGACAGCATTAAAAAACAAGAGTTCAAAAAATCTTTCAGAGGATTTGATAAGGAAGAAGTACATGCGTTTTTAGAAAAGCTCTCGACCGAGTTTGAATCTCTTTTCAATGAAAATGAGGCACTCAAGACAGAGCTTGAAGGGGCAAAACAGAAGCTTGAAAAATACTTGCAGATTGAAAATAAAATTCAAGAAACTCTTACTGATACTGAAACAAAATCAAGTCAGATTATTAAAGATGCAAAACTTCAAGCAGGTGAAATATTACGTTTAGCTGAAGAGAAATCAACAGAACTCCTGCAAAAATCGCGTGAAGAAGCCGATAAATTAAAATCGACGGTGATAAATCTTCGTGAGGAAAAAGAAATTTTGCTTACAAAACTTAAGACAGTCATAAACTATCAAGCTCATCTTCTCGAAATAAAAGTTGAAGAAGCTGGAGAAGAAATAAAGGAAAGCAGAAGACCGGAGCCAAGTTCCGGTGTTGAAGTTGATGTTAACGATATTGTCCAAAAATTACTCTGATTATGAATAATCTAAAAGAAAAAATAGACGAAACTCTATCGGTAATTCAAAAGCACACTAAAGATAATTTCCCTATCGGGATAATACTCGGTACAGGCTTAGGGGGTTTAGTTAAAGAAATCAAGATTAGTTACGAAATAGACTACAATGACCTGCCTCATTTTCCACTTTCAACTGTAGAATCACATAACGGTAAGTTGATCTTTGGAACAATTGCTGATAAAAAAGTCGTAGCAATGCAGGGCAGGTTTCACTATTACGAAGGATATGCCATGCAGCAGATCACGTATCCTGTCCGGGTGATGAAATATTTGGGAGTTAAAACATTACTTGTATCCAACGCTTGCGGGGGGGTGAATCCACTGTACCGAAAAGGTGACATAATGCTGATGGTTGATCATATAAATTTATTAGGAGATAATCCGCTAATAGGTAAAAATGAAGATGATCTTGGTCCGCGTTTTCCTGATATGAGCGAACCATACAGTTTGGAGTTGATACAGATTGCGGAAAAAGTAGCGGTTGAAAATAAGATTAAAGTCCAAAAGGGAGTTTATGTTGCCGTCCCGGGTCCAAACCTGGAAACTAAAGCTGAATATAAATTTCTAAGAGAAATCGGTGCGGACGTAGTTGGAATGTCCACTATTCCCGAAAATATTGTTGCAAACCATATGGGAATGAAAGTGCTTGGCATTAGCATAGTAACAGATGAATGTTTTCCCGAAACTTTAAAGCCCGTTAATGTAGAAGAAATTATAGCAACTGCGATGACCGCAGAACCTAAAATGACCCTGATTATGAAAGAGGTTATTAAAAGATTATGAAAATAAAAAAAGATTTGCTCATCAGATATGTAGTGCCAGCTCTTTTGGCAGTTCTAATGTTTTCATCGAACTTTCTTAACAAAAAGCTTTTTGGTTTTGATGATCAAAATTTTGCAGTATGGTTTGTTCTATCTGTTTTGTGTTTTGCTTGCGGCTGGTACATAAATCAATCACTCGGCTGGCATTTAGGCGGGAGAGTTGTTTTTTCTATTATTGTTGCAGCAGCTTTCATAAGTATAATTATGATTACTTTTTTCCAGGTATATTTTGATGCTAACGAGCTTATCACAGAAAATTTACTTCTTTACAGTTTAAGAAATATAATGCTTGGTGCAATGGCCTTTTTTGGTATGGCTGTAGCGGAAGTCTTGACACTTCAAAAGGAGCTGCTTGTATTCCAGGAGAAGCAAAAAGTTATTGACAGTACAGGTAAGGATTTAAAGAAGGAAGCCGAACTCGAATTGAGAGAGGCTAAGATGAAAGCGCAAAAAATCTTGAATGATGCCGAGTCTGAAGCAAAAGATGTCACGTTAAAAAAAGAACGGATCGAAAAAGAATTGAAAGAATTCATCCGAATTGAAAAAGAGTTTATTAAGAAATATGAAAAACCGGAATGAATTGAGCAAAAATGTTTAAGCAAAATTTAGAAAAGATTAATTATCCCGAAGTTGAAAAAAAGATTTTAGAGTTTTGGGAGAAGAATAAAATATTCGAGAAGAGCATTTCTTCGCGGGATGCAAAAAACCTTTTTACTTTCTACGAAGGCCCGCCAACTGCAAATGGAAAACCGGGTATTCATCATGTAATGGCACGAACACTAAAGGATCTTGTTTGCCGCTATAAAACTTTAAAAGGTTATCGTGTAGAGAGAAAAGCCGGTTGGGATACTCATGGTTTACCTGTAGAAATTGAGGTTGAAAAAGAACTCGGAATTCAAAATAAAAGCGAAATTCCCAAATACGGTGTTGCAAAATACAATGCAGCTTGTAAATCGTCTGTCTTTAAGTATTTAAATCTTTGGGAACAGATGACAACAAGAATGGGCTATTGGATAAATCTTGATTCTGCCTATGTCACATTCAAAAATGAATATATTGAATCTGTCTGGTGGTCCTTATCAGAGCTATTCAAAAAAGGGTTGTTATATAAAGGATTTAAAATTGTTCCTCAATGCCCGCATTGCGAAACCCCATTATCATCTCATGAACTTTCGCTTGGCTATGATGAAGTAAGAGATCCTAATGTTTATGCAAAATTTAAATTGAAGGATGAGGATGCTTCAATACTTGTTTGGACAACTACTCCCTGGACACTGATTTCAAATGTTGCTCTTGCTGTCGGACCCGAAATTGATTATGTAAAAATTAAGGTTGAGGGACACGGAGTGCTTTATCTTGCGAAAGCGAGATTATCTGTAATTAAAGAAGATTATACAATTCTTAATGAGCTTAAAGGAAAAGATTTATTAAATAAAGAATATGAACCGCTCTTTAATTACATTCCTGTGGATAAGAAAGCATGGTATATAGTTCCTGGTGAATTTGTCAGCACTGAAGACGGCAGCGGAGTTGTTCATATCGCGCCTGCTTTTGGGGCTGATGACTATGAGGTTTCTAAGAAGTTTAATTTACCATTTGTTCAGCCGGTAACCATTGGCGGTAGATTTACCAATGAAGTGAAAGATTTCGCCGGAAGATTAGTTAAAACAATTAAATTCAAAACGCATGAAGAAAAGGGAGCCGACCCGGATATTCTTAAAAATCTGAAAGAAAGAAATTTAATCTACAGATCTTCAAACGATTATCTTCACTCATATCCGCACTGCTGGCGATGCGATAATCCTCTGATTTACTATGCAAGAGACAGCTGGTATATAAAAACAACTACGCTTGCTCCAAGAATGATTGAGTTGAACAAAACAATTAATTGGGCTCCGCCTGAGGTTGGTTCGGGTAGATTTGGAAATTGGCTTGAAGAAAATAAGGATTGGTCTTTATCACGCGATAGATATTGGGGAACACCGCTTCCAATTTGGATTAGCGAGCATGACGATGATATGTTTTGTATTGGTTCCATTGCAGAGTTGAAAGAAGGATTTGTTGAAAGAAACAATAATAGAATTTATGTAAAAGATCTGCTTGAATCGGAAGTTGATTTACATAAACCCTTTGTTGATGAAATTAAATTTGAAAGAGACGGAAATATATATTCAAGAACCCCAGAATTAATTGATGTATGGTATGATTCCGGTGCAATGCCTTTTGCCCAGTATCATTATCCTTTTGAAAATAAAGAATGGTTTGAGAAACATGCTTTTCCATCTGATTTTATTTGCGAAGGGATTGACCAAACGAGAGGATGGTTTTACACACTTCATGCAATAGCAACAATGCTTTTTAGTAATGTGGCATTTAAAAATATTATTGTGAATGAGCTGATACTTGATAAAAAAGGGCAGAAAATGTCCAAAACAAAAGGCAATACAGTTGATCCGTTTGCCTTGTTTGAAAAATATGGCGCGGATACAACGCGATGGTACCTGGTTACTAACAGCCCGCCTTGGCGCCCAACATTGTTTGATGAAGACGGACTCGTTGAAGTTCAGAGAAAATTTTTTGGTACATTAACAAACACCTATTCCTTTTTTGCACTTTATGCTAATATTGATAATTTCAAATTTGATGCCGAGGGAATTCCATATAAAGAGAGACCTGAGATAGACAGATGGATAATTTCGAAGCTTAATGCGCTGATAGAAGAATATGAAAGCTTAATGGATAATTATGATGTTACAAAAGCAGCGCGTGCAATTTCAGCCTTTACAATAGATCATCTTTCTAACTGGTATGTTCGCCGCTGTAGAAGAAGATTCTGGAAATCTGAGATGAATGCGAACAAGCTTTCAGCATATCAAACACTTTATGAATGTCTGGTTAAGGTTTGTATTCTAACTTCTCCTTTTGCTCCATTTATTGCTGAGGAAATTTATCTTAATCTTAACAGCATTACCAAGAAGGATAAGTTCGACTCAATTCACCTTTTTGAATTTCCTAAATCTGCCTATCGAGATAAAGAACTTGAAGAGAAAATGGATGTTGCACAAAGAGTAGTTTTTCTTACCCGTGCAATGAGAGCAAAAGCAAATTTGAAAGTAAGACAGCCGTTGAGAAAATTAATCGTTGTTGTTGATAAAACTAAGAATGACGCATTATCAAAAATGAAAGATGTTATTCTTGATGAAGTAAATATTAAAGAGCTTCTGGTGCTTAATGATGATTCTGAAATTGTCAACAAATCGGCCAAGGCTAATTTTAAAGTGATGGGACCTAAATTTGGTAAAAAGGTAAACCTTGTGGCGAACCTTGTAAAACAGCTTAATAAAAATGCGATTTCGTCTCTGGAAAAAGGAGATAAAATATTTTTGAAGGTTAATGGAGATGAAATATCAGTAACAAAAGAAGATGTTGAAATTATATCATCCGAAATAGCAGGATGGGTTGTAGAAAAGGAAGAAGATATTATTACCGCTGTAGATACTGAGCTTGATAACGATTTAATAGCCGAAGGTTTGGCCAGAGAATTTGTAAATCGGGTTCAAAATATGCGAAAAGATGCCGGATTTGAAGTTACCGACAGAATTGAAATAAAATTTTTTGGGGATTCGAAAATTGTAGATGCAGTTAAACAATTTCAAAGCTATATTTCGAGTGAGACTCTTTCGGAAAAATTATCGGCAACTAATAATTTTAATGGGGGATTTAAACAAGATTGGAAAATCGGTGAGATCGATTGCTCAATTCAAATAGAAAAAGTTAACGCTTAATAAGCAAGGAGAATGATCATGACAAAAAAAATTGCAAAAAAGAAAAAAACAACTAAAAAACCGAAGGTAAAGATGAGTAAAATAAAAAATGTAAAGAAAAAAGCTTTAGTAAAACACAAGAAAAAAATAGCAGTCAAAAAGGCAGCTGTTAAAAAGAAAGCTATAAAAACTTCAGTAAAAAAAGTAAAATTGCCCCCAAAAGTTAAAACAGCTAAACTGAAAAAAATAAAACCGGTAGTTAAAACAATTAAACTGAAAAAGGTAAAACCGGAAAAACCGTTAAAGATAAAAGTAAGAGCTAAGATTGTTGAAGAACCGAAAGTTCAAGTTAAAGTCCGTACCATTGAAGAAATTAAGGGTTACAGTAAAAAAGATTTGGAGCATTTCAAACAAATAATTCTTGAAAAGCGCGACGAAATTATTGAGCAGCTTCAGAACCTAAAGGAGCAAATGCTTGATCCTACAACCGGAGAATATATAAATGAAAATTCACCCTACTCGCTTCACATGGCCGAACAGGGAACGGATGCAATGGAACGCGAAAAAACTTTTCTCTATGCTCAAAGAGAAAATAAATTTTTGGGATATTTGGAAGATGCGCTTAAAAGAATTGATGCAGGCACTTACGGAATTTGCATCGAATGCGTTGAAGAACCGCAGAATTTATGCGAAACATGTCCACTTGTGCCTAAAGCAAGACTTGAAGCTGTGCCTCATAGCCAACTATGTTTACCAATAAAACAAAAGCAAGAAAAAAGCAGGTAGAAAATTTATCGAGTCAGGCATTCTTAATTTATTTGGAGGCTTTATTTTGATTTTATTGTTCGCTTAATTCCAAATTTAATATTGGAGAATTCGCTCAGTTGCTGTCAAAATAAGACCCTGTTTTCTCGCAAAGTTTTTTTCAAGCCACGCGTATCACTGAAAGATTTTAATTGAGAGTTTTATACACAACATTATTCGTAGTTATTGCCGATCAGGTATCTAAGTTTTGGATTAAGGGATTCAATCTTCCTTTCCTGAACATTAAGCATGAGGGAATGTACATAGGTCAAAAAATAACTGTAATCGGAGACTTTTTTAGAATAACTTTTATTGAAAACCCCGGTTTAGCTTTTGGAATTGATATTAACTCCTCCATAAAGTTCTGGATATCTTTATTCTCATTTGTTGCAAGCATCGGTTTAATCATTTATTTATATGTTGTGAGGAAGGAAAGTCTTGGATTTAGAATTGCTTTAGCGTTAATCCTCGGCGGGGCTATTGGGAATTTCATCGATAGAGCATTTTACGGAATTATTTATGACTATGCACCTCTGTTTTATGGCAGAGTCGTTGATTTTCTAGATTTCGATTTTTTTAATTTAACTCTTTTCGGAAGAAGCTATGACAGGTTTGCAATCTTTAACATCGCTGATTCTTCAGTCACCATCGGTATTTTTCTTTTGCTATTTTTATACCGAAATCATGGTAAGGATAAAATTTCGGAAGAACTGGTAAGTTCAACCGGGGCAGATATTGTTCAGCAATTTGATAATTCTTCCGATTCTTTGATTATTAATTCAGACATTTCACAAATAACGAATAAAAACCAAGCAGAAAATGGCGGAACTGATAAAGGAAAAGAAACTCCACTTTGAAGTTCCTGCGGGCAAGAAAAAAGAACGCATTGATTTATTTCTTGCCGGTCAAATAGAAAATGCGACCCGTTCGAAAGTCCAAAAATTAATTGAAGCAAACCTTGTAAAAGTTAATGGCAATTTCATTAAGCCAAGCTACAAAGTCCTTCCAAATGATGTTATCGAAGCAGTAATCCCAATTTCTCCGAGACCTGAGTCAACTGAAGCAGAAGATATACCTCTTAATATTGTTTTTGAAGACGAATACCTAATCATAGTTAATAAACCTGCGGGAATGGTTGCTCACCCGGCTTATTCCAATTATACTGGAACTCTTGTGAATGCACTGCTTCATCATACAAAAAAATTAAGCGACTTGAATGAACCCGGAAGACCTGGAATCGTACATCGGCTAGATAAAGATACAAGCGGGCTGATAGTTGTTGCCAAAGATGATTGGACTCATGCTCAGCTTGCCAAGCAATTTTCAAAACACACAATCGAGAGAGAGTATTGGGCTGTGGTTTGGGGAAAATTAAAAGAAAAAAAGGGGGAGGTTGATACCTTTATTACTCGAAGTAAAAAGGATAGAAAGAAATTTACAGCAAGCATAAACGAAGGCAAGCATGCTGTAACTTTGTACGAAGTTATTGACGAATACGAATTTGCTTCTCTTCTTAAAATAAATTTGAAGACTGGAAGAACACATCAAATACGCGTTCATCTATCATCAATCAATCATCCGGTTTTTGGTGATCCAACCTACGGCGGGAGAGAAATTCTATATGGATCAAGTCTTCCTAAAATGGTAAACAGAACAAAAAATTTATTGGAGATAATGCCAAGACAAGCTCTTCATGCAAAAACATTGGGCTTCGTTCATCCTCATAAAAAGGAGCAGGTGAGATTTGATTCCGAGTTGCCGGAGGATATTAAACAACTTTTAAGTGAATTATCGATAAAAACTTGAGTGTAATTTAGTTATATTTTAAGCGTTAAAACTTTAATCTTACAAACATGAACAAAGATTTATTAAGGATTGACCGAAAAGTGTTTTCTGTTGTTTTAATGAGTGAAATTGAAAAAGATTTAACTTATTGGCTTTCAAAAACACCGGAGGAGCGAATTGAAGCAGTTGAATTTTTACGACAATTGATTTTTGGTTATGATCCAGCTACCGAAAGACTTCAGCGAGTTTTTGAAACTGCTGAATTCAAAACAAGCTGAATATTTAATTATTGGCGGTTGGGCTGTGGGGTTTTACGGTTATCCAAGAGCTACGGGAGACTTGGATATTTGGGTTTCGCGAAAAGAGGAGAATGCCTTAAAACTTGTTGAAGCCCTTAAGGAATTTGGATTTGATCTTCCTAATTTATCTACAGACTTATTTACAAGTGAAAATCAAATAACTAGACTTGGCCTTCCCCCAATGCGGATCGAAATCTTAACAACAATTTCAGGAGTTTCTTTCGACGAATGCTTCAGTAATCGTAAAACGGTTTCAATGCCAGAAGTAACGGCTCATATTATTGATTTGGAAGATTTGAAAAAAAATAAATTAGCCGCGAAACGATATAAGGATTTGGACGATTTTGAAAATCTAAATCAGTAAAGTTTTCTCTTTGAATTTAGATTACAAATTTATTACACATATTTTATGCTAACAATCTACAACACACTCACAAGAAAAAAAGAAGAATTCATTCCTATAAATCCGGATAAAGTCAGAATGTACGTTTGCGGACCAACTGTGTATGATTTCTTTCACATTGGTAATGCGCGTTCATTTATAATGGCTGATATTTTCAGAAGATATTTGGAGTATAAAAGATACAATGTGAAATACATTATGAACCTAACGGATATAGATGATAGGATCATTAAAAAATCGATTGAAGAAAAGATTGATGCTAAAAATGTAGCCGAAAAATATTCCAAGACCTTTTTTGAAGATATTGAAAAACTAAAAGTTAAGCAGGCTGATATTTATCCAAAGGCAACCGAACATGTTCATGAGATAGTCGATTTCATTAAGAAATTGGAAAAAAATGGTTTTGCTTATAATGTTGATGGAAATGTTTTTTATAATGTATCAAAGTTCAACAAATACGGAAAGCTTAGCGGCAAAAAATTGGATGAGCTTGAATCCGGTGCAAGAGTTGATGTGAATGAAGAAAAGAAAAATCCTCTTGACTTTGCACTTTGGAAAAAAGCTAAGGAAGGCGAACCGTTCTGGGAAAGTCCTTGGGGAAAGGGCAGACCCGGCTGGCATATTGAATGCTCTGCAATGAGCTGCAAACATTTGGGAGAATCGTTTGATATTCACGCAGGCGGGAATGATTTAATTTTTCCTCATCATGAAAATGAAATTGCACAGAGTGAAGCTGCCAATAATAAGAAGTTTGTTAATTATTGGATTCACTTCGGCTTTTTGAATATAAACAACGAGAAGATGTCCAAGTCTCTTGGCAATTTTTTTACTGCGAGAGATATTCTCAAACATTATTCTGCAGAATCAATTCGATTGTTATTTAGTCAAACGCATTATAGGGGTCCATTAGAGTTTAGCGATGAATTGCTTGATTCAGCTAAAAAGGGTTTGGAAAAGTTTGAGAATTTGATTGAAAAAATAAATATGGAGTTGGGACCTCACCCCAACCCTCTCCTGGAAGGAGAGGGAGTTAATCCCAATTTTGAATTTGAGAAGTATTACAAGGATTTTGAATCGGCGATGGATGATGATTTGAATACCCCACAAGCTGCTGCCGTGCTGTTTGACTTTGTAAGAGATGTAAATAAAACTATTGCAGAGAATGAAAAACTAAGTTCGGACTTTTATCTAATGGTAAAAGAATTTTTATCAAAAACTGCTCAAGGAGTTTTAGGCATAGTTGATTTAGAGAAATCTGAGACAAAGGGTAGTTCTATCGAAAAAGATTTAATTGAATTATTAATTCGATTACGAAACGATGCTAGGAAGGAAAAGAACTTTGCTTTATCAGATAAAATTCGAGATGGATTTAAAGAGCTTGGAATCGAATTGAAAGACTCGAAAGATGGAACAACATACAGGAAAGTGAAAAAATGATAATCTACAATGACTTCAAAGAATTTATTCAATTACTCAACAAGTATAAAGTAAAATACCTGATCGTTGGAGGTTATGCTGTCTCTCTGTATGCTCGCCCAAGAAATACAGATGATATAGATTTCTGGATTGATTCAAAGGTAGAAAACGCAAAAAAAACCCTTAAAGCTTTAAAAGAATTTGGGTTTGGAGAAATAGAAATTACAATAGAAGATTTAACGCGAAACGATTTCGTAATTCAGCTAGGACAGCCTCCTGTTAGAATTGATATAATAACCACTGTCTCTGGATTACGCTTCGAAGAGGCTTTTAAAAAGAAAGAAATTAGAGCAATACCAAACATTGGTGATGTTTATTTTATTTCATTCCATGATTTGATTGAAAATAAAACTAAATCAGGTAGAAGAAAAGATGTTGAGGCATTAAATTGGATAAAGGAGTATGGAAAAAGTAGTTCGTAAATTTAACTCGTTTGAAGAGCAGGAAAAGTTTGAAAAAGAATATTGGTTAAAGGCATCTGCTGCGGAGAAGTTTGAAACAGTCGAAGCCATTCGATCATTTTATATTAAAACATTTTACCCCAATTTTACTAAGATTGAGAAGGTGGTTAGGAAGAGAAAACTTGGAGAGGAATAGTCTATTAATACTTCTCAAAAACTTCACCCTTAAAAATATTCCCACTTCCCAAAATCAAATTTTGATCAAGAACTCGTTTCACTTCAGCCATTTTACGAATGTTCTCTTCTCCATACATTAAAACGAGATAATCAGTTTTTAGCTTTCCAATTCCATGTTCTGCAGAAATTGTTCCACCAAGTTCAACTGCCTTTTGACAAATTATCATGTAAATACTTTTTCCTTTCTCATAGATCTCATCGTTTTGGGGCAGCATGTTTAGATGCATGTGTGAGTTGCCGAAATGTCCGTAAACCACATATGGTAGGTTTTCTTTTTCGACTTCCTTTTTGCTGAAATAATATAGTTCTTCAAACTTTTCATCGGGGACAGCAACGTCGGTTCCAAGCTTTTTCAAATTATTTTGTGAAATGTACTCGTTTATCTTCCACGAAATTGCATGACGGAATTCTTCAATTTTTTTATTATCGGAATCTGAAAAAGCAAACCATGCATTTTCTTCGTCTCCATAAAACTCAGCGATTAGATTCATCCAAGATTCGAGCATCATTGCTTCATTTTGTGAATTAACTTCTTGCTCAAACCAAACCGCTGCTTCTGCATTAGAAGAAATATTTGGATAATCATTCTTTAAAAAACTCAGTGAATTTTTATCAAAAAACTCCAATGCTAAAGCATCGAGTGAATTCATAATCTTTTCTTTCCTGGTTTGAAAGGAAACTTCTCTGGCTTTGCTTATGAAAGACAACGCATTTTTCTCTTGACTAAAGAAGACTACGCATGATAATATTTTCTCCGGCAAATCAACAAGTTTGAGCTTAATTTTTGTAACTACTCCAAGCGTTCCTTCCGAACCGATAAATAAATCAATCGGATCCATGTTCCTGCTGGCAAAGTAACCTGAACTGTTTTTAGTTATGGGCATTGTATACTCAGGTATTTGCACATAATATTCAGAACCGGATTCGGTTTTTAATTTGAGTAAATAATTATCGGCAAAGGATTCGTCTCGCTTCAAATTGAGCAAATCTCCGTTTGCCAATACTATATTCAGTTCTAATACATAATTACGGGTCGGACCATACTTAAATGTTTTTTCTCCGGAAGCATTTGTTGCAACGGTTCCGCCAATAAAACAATTCCTTTCTGTCGGATCCGGCGGATACATCAATTTTTTTTCATGTAAAAGTTTCTGGAAATCAGCGAGAATAACTCCAGGTTCAACCACTGCTGCTTTTTCTTTCTCATTTAATTCTACGATTCGGTTCATTTTTTCCGTTGATATCACAATACCGCCACGTGGAACTCTTGCCCCGGTCAGGCCTGTTCCGTTACCAGAAATTGTAACTTTAATTTTCTTTCCATTTGCTTCTTTAAGTATTTCGATAATATCGACTTCATTCTCAGGATAGTAAACCGCATCGCAATTTCCTTTTAGGTTGGAAGCATCCGATAAATAGTTTTGTATTTCATCAGGTAATGTTTTTATAATCATATTATTTTTTTTCGGTTTAATTTAGTGCTCGCAGCAATTCTAAATATTTTTTCTGTATTTCAATATCCGGGATACCTCTTTGGTGCCAGAAAAAATCCTTCTTAATTTCTAATTTGGCAAACAATCCGTTCAACGCTTCGAACATATCAATTTGCGGAAAAGCTTTGTCTCGCAGAAAATGAATCAACTTAAGTGTTTTAAATCCGTCAAACCATTTTTGCTTTTGCTTTGTAAGCTGTTCCGGTCTATTTGAATTCTTTAATATTTTGTTCCAGTCATTATCAAATTTATGTTCTATTAAAAAATTACTTAATTCGGGATGAATTTTCTTTGCAGATTGTAAATAATCATTTGAACTTACAATCTCTTCAGAGTTAAAAGTCTCCAACCACTTTTTTAGAATATCAAAACTAACCGGATTATAAAGCAAATACTCATTTTGTTTACATGATAAAAATCTTTCAATTCGCTGCCCCGTTCCGAAAGGGACTCGCCACGAACTTCTCGGCGAAGGATGAACTGTTGTAGAATTTATTTTTTCAATCTTATAATTCTTTGCAAGCTTTTCCATGAAATAAAAATCCTCAGCCGCTCTCTGTTTGTTCATTCCTTCCACTTTAATATAGCTTTCGTAATCACAGATCAAAGTTGAACCAATTGTGTGAAATGCGAATGGTGAATTGGCATATTTTAATCCAAGAACATAATAGTTTAAGAATATCTCGTAACAGATTATTGCCGGAGTCGTTGGTGAATCTTCTTCAATATTATGCCGAAAATTAACTGTTGCTGCAGATAAATTTTTATTGTTAAACTCCTGGACGATTGACGATAGGTAGTTTGAATCGACCGAACAATCGGCATCAAGACAAATTAAGAGTTTCTTCATGGAGGAATTGTAATTAAATATTTTTAATGCAGCATCCATTCCGATCTTTCTTGCAAAACCAACACCGCCTATTTTAATTGGCATTTCATATCCGTTAGATGAAGCATTAAGTAAGCAAATATTCAGAGTAGAATTGATGATTTTCGAAACAAGTGCATCATCGGAATGCATTCTCGATATTGCCGCATGTAAAAATTTAAGTGAATTACGGTTATCGTGTTTTACTTCTTCGGAAGAATTTGAAAAATTATTAACAACAATTATTACTGCTGTACTACTGAAATAAGTACTATCATTTATTAATAGTGAATTAAACAACTTTCTGAGATTTTCATATTCACAAATAACCGGAATTACAATAGCATTTTCAACTTTACCCTGAAGATTATGCACCAGTTTCCAATTATTAAAAGAATATTTCTTAAGATATTTTTCAACACTTTCCGGCAGCGCATTCATTTATTTGGCGCTCATTTTTTCATCAATTATAGTACATGCAGAATCAAAATCAGCCCCGTTCAACCAATTTATTTCTACTCCCTCGCGCTCCATTTTTCTAAACCATGTCATTTGCCTTTTGGCAAACTGGTGGATTGCAGCATTCAGTCTTTGGAACATTTCTTCATAGCTCAATTCACCCTTTAGATGCAGGGAGAGGAATTTATATTCTAATCCGAATGATTCAAGCCTTTCACATGAAATGCCGGATTTTAAAAGCAGTTCAACCTCATCGATCATTCCTTCATCCAGCCTTTTTTTCAGTCGTTCGGTAATCCTTCGCTTAATTTCATCTCTATTTGTTTTAACACCAATAACAAGGGAATTTATTTCCGGAAAATCCTTCAATCCCTCATTTGCTTCAGCAACTAAAATTGCTTTTGTCAATCGTTCCTTAGATTTCAAATCATTAATGTTGTGAACTTTTGGATTAAGTGAGATAAAATGATTTTTTAATTCTTCCAATTCCAACCCGCTTAATTCTGCAATTCTTTTAGGATTAAAATCCGCCTTCTTCAAATCATAGTTTTGAACAACTGAGCTGATGTATAGTCCCGTGCCTCCAACAAGAAAGGAGAGTTTATTTCTTGATGAAATATCCGAGAACGATTTTGCAAATAATTCTTTAAACATGAAAAGATTAAATTCTTGATTAGGATAAAGGATATCGATCAGGTGATAGTTGATTTTCATGCCGTTGATAATATAATCGTGATAATCTTTGCCAGTTCCGACATCCATGCCTATATATACCTGCCGCGAATCAGCAGAAATAATTTCCCCATCGTATCTCTGGGCAAGCTGAGAAGCTAATCTTGTTTTACCTGTGGCTGTTGGACCAAGGATTGTTAGAAGATTGAAATGCATAAAAATATTATGTGGTTAGATGTGAGAAGAATGCCCTGTCTCATCTAATTATTTGACAATAGGCAGCCGCACTTCTATTTCGGGACCCGCAATATCATCATTTTTTACTGTGATATTACCGTTATGCTCATGAATGATTTTTTGTGCAAGTCCTAGGCTTGGAGTGCTACTAATTTTATATGGTTCAAATATTGTCTGGAACGGCTCATCAGGGATCTTTTTTCCGGTACTCTTAAATTCTAAAGAAATTATATCTTTTGTTCTTTTCACGGATACAAAAATGCTTCCTTCTTCGTTTATATTATCACATAGAACTTTTACAATTTGCAGGCATACCTGATATAATAAGTTCTTATCGATGTAAATAGAAGCATCAGCCTCAAATTTTCTATACAGCTTAACCTTTCGGAGCTCAGTATATCCGGCGAGCAGATACAGAATGTCGTCCAAAACACTGGAGGCTTGAAGAATTTGGGATTTCAACTCCAGTCTTTCATTTAAATAGGCGGCATATGTTGTAAGTGAACTGATGATATGATTCGATTGATCTATAATTTTTTGCAGAATATTATTTGCTTCAGCAGACGAAGACTTATGAATTAAAAATTGAGCATATCTCTTTATTATTTCAATAGGATCGTTAATATCATCAAATAGAGTTTCAGTAATCTTCAGGTATAATTCGCGAGATTCATTAACCGGATATTCAACTGAATCTTCTTGCGCCTTGGTGCTTGATTCAACCGTTGATATGTCAAGAGGATTATTTTCATTTTGGATCTGTTCTATTTCATTAGTTTTGGTTTCGTTTGAAATCGCAGGTTTAAAATCTTTCTCCTGTTCTGAATAGACAATTTCCGCTTTGTATTCATCTTCTGATTCAACTGTACTTTCTTTTATCTCTTCCTTAATCCGATCTATAATTGAATCGTCACTATTTTCATTATTGTTTTGAGCTTCCCTTGAATCAAATAAAGGCTTGGATTCATCGGGCTGAATACTTTGAAGAGTGCCCTCGTTTTGAACGATTGTATCGGATAAATTATCCTCGTCATTATCGAATTCTGCTCCGGCATCCAAAGAAAAATCATCTACCTCGTCATCATTCAGATTGTCGTCATCATTTAAAATGTTTTCAAACTCTTTGAGGTTAGAACTATTCCAGCTCAAATCATCATCGACCTCATCGGGAGTTAATGCAGAAGTTAAAAAAGAGGTGTCCGTTTCTTGAGAGGTTTCAATACTGTTATTTTCATCAATATCAAGTTCGTTTGAGACTTCAGATTCATCAAAAGAGCTTAGATTTACCGCAATGTTTATATAAGCCGGATTGAAAAAGTTCTTGTAAATAGTTTTATTTTGTGCGAGCTCTTTTAACTCTTTCCCGCTTATAACATAGAGTAAACTTTGCTCAATCGCCATTGCGG